>Ga0126336_10000167_pt1 | contig 20433 bp, 13 predicted proteins | sample SidCmetagenome_FD_92530 | JGI IMG/M metagenome (GOLD analysis project Ga0126336, IMG submission 92530) | Coral microbial communities from El Islote,Puerto Morelos, Mexico - Siderastrea C C metagenome | ecosystem: Host-associated > Invertebrates > Cnidaria > Coral | place: El Islote,Puerto... | reverse complement strand
CAGATATTTTCACTGAGAACACATGTTTGTTGCTGACCTGTTTCGCTGTCCCGTTTTCTGCTGTTTTCAAATCTGTTTTATCTGTTTCCTGACCTGGACAAACCGTAAAACAATCTGATTGGATATCGTCAAAGAAATTGAATAATCTTGAATCTTGAATCTTGGAATAAATTATACGATTGGCGTAGCCCAGTTAGATTGTCTGCTTGGTTTTTACGGAACCACAAACAACAGTGTAAGAGCGGAAAATGACGTCATCGATCTCCTCATTAGTGAGGATACGGAAAATACGCGAATCGAGTCCCGGATGTAGTTACGTGTGAACTTTACCAGTGGTCTACACGGGATTTCTCAGAAAGCTGTTGCCTGGTAATTGTTCACTACTTGCAAGGAGAAAAGAAAACTTCACCGGTAAATTGAATTTTAAGCATGTTACCAGCAACCAAGGGCCTGATCGAGAATTTAGTATAACGAGCCAAGTAGCAAGAAGCAAGGCTCTATCTCCTTGCATGGGCTTCTCATTCTCAGGAATGTTCCGAGAGATCCTAGCTTATCTTGCCCAGGAACTCATGTCAAGACGAGCCAGATATGTTTTTTTTCTGTTGCAGAGAAACTCTTTTATCCCAAACCTCACCACTCAGTAAAAGGCCTATTATGATCAGCATGGCAAACCTCTTAGCCTCCGAATCCACAGCAGGCTGTAAGACGTCAGACAGACAACAGTTTTGGAAAAGTTGGTACTGCACGCATAGCCATGGTTTTACATTGTGCAGGATGGAGGAAGGAGTACCGTAGAAACTGCAGGCATCTGGCTGCTCGAGAACTCGTTCCTGATGGGCATACCACTGCTCCTTAACAGCCTCTTGTAGCGAGAAAACAGGATGCGCTCTCTTTCTCCACTGTTTTAAGTCCTCGCTAATCCCCATCTAAGACGCCTGCCAAGTCTCCAGTCCCTCAATAGGCTACCTCAAGGATGCCTCTTAGGTCTCACAATCCAATTAAGGCTTCCCTAAGCTTGACAACCACGTCAGATGCTGATTACGGTATCCTGTTCCATTCTGATGCCCAAAGATTGCAAGTTGCTACTCGGTTTGAAAGGATCTTATGGCCAAATCGGATCCGATACCAGGAACTTGTACTTGACTAGCTAGAGAAAAGAGGCCACTCCTTTTAGGAATGGCCTGCCCATTGACTATTGGAATTGCTGACATCAGATAGTATTTTGGGTGTAATTAGTTTTCTGTTCAGTTTGTAATTTAATTTGCTAGGAGGAATATACAATTTGTGGAATGTCATTATAGAATGTTATCACGTGGTCCCCCTCGTCGGTATAAATTATCGACCCATGAGCATAGTAAAGATTTCCAGCTTACAGGTCTTGACACTCAGTACCAAAGTAATTTGTATTTCATACACAACGATTTCTCAGTAGCTGATACTGAACTTATTAGTCAAGAACAACTTCAAAACTCCAAATTTCCGTTAATAAATATCTGGCTCTATTGTAACAACAACAGCAGCAGACAAGAAAACGACAATTTATTTAGCATATGATCAAAATAGAGATGACAGAAATCAAGATCTTCATGATATTCATAGAACACAGCCCTAGAAGCTCTTAAGTATTTTCAAATCTTTGTTTATTTTTGCTGATCACTTATAATTTAAGAAAATATGGAATATTCAACGTGCATCTCAAGCAATGGAGTGCATTCATTGCGACATGTTGATTATTCCATCTTTTCTTATTTCTTCTCCGAGCTTAAAATTCACCATCTTTCTTTATTTATCCCGTACAATTTAGTTCACAGATTGCAATTTTTTAAAGAAACGCTTTATTCAGCTAATTACTCAGAGATCCCTGACTGATCACTCGGACGAAGATGAATAAGATAGTCATTTCTAAAAGCACTTCTCTTCCAGTCGATATTAGTATTAGTCGGCAGCTGAATTTGTGAGAGCCATGTCTTCAGTTTGTTTCATTGTTTCAAGCTTGTATGGAAAAAGCTTCTGTTTACACTACAAAGTGTGTATCTTGCGTTGAGACTGTGCAAGAAAATTCAGCTTAGTCCTTGAGCAGTCTCCTATTTCTTTCAGAACTGGGATAGTTGAGCAAGGCATACTAAGGCTTTCGCGAAAACCACTTGTGGCAAGGCGGCAGGTCTGGCATGCTGGCGCGAGGGAAGACGTGATTTTGAGCTATTTGTACCGGAAAGTCTGTGGGTACTATTGCCTGGTACTATTAGTGCCAAATTGCCGTTTGTACCTGTAAATCGGATGGCTCTGATGTGTTAGTACATTAGCGCTATTCAAAGTGCTCCTTAACTCCTACAACAACAAAACCTTCGAAGGTAGATAGTACTCTCAACAATGTTTCTTTTTTTTTTAGTCCGCAAATATGACCCCATGACACCACATGACGAAGAAATTAAAGAAATTAAAGAACACTCCAATGATCGAAAAATGTAAAAGTTAGGGAAATAAAGTTAAATTTTTCGTTTAAGTACAATTTAAAATTTGGCAAGAACTGCCTGTCAAAATACGGTTGCCACTGCAACATCTCAATTAATGAACGGTAGCATGTCACACCAAAATGTTTCCAGCTATATTTTAGGAAAAGCCACAAATATTGGTGGCTTTTAGTCAGGCTGGATAGGCATTGCAAGTTCGGTCTCGCTACTTTGTTTTGTCTAATTTTTCAGGTTATTAAGACGTAAATTCTTTTTTTCAGATTATCAGAACTCAACCTGGACGTCATTTGACAATTTATTACCAAGTCATGACTGGTGACACGTTTGAGCTTGAAGTCCACGATGGGGACACAATTAACGCCACAAACATAACGCTAGTAAATCAATCAACAGGTGTCAATCAAGCCGTCACGCCAACCTCAAGCTCTGGCAACGAACTTTACATACGATTTCGATACAATGGCCGCAATGGAGCTTCAGTGAAATTTGTAATCACAGATGGCAAAGGTAAGAACAAAAACTTGTTGTGGATATTATATTCAGGTGTTAGTCATATTTACATAGAAGGAGTTCTGAAATTTTTATATTAAGGAACGTGTGATTTAGCTCAACGTTACATTTACCTGAAGTTTTTTTTTTCTAATTGTTCATTTTAAGCTTAACTCCTGTCACACCCAACCCCCCCCCCTCTCCCTGGGGCTTTTGTTGTGTTACAATATTTCCGAAAGAATTTACGTTTTATAGATAGCCTGTAATGGGTTCTACAATATAATACAAATATTACAGTTCGTGATGCTGCTGGGGGCCATTGACGTCATCCAAAATCTTGAATTTTTTAGAAAAAATGCAGAAATGAAAAACAAAATGACACTTAACATGCAAAATATGATATAATACAAACACTTTGTTGCTTTGTGTCGACATCTTGTGCTTTTTTCACCGAAAGAAAGTGTGAAAAGCGCATTTTTTGAACAATGGCTTGACCACATGCTGCATATGTCGCCACATCTCCTAACTGCAGCTACTGACTCTCACCAAACTTAAGCCAAAACAAATCGTAGTGATATGAATACAGCTACTGAAAAGGGCAGAAGCTAGGGGAAAAAAATCCTCTGGAAAAAAATGGAGAAAAACCTTTCGGGGGAGGTGGCATCCCCCTACCAGTATACGCCCAATTGGTAAATTACAGACATGCCATTCACACAGAAAAATATATCTAGACTGAGAATTTTTCGGGCCAAAATATTAGCTAACTTTGAGTGAAGAAGCAACTACAATCCTACAACAAATTAAACTGTGCTCTCTGCGGAAAACGGCATTCCATGTTCAAACAACAGTGCGGATGTTTATTCTTCAACCTAAATACGCGCAACTGAAACAGTTGCATCTAATCATAAAGTAAGCTAAATTGCAGCGAATCTATGTATTTCAAAAATAAAACATTCTACAAGGAATTGCAAAAAGGCTTGAGACACTACCTATATTGACGGTCATTATCATGACCAGTAGACATCCAACCCCTCCCCCATTATCATCGTTGTATGCAGTTAGTAAAAGTATTCGAAGTAAGAACAACAAGGGGGGAGAAAGGAGGAAATTATCCAAGCCATTTTGCTACTGCTTGTCCGAATGCTTTGTCTCTATATAGCTGTCCTTTGCAATGTTCTTTACAAATAAAAGTTCGCGTACATTCTTACTGTACATGTACTAAATCTTTTAAAAAATAACATTTTTAATAACATTTGCGCTTTTAAAATGGCAAGAGAAAGTCGTATATTTGTGGGTCTTGTTGAGTGATATAATTGCCGCTATAATTTTCAGAGAAAACAGTAGTTCGTTTGAGGATAATCTCTAGCTGCTCACTAGTGTAATTCTTTACGCGAGAAAAAAAAAACGAAGACAGTAATGCCGAAGCATCGGTATCATCATATGACAATCAACAGCGCCTATTACCAATTTCCGATTACTTTTCTAGTTCTTGGTGCACGGTATTCACATTGTTCTTAAAATCTGGATTAGGTATATTGGATTTATAGCATTTCGATTGGCTGAATGAAGCTACAATCTTGGGCATTAGACCTTGGGACACTTAAATGAGAAGTAATTAGAGGTCACTGTAATTAGAGGTCTTTCACAAGTTTTGTGACTATCCATGCCCCTCCCCACCTTCCCAAACAATGTTGAAGGTCAGTCATCAGTTTCAAAACCCACACTTCAACATTGTACAGGGGGAAGGGGACGCGAGGCAAGAGTATTTTTCAAATGACGATAACGGGACGCCATTTGAGCGAAGTGTCCCAAAACTAATGGCCAAGGTTGTAAATTAGCAGCATATAGCGAAGCCCGCGCGCGCGGTGCGCCAGCAGAGCACCATCGCTAAGCAAATTTGGTAACCTAGCGATCCAAGAAATTTTGGTTGTGGCGTCAGCGTACAGCCACCTGCCCGTACAGAATCTGGGGGAGGGGGAGGGGAGTACCAAGGTAACCCAATGGTGAGAGGGAGGGAGCCATTTTTTGAAAAGGAGGTTTCTTTAAAAGCTGAATATTAAGCAAAACGATTGTTTGGACAGTTTTAAACTTAAGAAGAAAAGGCTAATATCTACTGTTAAAGTGAAAGACAAAAAGTTCAAGTTACGAGCCGAAATTTGTCTTTCAGGACTGACTTCGAAAGCGAACTTGGTCAGCATATCGCTTGAGTTCCACCGTTTGGCGGCAGTCCTAGGCCAAACATGGTAGAGTTTGTGCCTTCTGTTTTCTTCTGTCCACAGCCATGGTTTTTGCGACGGTCCGAATATATTTTCCCAGGAAAACACCCGTGTTTGTAGAATCCTTAACTCACGTAACAGGCGCGTAACTCGCTAAACTCGTGTAACATATTTCTTTCTTTGTTTCTTTCTTTCTTTCTTTCTTTCTTCCTTTTTTTGCTTTCCTCAAACGTTTAGGCGCGAGGTCCTGTAGTCTAATATGCAGTTCCAATCCTAAAGTTACTGTTTAATAAATAAGGATTATTTAATCATCCTTGTTATTTTTTCAAATTTCAGATTTTTCCTCTCTCGTAGTATCCAACTGCTCATTCAGTGATAATGATGGAAGAGGTCTAACGTTAAAAGACATCACGGGAAAGCTTGTCGTTTCCAAAACTGCTATCCGTCGCAATAAAGGAGACGGGCTGTCCGCCGAGCGCATCCTGGGAACAGCAATGGTTACCGAGACAAAATTTGTTAACAACCGCAGAGAAGGTCTTGGAATCCTGAACAGCAGCTTTCTATCCTGTAACCTTCAAGGTCTATATGTAAAGGGAAATTCACGGAATGGATTGTTTTTCCAGCGTGTTGCTATGAAAAGTAACATTTCGGACTCCTCGTTCGATGCAAATTGGGCCAACGGGTTTGAAATTGATGATGGTTCCGGCGACATTCAATTCCGAAGAGTCAAGGCAGTACTAAACAGCTTCAGTGGAGTTAGACTTACCGATGGCAAAATCTCTTCTACGTTTTTATTTTGCAATTTCTCACAAAACAGACAATACGGTTGTTATATTTCAAACCAAGAGGGTGCTTTTCAACTTTTTAACTGCTCCGCAAATTCGAACTTGCGACACGGTGTTAGCTTGATGGATGCTAGAAGCTATTACAACGATCCATCAAGGCATCAATTTAGGCACTTCAGCATGGTGAGCAGCACCATAAAGGGAAATGGTCAGTATGGAGTCAATCTACGCCCCGATTGCTGGTATTCGAGAGAATCAGCAATGAGCGTCACAGTGACTATTCTGAATAATCAGATTGAACGCAACAGAGGAGGCATCATTCTGTCCCCAGACTATTGCTATTGGTATTGGTACTCAGCACAGAAGCCGAGAAAAGTGTCAGCTCTCGTGAGCAACAACCATTTTCAAGGAAACAAAGTCAATGCATTTCATGTTTACTGCACCGGTCGTCTTGGCTTGGAAGCAGTTATTGAACTCAACATGTTCGTAAACAACACAGTCAAAGTTTTGACAATAATCGACGACAACCAGTGTTGGTCAAATGACAAAAGTAACCCCGTTCGTTTAAAAATAAGACAAAACGTTTTCAAGATGAATCGTGTTACTGAAAACGTTTTGTTCATTGACCTCAGTGCGTTCCCAGAAACGCGTTCCTCGACCGTAATAAACAACACCTTTGAAGAAAACAAACTCGCTACCAAGCTTCCAAGCCTCTACCGTCGCACTTCAACTCACGCTGTGATTGTTATCAAAGAAGGTACTTTCGTGCTACGTGAAAACATTTTTGAAAACCCTGGCTTTACTTTTCAAATGTCATCGTTGCGTCCTGATCACCTGCGAGTTGTTGACGCCAAGTTCAACTGGTGGGGGACGACAGATGAATGTGAAATTGTCGACAAAATCTTTGACTTCCGACACAGAGTTCATCTCTCTCCCATTGATTTCTTCCCTTACAGGATTTCCTACAATGAGTCAGATATCGTTAATGCAAACATATCAAGACCATCGTGTTTTTTGAGAAATCGAAGTATTGGTGGAATTTTGGATCGACCGTTGATTTTATCAAGTGAAGGGTTACCTTATGCCGTACGAGATGACATCGTTATTTTAGCAAAGGGCTCTCTCGTTATACAAAAAAACGTCACGCTAGTATTTCCTCCCAGGTCAGCAATGGTCGTGCAAGGAAGCCTTCACGTCGGTGGAACTGAGAATGAGAAAGTAAGATTCAAGAAACAGAGTCCTTATCATGGCAAATTCCGTTTGGCTGGTGCGTCTGGGCCTTGGGAAGGTAGAGTGGAATTTCTGGTCAATGGGACTTGGTTGCCTCTTTGTTTGCCTTATTACAAATTGTTTTACACTGAAAGTCGAATCATTTGCCAGCAACTCAATTTTGACTATCGCTCCTACAGCAGAAGGTCTCTTTCTGGAATGGAAACTACGTTTGTGCACAATGTTGTATGTGACGAGAACGTTGATGCAGATATAATGAAATGCAGCTCTGATACCTGGCGTTATGGACCTACCTGTCGGGGATATACTGTGTACGTATACTGTGAGAGACGAAACTGGGTGGGACTTCATCTAGCAATGTCGCAACATCAGAGCTCGTTGCATCACCTCGAAATCTACGACGCTGGCTTTGCCTATCGCAATGACATCAATATTCCTGGTGCTGCTTTGAAAATTGATTTCAATCATCATAATATCAGTAACATTTTTATAAATGGCTCTGACGGAATCGGAGTGGAAGTAGTATTTCAGAGTCTATTTCATAATCTGTCGTTGATGTCGAGTTCTACCATATCATATACGAAATCCCACGGCATTTACTCGCTTTCTCCCCTCACTCTCGCAGACGTAGACTTGATAAGAAACGATGGCAATGGTTTCCTTTTTACGAGCAATTGGGATAAGACAAACAATTTTGCAGCTTACATGGCTAGCCCTAATGTAAACCGAATCTTTCACATCTGCTCTAGGAACAAAACATTTGTACAGGCCAGCAAAGTATTCCACTATACGTTAGAACCATTGAACACTAGCCTGCAGCTCAATTGTCAACAAACGATGGAGACAGAGCCGGGATATAAACTTGTTATTCAATTGCTGTACTTTGAAAGATCTTATGGTTTCATGCGCGTGTATGATGGTGTGAATATGTCAGTTGGATCTCCGTGGAATATGGAAGCTATTTCATGGAGGGATCGCCCTGTTTTTAACTCAACCTGTTCCTCCATTTTATTCCAATTCAATAAACGCGTGGGCGGAAACCTCAAGGTCAACTTTCTGGTATATACAATAAAAGGTTGGCAAACATTTTTTTTAAGCAGCTGACCCTTCCCTTCCTTGAGATATGGACATTCCGTAAAATTTCAGAAAATTACCCAAGCATTTTTTTTTGCTTAATTTTTTCTGGTTTTGTTCTTACTATTTTGTCTTTCTAACGTATATTTGTATCTCTAACAGAAAGTGAGGATGTTGATTACACTGGAGGAGTAATCAGCATAACCCGAAATAAGATTATCAACAGCATCCAAGGAGGCATCCTTATCAGAAATAACGTTTTGAAATCTCTTAGCATAGCCGATACAGCGATTTCAAACTCATCACAATTTGGACTCGAGATCAATGGAGGCTTTTGGTCAAATCGTATCTCTTCCACAGAGCTTTTCCTCAAAAACTGTTTGATTAACGAATCAGGAACTCACGGAATCTATACTTACTCCAGCAGGATAAGTGATGTTAAAATTGTCAACTCGACTGTCACAAAAAATGGATACCGTAGTCGACCATGGAACAATCATTACGGTATTTATTTGCAACTTTACTCACCTGCAAATGTTCTGTTGGCAAACTCTGAAATCAGCGAAACATGGAAGAAGGGTGTGTACATTTACTCACCCTATGGAGACAATGTAATACGCATTATTAATTCAAGCATTGTACGCAGTGGCGACTGTGGTCTTACATTACCACATTTCGCTGGGAGATTTTTTGCTGCGGGCAATATAATTGCTTGGAATAAGAAAGGTGCTGTTTCGCTCTCCTGCAATTACTATTATTACCATCAGCCTGCTATGCGTTTTTATTCTAACAGTTTTTTTCACAACGAGGGACCCACTGTCGAAATATACGGCCGATCAAATAGTATTTTGGAAGTTATGAATAACGATTTTAGAGAAAATCGCGGTGGCTCTGCTATTGCATTTGGACGATCATATTATTACCACTACAAAGCAACTGCGATTGTAAGTAGAAATATCTTTATGAGCAACAATTGCACAGACAAAGGAGTGATTGACATTCGAAGAAATGCGGCTGATTTTGTTTTGAAGGAGAACGATTTCATTTCCAACACTGGAAGGTGTGTATTGCTGGAAGGTACCGCGGCTGTTGATCACATTTCTATGACGGACAACTTGTTTATAAAGAATGACTGCGAAGACAAGAGTGTCATAGAAGCCCAGCGAGTCGAAAGAAACTCCACAGTCGCAAACAACACCTTCGCCAAAAATGTAGCAAACAGTGTAGTACTGATTCAAGTGATTCACAGCATCAACCCATCGCTCAAAAATGCAGAGTTTATCCTCAGCAATAACACGTTATCAGATAACTCTGCCCATAACTTATCACGGCGGTCAGCCGGTGAAGATTTGTGCGCCCTGATTATTTCTGGCTTCCTTTATTACAAAGACGTTACTATCCACTATAACAGGTTCAATAACTCCAAATACCCAAAAGAACTTTGCATCAGGGTCCCTTCCATTTCTCAGCGTGACGTTGTGAACGTGACACTTAACTGGTGGGGTACAGCGATAGGAAGTGAAGTGCGTCAAAGGATATCGGATTTTGATGACAATTACGACTTTGCTATCGCCAAAGACTGGCCATTTCTACTGAGTAGAGATGATTCAACTTTAATATCCCTAACTGAACATGATTTCATGCAGCATGGTCATGTTCTTTCAGGTAGATTGTTCGAATCCATGACGCTTAGAGCATCTCAAATTCCTTATCACGTAACTGCAGATTTAACAGTCCTGGAAAATGTCTCACTTGTGATAGAACCTGGTGTCACGGTAGAGATAAGCCCAAGAGTAAGCATACTTGTTGCTGGAGACCTCCAGGCCCGTGGAACGCTTGCTAAACCAATACGCTTTACCGTTAAGGAAACCACCAAACGTCATGGCTTCTACGGAGTTCCTGTTCGTCTTGTGGGTGGTGATTTTCCATGGGAGGGGAGGGTAGAAGTGTTTCACAACAAATCTTGGAAAGCAATCACGGCTGCGAGCAATTTTTCCACATCTACCGTCCGTGAAATAGTCTGTAAACAGCTTGAGTATGGTCCCCCAGAACCATCTTTAGAAAGCCTGGTTAAATTGGGTGAACATGAAAATGGATCTTGCACAATGGACATTCATTGCCATGGGAACGAAACATTTCTACACGAATGCCAAATAAATTACCCAGAATTTAACTGCAGCAATTCGCCAACTGTTGTAAAATGCAAAGGTGAATCTTGGGGGAATGTGCGATTTATTTCCCCGAGAGATGTTAACATTTCCCAGGAAAAGTCCACATTGGAACATGTCGTGTTTTCATATTGTGGCCATCGCCATGGCATGTCTGTTGCAGCGATAGAAGCAGTCATAAATGTCCCCGTTATGAGATTCGTTACCGTCAAGAGCTGCATAGCTGGTGGCCTTCGAGTTCACTTTCCACAAACGGGTGTTCATCTCAGTAACAGCAAACTTGTCAATACTGGAGTAGCCGGTATAAACTTCTTGCAAACGAGGCGAAACATTGTGGTAGAAAATTGCGAAGCCATTAGAAATAAAAGAGGCATCTCTATTGACGAATCAAGAGAAGATAATGTTCCTCGTGTATTCTATGGAAGAGCCTTTCTTTGTGGTGAGAATAAAGCCATTTTCTTGAAAAACTATACGATTCTTTACTTTGAAATCCCGTTGATGGTGAAAGTAACTGCACCGGGAACTTGTCAGAAAGTGTTGACAGTAACGAAAGGTCAAGGCATCAGGATGAAAATCTCATACGTCAAGGGAACGCAGAGGCTAAACGTTTATGACTTCCACTATGGTTACAATTCCATTGTGGACAAGTCTAACGATGATCTGGCACCTCTTGTTCATAAGGAGTTATTCATACCACGTGATACCATTAGGATGAAGTGGACTGGGGACGTCAATTCTCAAATGGTTGTTGAAATAGAGGAGACAAATCTAATTGGTGAGTTGTTCAGTTGTTGTTGCCGTCATAGGAATGCTTTTAAAAATGTATTTTTGAAAGAAACGCAAACCAGTAGCGGAGCCATTCCCTAACACTAGAATGTATGGGTTCTAAACTAACCAAAATATATCAAATTAATCAATCTTTGCTTTATTGTCATCTCCTTACAACAGTTTTTAAACAACGAAGCTAAAAAACTGTCATCCTTTGAAAGCGTTAGAAGTTCTTCAATAATTTGTGTTAAAACAGTTATTTAGGGGAAGCTTTGTGAAAAGCTTCATTAACCAACCTTTTTGTATTATTTATTTATTTTTTATTTTTTATTTTATTACTTAACAGATGCTCCATGCACATTTGAACTTGGCTTGTGCGGTTGGCAGACATTTACCAACATGTCAATTAATCGACTCAATGTCACCACAACATGGCAAATTGGAACAAATTCATGGCCGTTATCCACCGGAGATGATTACTCATATTTCTCCAGAAGCGGTATGGTTACATTCCTCTTCCAATAGATGACAGTTGTAAACGTGACTGATATAAACTTTGTAAAGGCATTTTGGTGGTGAGAAAGTACAATTAAAAGGTGTTATTTCAGCTATTTAATCTTCACGCAAGGATCAAAATTGCATACTTATGACTTGGTTTTGTTTAGGGGTGGGTGCTCTAATCGACATCAGATGTTATTTCACACATTTGTAATTAGTTTAACGCTACTTCGTACAGGTGTCATCTTCATTTCTTCTGGAACCTAAAATAAGAATAAAACAGTCAATACATTAACCAAAAAATAGGCGTAAAAGTTTATTTTTGTCGTTGTTACATGTAACTGTAGCTTACAATTTTTTGTTCTCTTTTAGGAAAACGACTACTTGTTTCGAATGACCCTTATCAGTTTGACGCTCGTGCAGCCCTTATCAGTCCGCCAATCACCAAACTCTCCTCGCTGTGTTCACTCGTTTTCTTTTACCGCCTTCAAAGAAAAGGAAGAGCAGCGTTATCCCTTTACATTCAAACAGGTTTGTCTGTATTTCTAACAAGTATTTCAATTGTTAATGCCTTCTTCATTCAGGTTACCAATGTTGTACATACACCTTATTCGATATTTTGGTGGATAATACGCCCAGATGCGCAATGCGAGCAATGAGTAAAATGTCCGCGCGCATTATCTTTCAAACATCGAATAAGAGGTTTGTTATTCCACTGATTTCTTTTTGACACACGGAGCTGAAAATAGCTTTGCGTCGTATCAAAGCTTTCATTGAAAGCAATGATTTTCGCAAATCTTGACTGAAATTAGATTTCAAAAACGTCTTCAATATACGGTAGTTATTGTAGCCGTGAAAGTTAAAAGTTCTAAATAGGCTAAACAACAGTACAAAGTTCCTCTAAAAATCATCGTCACCATCAGAAAGTGGCAAGATTCTCTTGAATTTGTTCCTCTGAAATAAGTTTAAATGTTCGCCAGTTTCGAAACCATGTGCATCTATAGCAAAGGTGACCTGACAATTTTGGAAAACTGCTCCAGCAGACATATTTTTTGCTCCATCGTCTTGCTGCCATTTGAAGCAGTTGGAAGCTTCGGGATCTTCTCTTCAACTGGCGTTTTCCATGTTTCCAAATATTGGATGATGGTGCTGAGTTTTGCTGACATGGTCCTTTCCTGCTCGATGGAGGTGCTTGGATAGCTGTCTAAGGACCTGTGGTTTCTTTACGCAGCAAGTGCAATGATGTTTGAAGGTTCAACGCTCTCTTTTTGAAGAGACCCCACAGAAGAACTAAGCGATTTCTTACTAAGTGGCTGTTTCTTGTACCAGATAATGAAAGCGGGATTACTGATGGCTACCAGATAAAGGGGAGAGTCTTCACTGTTCCTCTATGGTGGTCGTCTGGCCCGATATTCGTAGACGAATTTCACTGGACAACGTGGTCTTGGGGTAGCGAAAAACGTTCGGGTTGAAAGAACGGTCAGGGACAAATTGATGCTCGCCAGTGCGGGCTTTGCTTCTATGTTCGGTAGACCACTCAACGTAATCTTTTTCTTGGGACCCGTCCTCTCGTTTAATCTTGAAGTCGCTGAACTTTACTCGGTGGTGTTCATCACGACCCGCCAGGCAAAAAGCCTAATGTTGTTGAACCAGAGAGGGTACGCAAAGGACTTTATTGGGTATGGTCTCCTAACTGTTTTGCTGTCCACAACCGGTCAAACCGGGATTTCACTGTGTAATACGCTGGCATATTTTGCGCGTTCTCTTGCACTTAAATGGTAAAATGACACTGCAGTGGAATAAAAATTTCATCTAAATTGATGGGTTGGTAAACTTGAATTGATGGATGCAACTGGATGGCTTTCTTTCCATTACAATAAACTAACACGGTTACAATGTTTTCCCCCAATCCCGCGCAAGAAGAAAATGGACAATTTCTTTTATGATTACCCACGAGTTTGCGTTGGTCTTTTTTGTTTGCCTGCTTCGTTTCGTTTTGCTGTTACTAAGTTATCATCCTTAGTTCTGTTATTGTTGTCAAATTTTATTATGAAAACTAGACTTTACAAAACTACTTGCGGCCAAACTTTGAAAGCCCTAGCACATGAGGAACTTAACCGTCTAAATATGGCAAAAGGCAAGGTTTCCCGCAAGAAACCTGCGTTAAAGGGCAGGGCAGTTACTGAAAAGTGTCTTAAGTAACTTCAAAATTAATTTCTTCTAGTTTATTTACAAAGGCCTGAAGCTTATGGCGAGGGTACAAAAAGCTTGGACTCGGAGGCTTGTCTTTGAGATAACTAAGACGTCGGGATATTTATCTTTCGTTTTGTTGGTATAACAGGTAGAACGCCGAGAATTGAACAAAGACGTATTTGGAGCGCAAAAGATGTAGAGTTAAGTAGCTGGACAAAGGTGGTTATCGCCCTTCCAAGTGATATTGATGAGTACAGGCTGCTGTTAGAAGGCGAATGTAACAAGTCGTCAAGATATGACAACAGAAACTACGTCATCGTTGATAACCTCGAACTATTGGGCTGTTCAAATGGAGGTACAGTGTAAACCCGTTATCCTTTGTTTAGATTTATTCAGCTTTCATTGTTATTTTACTTACTTTTATTTTTGTTGTTAAGCTGAGACGTTGGTATTCTTGAATGTTGAAACATCCGAGGGAAATCGTTCAATCTCACCTACCTTGAGCCCTTTTCAGTTCATTATTTAATTCTTTTGTGGAATCAACTTTCTGCAAGTATAAAGAACACGAAGTTATACACACAACTTATTAGTACCTGAGGAAAAAAGAAACAAGCCTGAAAAAAAATAAAAAAAATAAAAAAAAACAAGGAAGAAACCAAGTTTAAAAGGGATTTAAAACTTTGATCTTACGGTGCAGCGCTCTTACCAATAGAACTATCAAGCCATCTGAGAGTTGGTCATTGTGCGAGTTCGTTAATATGCCCGTGAAAAATAAATATAAGAGAAAGAATATATGACAACATACATTTGAATTGCAGATGAATATTTAATAGCTGGAGAACCATCGCAGTTATACACGCCACTTTTAGTGGTCTGAAAATGTTAGGCATGAACGGGATTCGAACTTGTCACCGAACCATTTCTTATAAGAGGCTAGGCTTTGTGACACTGCCGAGTTTCCCTCATTTTTAGGGGAGGGGGGGGGGAGTCCAACGAAGTTTTGTTTAATGTTATTAGCATCTTATTGTTTCATGTCGTATGTACGTGTTTGAATGTATGTCTTTAAAATCTAGCTTTGTCTTCTGCAGAAGAGCACCGTATATCCAACAGTGTGTTCAGGGGCAACTTCCATCAAGCAATAAACTACACTTCAGTGGCTGAAGGAAGCTATCGCCGACCTCCTCTCACCATCGAACGCTGTAAAATTACCGATTCAGGTGGCTCCCCTCCTACTAGGATTAAAAAGAGCGCTATCTCATTAGACATCCAGGACAACAACTTTACGCTCGTCAACAACTTTATTTCTGGAAACCGTATAGGTGCAATTGAAGCTAGTTTATCGGGGATTGAAGGCACGAAGGAGACAGGGGGGCTAATATATGGCAATACTATTTCCATTAACGCAAATGGAACTATTGAAGTAAAGCATAGAGAAGGATTAGAAAACAGCACCAGCTTCGTTTACATTGTGGAAAACATGATTGAAAACAATTTGGGCTATGGGAGTACCGTAAAAATTTCTGACGTACACAGTCAAATCCTAAATAATTTTTTCTTTAATAACTCTGGGCTACATTCAGTTGAATACGACTTCACCCGTACTTCACACAATGAGCAGAAGTGTGAGCTAAACACGTTTTATCTTAATCGAGGCCTTGGGCAGAACTATGGTGTAACTGTTTTGTCTAACGGACCTATGGAATACCACAGAAACAACTTTAAAAATCCCTCCAATCTGTACGAACTTAGTTCCACGAGACAAGCCGTGTCAGACCCAATACACGCAGAGATGAACTGGTGGGGTGTGGGAAAAGAGTCGGAAGTTGGTTCGAGGATTTTTGACAAAGAAGACGATTACAGGGTTGCTAGTGTGGAATATAAGCCTTTTCAAAAGCTGCCACCAAGGGGCATCTTATCCGGTATGCAACTTTTTTCTTTTCCTTTTGTTTTTGTTTTTTGTTTGTTTGTTTGTTTTTGCTTTTTTAAATATTTTACTTACATTATCAACGTTCTGGTTTTGTTGAATGGTGCTTTTTAAGTGTCTGCTTCAAACTAATATTATCATTTTTTCTTTTGCGTTTTTCCATTTCTATGCTTTGAGGTAAATAGTATAGTTTAAAGTATTATTGACTGTTGAACGATGGCTCTTAAACTGATATGAGTTCAATTGATTAGTTTATCGTGAACTGGCATCGCCAATCTTTGCGTGAATTTATCGCTCATGCCGTTACCAGATCCTTTTGAAAGGTTACCTAGCCTGTTAAAGCTGTGTTCACACGCTTTGCTTCTTACGCAGCTATTGCTCAACGTCTTTTATATTATATTAATGATCGGAGAAATTCAGACACGACAAGTGACGTGACCATTCTTTTGTAGTTGGCTGCCCTGCTAACTGGATGAGTGTAGGCTCAACGTGCGTCATCTTTCGAAGTGGGAGCAGGACGTTCAAGGAAGCGAGCGAATACTGTCAGGTATCTTATCGTGTCACTATCGCTCTGAAATTACACCCTTTCGATTAAACGCAATTAAACGTAATTGACCGTTTGGAGGTGAGGAGTTCAAGTGGTCGTCAACTTCCGATCAAAAGCTTGATCGATAAACCTCCTCGCTGGTTCGGTAATCCGTCGTATTCGACAGAGCTCGGAATGAACGAAAGTAGCTCAAGTGGTGCCCATCACTTGTTCGAAATGTTATCCCATTCTGGCAGCCATAAGAAACCGCCAACCCCACTGTGGCCAGGAGGAAGCAAACGCAGGTTGGGTGTTCGCATCCTCCTGACACTTCTTCAAGCGCCTTTCAGGCACGATTTAGAACCCAACAAAAGCAACGAAACGAAAGTAAAAAATGAATAAATGCCGATGAAGTGGGTAAGTCATTCAAAAAGGGATGGCAAACAAAGAATGAGAATGTTGAAATAGGAAACAGAGAATGTTGGGTGGCAATTACTTAAACCTACAGAGGACTTGTATATAATCAAGGAAACATAAGTACTTTGCAATACTTCGATTATAATACCTTGATGCTTGGGAAAAAAAAAACTTGAGACAAGCATCGTTTTGGTGATCTACCGTACTCCCCTATGTACTACGTCGAAAAATAACATAAAACATGTTTCTTGTGTAACAACGGCAATAGTTGAGTAGTTAACAAAACACCCAAAAGATCATGCCTTTCCCTTTCAGAACTTTGGAGGACATGTATCATCAGTTATTATACCTGCCGATATGGCGCTTATCACTTCAAAAATGAGGACAGTAAGACCAGATGGCAAACCAAATGTACCAATGTGGGTGACGACAGGAGATAACATAGTACGTATATATAATCATATTAGATCCAAATAACATTATTTCAGTTTTTATTCCTTCCTTCCTTCCTTCCTTCCTCGACTGATTGATTGATTGATTGATTGATTGATTGATTGATTGATTGATTGATTATTTTATTATAAACACCTGCGTTAAGGTACAGCCAAAAATATAGTCCTAAGCGATTCAAGTGAGTACTTCGTATCCTTATTACATAGAGATAATCCGCCTCCTTAAACTGAATGAACAAAATTTTATTTTGAACATTAATATACGAAATTCATATATTTGAACTGCGGGTAAAGATAGAATTATGTGTAGATCATCGCAGTGAAGGTGTTTCAACCTAAGCGGTTGAAAAGAAGAAACCTAAAAAAATTTCGGCAGGTATTTCGGCAGGTATTTCAGGTTCTTCTTTTCAACCGCTTAGGTTGAAACACCTTCACTGCGATGATCTACATATAACTCTAAAATTTTATTTTGTTAAAAAAGATATTAACAGGCAAACTCTGCCACCTTACATATAAACGAACTAACCTTATAATTGTTTATCGTAGTCAACCATTGAGGAGATTTATAAAAAGGAAAACCATGTTAAAGCATCGATGGCATATAGTGATTATATGCCATCTCATCGGACTATTTTCAATATTTATTTTCTGGAAGAATGAATGACATTTTACGTGAGGCAAATATTTGGCGGTATAAACACTGATTAAAGGTCATCGAGGAATTATGCTGTTACCGAGTAATTTTGTCAGTTATTGTAAGTTATTGTGTGTTGTGTGTGACTGTTTTAATCAAGTGGCTGTTTCAAATTATATTAGCCTTTAAATGCTTGAGATGTAGCCTAGTGATGTGTTACAGTATCAGTTGCAGTGGCTAACTAAGGCCTTTTTTTTTTTCATTAATTTTTAAACAGATAGGAGACGGTGTTCAAGGAGAGCAGTGTACTGTGGTCACTCACAACGAAACTCAAAAGGCTGTCCCGTGCAACAGTTTGTATCCATTCTTCTGCACAAGAAATGCTGGTAGGCAACACATAGTCATTTCTAAACTACGACGATTGCTTAAACTCTTTTTAAAATTCCTAGCTTCTGGGAAGTGGGTTTCCGTAGCCCTATCCCTAACCCAAAACCTGGTTATAACTTCATAGGATTAAAACAAAAAAAAACCTAAACTATACATCATTGTAGTCCGCAACAAACGGTTCTTTATTATGTTCACAATATGATATATGAAATACGACAAACGAGGAATATCACTAAACAAAACTAAAACCATCAACTTGCCTTAAAACATGTCTCCTTCATGTCAAAACATTTATACTTTGCAATTTGCAACACAAACGTGAGATTTTTGTACTTTAAATGAAAACACAACTTTTTCATTTGTGGCGTTATAATCTAAGTAACCAATACCTTTTTTTTTCTTTTTTTTTTTTTTCGTTGCGATGACCATCTGATAACTTTTATGATTGTTTTCTAGTGGTACGCTGTCCAAACAGTTGTTTTCATAACGGTGACTGCGTTGGTGCCACGTGCTTCTGCCGTCGAGGCTGGACTGGACTCGACTGCTCTCAGTTTGACTGTAGAGGCGTACATAATTGTTCTGGCAAGGGTGAATGCATGGGACCAAATGTCTGCAAATGTAAACCAGGATTTGCGGCAAGTCTACTTTCTTCTAACTCTTATTGGACAATATTTTATGGTATTCTTTGTTTGTTTGTTTGTTTGTTTTTGGTTCACTGAATATTTGAAGTGAGAAACATTTGAGACTAATATGGATTTAGCCAAGCCTAAAGGCGGAGCCGCCACGGAATAAACTGGTGTTCGTTTTTCAGAAATAGTCCTGACACTTTTCGGTTCGAAATATATTTCGGGGCTTTTTTTAGCTCGTTTGCTTTCGAAAAGTGTTTCTCAAAAAGCCCGAAAGTTTACCCAATTATCCTCCAATATTTTGGGGGTCTGTTCTGTAAAACCAAGCTCGAAAGGTCATTCTAGAGGCTGAGCACAGCTTGATTATTTTTTTTCGGGCATCAAACTGAACACATATTTTACTCACGAGTCGTCTTGCTTGGTTTTTGTAATGTTTCCATATCCTGTCATTTAACTGTCAAGGCTTGTAAAATCTCCTTGGATTATTGGCTGTTCGCTTGAATGAACTTGACACGGAGCTCATTTACAACAACAAAATAAAAGTTAAATGGGTTATCTTCATCGCGTTCGGATGTTAACAAATAACATGAACTGCCACTATCAGTTTAGTCAAAAAGTTATACTGGCATTTCACCGGCATTTTACCAGGATTACTCGAAAGAAAGGATTTGGGGAGCTTCGAAGCACCTGTAAACTTTAATTATAGAAGAAATAATATCGCGTAGGTTTTAGCGGCCTCAAAGAAATTCTAGCAGTTTGAGGAACACACATTACTTACCGGATAAAATAGCTTTAAACCCAAAACTGCTTCGCTTATAGTTACTTAAGTAACTTTTATATTTCGTTCACTAACTTAAGACCATCGAGATTGAAAACAAACAGACACCAAACATGCTTCACTGTATGGCATGAGTTTTGCGGATTGGAATTGTTTAAGATTCGGGCGCTTTTAGAAATGCACAGAACTGATTTTGGAAGCTTTTCGGATAAAATAGGTTAAAACGGACAACTGCTTCGGTTCTGTTTTGTTGGTTAACTAGAGCCCATCGAGATTGAAAACAAGCAAAACCCAAACATGCTTTAAATTTTGGAATAAGTTTTGCGGATGCGAAGTAAGCCTACATAACTAAAGTTAGCCTGAGGAACGCACAAAACTGTTTTCGGAAGGTTTTCGGATGAAATAGCTATAAACCGACAACTGATTACTATTAACAACTTCTAGGAAAAGAAAATCGACAATTGCACAGAGAGATGGACCCTCGCAGACAAAAATAAAGCAATTATTTGCCGTGATCTCACTGAACATAAAGTGATGCTTGTGCTACTGCCTTCCGACTGTGCCTTGACATACTGTTATGGATCAACAAACACAAAATAATGGACAGAGAAATCATTTTTGAAAAAGTTTATTCGAAAACCCGTAAGTTTATACTTAAATGCAATTTCCGTTACACTTCCAGCATCGTGGGTCCGTCCACGCGAGTGAAATCGGCTGAGCATAGCAAAATATTCAAGACTACATCTGTCACAAATCTGAGCGCGTTTTCTAATAATTTTTTAAAGCCAAAAGTAAAT
>Ga0126336_10000166_pt1 | contig 20433 bp, 10 predicted proteins | sample SidCmetagenome_FD_92530 | JGI IMG/M metagenome (GOLD analysis project Ga0126336, IMG submission 92530) | Coral microbial communities from El Islote,Puerto Morelos, Mexico - Siderastrea C C metagenome | ecosystem: Host-associated > Invertebrates > Cnidaria > Coral | place: El Islote,Puerto... | reverse complement strand
GACAATAACAATTTTCCCGCATAATTCTTCGATCCCAAAGAGTAAACATGACTCTTAAAACATTATTTAAGTGTGATTTTAACGTTAAGACAAAGAGCCACTTACCTATATCGAAAAAAGGTATGACTAAAATTCCATTACCCAAGAAAACAAGCTTGGCTGAAAGCTTAGTAGCACAAAAAATACGTTTGTAGCCCGAACTCTAACATAGTTGCCAGCGCCATTTTTGAAAGACTCGGCAAACTCGCGCGCTTTTCACGTCGTGACGTCACGATGGCCAGACACCTCGAACCAGCCGAGCGGCGAGTTCATCACTCCCTCCTGGATAGGTTACCACATTTCCTTAGCAATGGAGCTCCGCTGGCGGGCTTTGCCCGCAGGCTCCGCTATTACGTTACAACCAAAATTTCTCGGATTGATAGGTTACCATATTTCCTTAGCAATGGAGCTCCGCTGGCGGGCTTTGCCCGCAGGCTCCGCTATAATAAACTTAATATTTAAGGGCAAAATACACGGCTGCCAAGAAAAACAAGTAATAACCCTTTCCTAGAAAATGGCGGGCCCAAATAAACTGCTGATTCAAGCATTAACGCCGGGTCAACCATGCCAAGTTCGAAATAACCGCCGGGGGCGTTTGAGGAAATACGGTATTCTCAAAACTTTCCACGTAGTAGCAAGTGTATTTGTCAAACTCTTAAGGTCCCCGCAAGCGAGGAAGCATTTTTGCGAAAGCACTGTTACCAGCCGAATGTTTCTTTGGCGCACAAACGAGCGATAAACAATATTTGGTCGCTTCACATTTCACTGAAAACATGCGCATGCTCAATTTAGAAAGTGCAACCCCCACGGCCCAAGAATCTAGTCGACGTTGTTACTGGGGAAACATTTGCTGCTGAAACAAATTGTTTAAAGAGGAAAAATCACAACATTTTTGTTTCTCGAAAGCAAAAAAATGTTTCTTGTGCGAAGAAACGAGGAAACATTGCGGGAAATGTGTCTCCGCAACAATAGGGCCGTTTATACGAGGGAAAATAAGCCGTGGCTTACATGAGAAGTATGGCCGCGGCTTATCCTGGCCTAGAGGTTATGGGCTGTGCTTATCCAAGCCGCAGCTTACCTTGGACGTGAGAGTGTTCGTATACAGTAAATGGACTCACACGTTGTCCGCGGCTTGCGGAAGCCGTGAACGACTGCTACGCATGCGCTTGTTTTGTTATTGTTGCCCAGACCTCTTTTTGTTGGCCGCAAACTAAGATGGCGAACCATGTTAAACAAGCAGTTCGCGTCTTATTTAATCCGTACTCGTGTAAATAGTTCCTTACGCATCTTATGTAAGCTTATTTGGCCCCGTATAAAAGGCCCTAATGATTCCTCGTTTGCGGGGGCCTTTACATTACTTTCTCAACATGAACTTAGACTTGTTATTGTAGCAACTAAAAGTCAATGTTGTCAGTTGCTCAGGTTTCAGTAATTGTTTTAAAAGTGTGATTTAGAAATGGAGCGAGTTTCTCATGAAGGATAAATATTTACTTGACTTATGATCTGGACTTATGCGTACAAATGTAATAGGTCGTTTTCACGTGATGATAGCATCATTTGATATATAGCAACAACCGTTACTCTTGTTGTTTTCTCTATAAGTAAGGGGTATTGCTATTTAAACCTTACTGGGGTTGCAAAGTTTAAGTGATGGGAAAAAGAAATGCCTTCTGTTGGTTGTAGTCAAATGAGGGCATCATGAGAATAACCTATTCTGCAGCGTGTGTGTACTGCTTATCCTTCTCTACTAAAAACAATTGGTGCGAGGACTATCAATATCAATTAATTTTAAAAGTAAATGTGGCTTAAATTGGTAATTTTTATAGTCGAGAACATAAGCGGCCCTGTGTCGCTGGAACAGTACGTGGCCATTGCAGACTACAAGAAACAGAACAGAAATGAAGTCAGCATGGTGGCAGGCGCTATTGTGGAAGTCATCGACAAGAATGAAAACGGTAAACTGTACTGACGTTAATTCTGAGGAGTAGATTTACAAAGTAGTTAAAGGGTGTAGTGGAAAGAACGACATTAGTGCGACTTCGATTTTTAGCTGAAAGTGTCCGACGTTTCGCACCTGGAGCCTGTTTTCGACCAGTACTTTCATTAAGTCAAAACATGTGCCATTGCTGTGTTGACTTACTTAACGTAGACCAAAATATTGTACAGAGCAGGTGGTGAGTCAGTTTTGTCTGTTGTAAATATCAAGTTTTGTAGCGGTTTTGGTTTTTGTTGACTTTTTTCAGGTTGGTGGTTTGTTAACGTTGATGAAGAGCAAGGCTGGGTGCCAGCGGCGTATCTTGAGAAAGAGGATGGAACGCCGGATGAGTTGGCAGATCAGCCAGTCGAGCCAGGTGAGGAGAAGATATTACTTTTATAACGCAATGTCTGTTAACATGTTTCCATTGAGTGCACGAACTCTGTAATGGGGAGAGCCTGGTCCAGATAGTGAACTGTTCCATGGCTGTAGCATACGGCTCCACGAAAAATTATCAGCTTGAATTCCAGCGGGATTGTGGCGTTTGTACGCGACGACGTGACCTGGGGAGAAGTGTCTACGCTTTGATACCTTTGAGCCTTTGTTTTACTTTAACGCTTCTCAAAGCGGAGGACAACGTTTCTTTTTCGGTAAACGCGTTATTGTGGACCGAAAAACGATCGCACCAATTTATCCAGGCGGTCACGATAAGTTTAGAGGGGTGAAAACGACATAGGCAGTACGTAAATACTTATGTTTGCTGAGCTTTCGATCAGATGCATAGTAAAGCTCAAAGTACACATTAAAAAATGTCGTCAAGGCTCACGTTTTTCTCCAGACCAGAACTTGTCGATAATGAAGTATTTTGGGGCAAGGAGGCGCTCAATATTCCTTCGTCTTGTGAAGCCTCCATATTTTGATTTTGAGAGCAAAGGAGAGTTGAAGCGAGTAGAAAAAGCAGTGAAGGAAGAGGAAGTTAGTCTACCTATTCTTTAATTACTACCAGTGGTAGCCTGTTGTTTGCAAGATGACTGCTAAACACATGCACGTATCCATCTAAATCCTGCGCTCGTCCCCCAAAAATGACCAGCGGTTTTGGTTAGCGACGTTTTCGTTACTGATCCTGTCGTGGGCAGCCAAAGCAATTTGGGTTTTTACCGTACAAGAACAGGACAGCTGTTCTCAATTCTGTGCGTTGCCACTGTCCAGGCCTATCAACCTTAAATCGATATCGATTTAATATAATTTGTCGCTTGTTATTTTTGTTTCTACATTTGGCAGAGAAATATATGACAACGGCAGCTTACAAAGCAGAGCTTGACGATGAAATATCGTTTGAACTCGGTGTGCTGGTGACTGTCATTGAAAAGAACTTTGATGGTTGGTGGCTTGTTCGGTGAGTTGCTTTCACTTAAGTGTACAAAAGTGCCCTTCTTAAACTTAAGGGCGCAATATACGTAGATGCCTTTTCCCCCAACGTTTTAGTCTTTTTTCTTAATTATTTCCATGAGATTTCATTCAATCCAAAACTGCTAACATAGGATCATAAAGCGAGTTCCCATAAATCTGAGATAATTTTTTCGCGATTTTTAAAGTAAACGTAAAGAAAGAGAAGGGGGAGGGAAATTGATCAATTTCAAGAAAACTGAAAATTGTTAAGAATTAAAAGTGAGTTAAAATTATAATTTAAAGTTAATAATTAATAGACGGACACCAAAACAGTCCACAAACAACCCCAAGTGCTCTTGTATGGGGGTGGACCGTCTGGGGGTGTGTACAAAAATTTATTCCCTCTTTTATTTCTTTCTTAAATCTTATCCTGTTTCCTCAAAATTCACGTATACTGCCCCCTTAAATTTGCCAAATTCAAAAAGTGAGCAGCCAATATGCCTCGACTATAAGCGTGATCTTTTCCTCATTTCCTATTTCATTGAGATGTCCATTGTGTTCTCAGCCAATCTGCCTGGTCTAAACACGTGATTTTTCCCATCTTTCCTGTAGTTACCAGAATCGTGAAGGCTGGGCTCCTGCCATGTACCTCAAGAAGCCCATACCATCCCAGCTTCAAGCTATAGGCTCCACATCATTACCAAGGAAGGAGGGGTCAAGCACGGGAAGCGTGCAGAGTGCTGCTAAGGTTCCCGGTAAGATCGCATTCCTTTTCCTTTTCCCCTATTGGTCCAGCGTCAAAATTTTATTGGGGAATCCGTTATACTACCAACGACAGACCACAAAATGTTTGTAGCACCTCTTGCATTCACTTAGTTGTGTTATTTGAAAACTAATTGACTACGCGAGTTGCGAAGATCATTTCCAGGTACCCTAGGCGAATCTCCTTAGCCTCCATTGAGTTTAAATTGTTGTCTAGCTCGTTCGATAATACTTACGTTTTATTTTCTGTTTGTTTCGTTCATTGCCAGAGATGCTACTACCATTTGCGTCCATCCTTGAAGCGTAACGAATTTAGCGCGTAGGTTTACTTTTCAAACTTAACGGTTTTGTCTGGTTACTTGTCAATTTTGACCAATGAAACGTTGGCGGTTATGTCGCGAAATTGACAAGATTCTTGGTGCCATTCGAACATGTATTGTTTACGTGCTCTGAAACTTTTCAGGTTTTGCAGCACGAGTCTCTGCTTGTTTAGATGATATTTTTGGCAGTGACGGAGACGAGGAATTAACAAGTTTGGAAGGAGTTACCGTCCAGGAGTCGCTTTAGATCAAGATTTAAAATGTGCCATCATTGACTGAATTATCGGTGAAGGAGGTAACCGAATCGCGGGTTGTATTCCGCGGAGTTTTACACAACTTGCGAACGAGTTGCATGTGACCGTAAACACCGTAAAATCTGTATGGTACAACAGATACTGCGACGAAATACAATTGACATTAGCAAAGCCTAAAGGAGGCTTGACATCTGAAAAATTAAAGGAAGATGATCTTGAACTCATTGAAGTTTTGAAAGTCTACTCCCCATATCATCTATCTCCCTTTTCCAAATAATCCAGAAGTCAGAACAGTTTGGAGCACAACAAATTTCAATGTCGGTTGTTTCGCGGGCCATAAAAAACAGGCCGCCTTCGGGTCAGCAATATTCAAGAAAAAGACTCGCAAAAGTGACAAGTGAACGATTTACCCCAGATAAGTTATTTTTATACCCAGCTGTTTATTAACTACCTATCTTCAAAAGATCCAAGGAGACTTAATTTTTTCGACGAAGCCGGAATAAAGTTTCAAAGTTCGTGAACAAAACATGCTCCCGCGCACGGAAATCCTGAAAAGTTTCAGAGCACGTGAACAAAACATGTTCGAATGACGCCAAGAACCTTGTCAATTTCGCGACATAACCGCCAACGTTTCATTGGTCAAAAATGACACGTAACCTTATCAGACAAAACCGTTCAGTTTGAAACGTAAACCTACGCGCTAAATTTGTCACGCTTCAAGGATGGAGAAAATGGTAGTAAGTTCCTTTTTTGTTCTTTTTAACAGCATCAAAAAGTCGGAAACTGCCTCCAAGAAAAAGTTCGGTGAGTCAGCGTTAAAATAAATAAAAAAAAGCGCATTCGATTGTGAAAGCAGTTGGATCTAAATTACTGTATCTTCTCTATTTAGCCCTGTCTTTCTATCAAGACCCCTTCCCCCTCCCCTCAAGTAATTACCTTATTAAAAATGCAGTGTTGACCTGTTGACTAATACTGCGTTCACACTAGGCCGAAAAATGTTTAGTCTGATCACGAATAACACATGTTTCACTATGAAAACTGTTCACATCTGGCAATGCATTGCGCGAATCATGATCGAAATGTGTTTACTCTGAGCACGACTGAAACTTTCTCATTAGATAGTTTCGTTCTAAGGCAGATGAAACATGATAAACGTGGCGGCCGAAAGTGGAGAGGAAGAGAGTGCAGAGAGTGCTACATTGAGACACAATGTTTCGAACAAACATGGCTACAACGGCAGTTATCGGCGATGCCGTAGAACGCCGTGAGCTCTTGTAAAAGGACAAAACCCAATCCAACATGCGGTATAAACTGCTTAGCTTGTTAAAAGTAGTAAATTTTGTAACGAAGATAGCACAAATACCCCCGACTTGCAAAACGCGGCAAGGCCCCTCGCCTCTAAAAAGAATGGTAAATGCGATTAAACTGCAGAATGACTGCAAAAATAAATTCCAGCTGCATTTTTTCGACTTCAAGGTGTAATTATCAATATTTTATGCGTGTTCCGCAAAACTGCCTAAATTGCATCGACCCAGGCGTGAAATGTATTTGAAATGGACACCTTATGTGAACAGTGCAAAACACAGTGTTTAGGGGAAACTTGTTTTATTTTAACATGTTTACTCTAAATACGTTTCTGTACTAAGGGTGAACGCAGCTTAACACTCTAACCAAAACTTTGCTGCGGACTTTCTCTCATCCATGTCCTTCTGCTGTTACATTGCGGACAAAAGCTTAAGCTTCAAACTTTGTCAGTCACCTTGCAGTTTGTTAAAACAGTATCTGTCATATATTGGATGAAAAGTTGTGGTGACTGTGAATATCAATCAGTAGTCTCCTAGTTCCGTAAACACGGAACTTCGACTTTGAAAAAATTAATAAACCCCTTCCTATATTAAGCACCTGCCTGCCCCTTCCTTTCTAATAAGCCCCTCCTTTGTAATACCAGAAAGTAATTATCTCCCTGGGCCCTAAATAGAAGCAAATATAAAATATCCAGCCACGTTGATGCCCCTTCATTTCAGATCTTTTGGTTGACTTAATGTTTGATTCAAGGAGTAGGAGTGTCCATAGACTATAGTAATGCACTCCAGAAAGAAGCCCGTGAAAAATGGGCGCTGGTTTCTGGCCGGATGTAACATGTATACCGATTGCATGTTTTTATTGTTATTTTATTTTTTCCACTGAACAAACGAAAGCAAATTTTAAAATATCATTTGTGCTTGCTTTAGATGTTTTGACTGGTGAAAGTTTTTAGGCAACCCACACCATGTTTGTTTCTCTTAGACTTCACTAGCGGTTCCTTGTTTCACTTCCTCACATTACGTAAACTACTTGTACATATGATCTCCCAATTGACTTGCTCTCAACATCGCTTACGTCATAGCTTCAAATCCCGTAGTTGTCGTGAAATTGTTCAAATTGTAATGGCTACAAATTCCTTTTATAACTGTGATGAGAAATAATTTGCAATTCTAACTCTGCAGTTCGTTTCGATCGGATTTGGCAAGAGATAAACTGAAAGCGTTTTGACTGACTTCTCTCTCTTAAATTCGTTTAGGTTAAACGGTCAGTAAAGAAGCTGCCTGTTCACGTCACCAACATGTCTTATGAGCGAACCTTGAATTTAAGTGATATCCTTCCTCAAAAGTCACTAGAAGTGGAATATTTTACTATCGGCGACTTTCGTGCTCTAGGCATCCAGAATGCCTTAAACTTTGCAGAGGGTGTATCCGTAGAAGTGGTTGACAAAGCTCCAAATGGGTGGTGGCTGGGAAAAATAGGAGGCCAAGAGGGTTGGATACCATCGTCTTACTTAGGTAAGAGGGGGAAAGAGAAACCGTCTGACAAAGTCGCCGCGCTACCAAAACAACAGCGACGTGATCCTCCAAACCATGGAGATTCCAAAACAGTGAATTCCTCGGCAAATACTTCTAAACTGACGGCCTCTGTTGCCGAAAGAGCTTCTGGAGTTCCCACAGCGTTAGTCACTTTGGCGGATTATGAGGGTGATTTTGAAGGGAGCATTTCGTTCAAGGAAGGACAAATAGTGCATCTAAGAGACAAGCAACAAGATGGATGGTCATATGTAAAAATACAAGGTAAAGAAGGATGGGCTCCGTCTAGCTACCTTGCTGCTAGTTCGGAAAAGAAATCTGCGCCTCCAAGACCTGTCGCCCCCATTAGTGTAAAACCGCTCTTTACTGGAAAACCGGACGTTCGGTCAGCTCAACAAGAAAATCCTGTTAGTAACGTGAAGTCCCAACGAAGTAAGCCATTGCCAGTTCCTGTTAAACCTGCCTCTACAAAGGATGCTCTCCCTAAGAAACCGGATCATCCGGCTAAACCCCAGGTAAAACCGCGTACGAAGAAACGGGAAGTTCTAGAGAAACCGTCAAATGTATCAGCGCCCGATCCAGACAAACACAAAGCCCTTTGCAGAGCCGTGGAAGCATTTTACTCGAATGAAGGAGCAGGTTTGTCGTTTTGCAAGGGAGACGAATTCGAGTATTTGGAGGATTCCGGGAATGGCTGGTGGCTTGTCAAGACGAAGGATGGCACAGAAGGCTGGGCACCCGCTTCATACTTAGAAACAGTGAAAACAAAACCAACTGCCCCCGCCAAACCAGCAAAACCAAACCCACCAAAGGGTGGAAAGCAGAACAACATAGCAGTGTACGTAGCCGTGGCGGAGTACGCTGATGAAGATGATAAAGAATGCATTAGCTTCAGGGAAGGCGATCGAATGGAAGTGCTAGAAATGGACGAAGGGGGCTGGTGGCTAGTGAAGATTGGAGATAAGTCTGGGTGGGCTCCTTCAAATTATTTGAAAGCTTTGTAGTAAAGTCATGATAATTTAGAGACAAATGAATTCGTAATATATTGCATGAACAGAATATCCCTGTCAGATAAAAAATCAGTTTTGATCGTCAGGTTTTACAGGCACCTTCCTTTATTCACATGCACCCTTAGAACCACTATCAGTTTACTGTCCTCAAAAGAGTTAGTCCATAACGCCCTTGAATGAGTTGCATAACGTCGGGCGTAACTGCTAACGCAGGCGTTTAAATAGACTTTGACTGGAGTGAACGCCTGAAGTTAGAAGTTATGCGGGACGTTAAGTTTTATTCAACTCGCCCCTGTTTCGCAAGGACTTCAATTCTTGGCCTTAATACATAAGGATCGGCACTAGCAAGGTGTCGGTGAGGCTGGAGGTCCAATTCTCCTCAGTTCGTTAAGGGTGAATTGCACTCTGTGGACGTATAGTGTCTATAGTGACTGTTGGAAGTCTCGGTTTTCATTAGCACTTCACCATTGAAAAAATCTATTTTGACAACTAATACGACCTTGGCCTAACGGAGTCAACACTTCTGTTCAACACCGTTCAGTGTTGTTGAATGTGGCAAGTTAAATAGTTTTAGCACCTTGTTGAATGATGTAAACTGATTCTAAATGATGTTGAATGGTGTTGAACAAAGTTTGATTGACATCAAACATTCAAACAGGAAAGTTGTATTCAACAATGTTGGTTGCTGTCTTAGCTGGCTTATAAAATGGGATAAGTCAGGCTATTTTATTTTCTTCATGTAGATAGTCATATTTGGAGTTGAAAGAAACATCAAAACATTAATGTTTGGAAAACATAAGACGGAATGTGAAGGAGAATTGAAAAGAAACTTGAAATAGTTTTTATAACACAAAGACTGTGACGTAGCTATGCACCAATTGTTCTAAGCAATCTCGTATGCACAGCTCATGCTCATGCACGATAGTGTTGCTTGGAGTAATTGTTTTGTTGTATAGACGACTCCTGAGCTATTAGAATCTAAAAAAAAATCTTCCAAAAAATTTTTTCCGTCTGTTGTTTTAACAGTTATTCGCCGAAGTGAAGATGAATAGTGATAGATATCCGTGACGAGGTAAATATCTACCACTCTTCACCGACACTGAGTAGAACTTGTTTCAGTATATTTCAGACCAGTGGATAACCAAGTAGTTCCTTTTTTTTTTTGGAAACGAGAAAAGACTCGCGCGCGAAACGATGTCGGGAGGTGAATAGCAGATACTATCCCGAGTTTGATTAGCCAATCAGAACGCACGAAAAACAGCATTCACTAATTTGGTATATACTAAAAGCTGATAGCTGATTAGCAGGGAGCCAATCGGAGTCCGCTCCTGTCATATCCAAAGAATGTGTTTATAAGGTAGATGAACAATTTTTTGATCACTTCAGTGGCCGCTCTTCTAAAGATTTTGTTGTAGAGATACATTAACATATAATTTAATGAGTTTGATCAATCCCGATTGATTAAACTCTTTGGTTACAGGAATGTTATAACAGTAAAAGAAATTTTACGTAGTGGTTTTTCCTCTTTTGTGCAAAACCTGAGGTCGTTTCGGGTGTCAGACATAAGAATTCAAAACACAGGAGCAAGAGTCCCTGGAGTAAGAAATATGCTTCTAATTGAAAAAACTCCAATGTTTGATATATCCTTTGACTTGATGCCGGAGAGGAAATGTTGCATAGGTAAGTCCAATGTAAACCCTGTTCCAAGGTTTTCTTATCTAGCGAGATTTAGGAGTCGTTCACAATGTTGTGAATGCCATGGGCCTCTGACAAGATGAATGAATTTAAATTTATTGTTATTTAGATTATGTTTCTTCTCCTTGAACTGAAATGCAACGGATATGTTTTTGTTGGAGTGCTAAAGTTGATATGCACAAGAAAACAGCGCGTGTGGGAGAGGTACGTATTGAAAAGATGCCGTATCACGAACAAACATGTCCCGAAACTCACTAGAGCGTGTACCACAACCTCGTTCCCAGGGTCTCTCTTCTTCGCTTCCCCTGGAAGGGGAGAGAGACCCTGGGAACAAGGTTGCGTGTAGGGAACGGGAATTATCAGGTTGCTAAAACGGATTTAGGGGGTCGAATCCAATCGACCCAGCATCTGGCTTTGCAATGTGTTCTTTGCGCTGCTTTACTCGTTGCAATGCACTTTTTATCTGGCAAGGCACCCGAACAAACTTGCATCGCGAAATAGGAAAAAGTAACCCTACCCCTACCAAATGTGCGAACAGAAATGTTGTCAGTATAAATATGCAAATCAACGGTAAAAACCAGGAGGGATTGGGGAGAGTGAAGAAAAAGGAAGACCAAGGAGATTTCTGTCTTCTTTAAAACACGCGTGTTTAGAACACCCTCCTTAGAGGGAGGTAGAGAGCAAAACCAATTAGCGAGCGGAGCGCGGCTTGGTGCACTCTGTTCTCCTTCACTCGCCTATCTTTATTATACCCTCGCAGAGAAGCCTGTTCTAGCTATTAATTTGTAAACAAGTTATTTTTGTCCCGTGGGCAAAATTTGTGTTTGCTGGAAGCGAATGTTGTGCAATGATTGGCCTAAACGTGTTTTCGATGGAAATGTAACCGGCCGATGAAGCGGGGTAGATTACGATCAAGAAAAAGCAGTCCTACAGCTACCATATCGCCAACCGGATTTTGGTAAAAGACAATTATTACTTTGTGTTTGTGTGAGAACTCCTTGGATATTCTACTACGTGGAATACTCCTGCAAGAGCAGTTGGTAAGCAGACTTAAGACTATATAGTTAACCCCTCAACAGGACGAGGATGTTTTCAAAAAATCTCTGAGGCTAATCCGCACACGCTTCGATCTCTGAGCGCTAAAAATATAGAAGAAAGGGTTTGCTCGCGGTCCCAATAGTGTGCGTGACATAAACGCAAGTGTTTCTTGGATATTTGACTCGTGACCTCAATTTCACAAAGGCTACAGAAATCTATGCTGTCTTAACTTTCAAATAGTGTATTTAGCTCGTTGGTGAAAACGGGAGAAACGTATTATCAATACGCGAGTGTTGAGCTGCAAAGTTCGGAAAATTTGTTATTGCCACGTCGCTAGGAAAATTTGTTTCAACCAATCAGAAATTCTATGCAATTCTGGGTAGCTCCATCAGTGTGAAATTTTGGAGTTTATTCCTTAAACGTCGTGCACTTGTGGGCTGGCGGTGGCGCGGCTGAAACGTCGTCTTTTTTCTCGGGCTAAGAGGATTCCTTATTTCCTATTTAACTCCTTTCCTTCTTAAAAATCCTTCCTAATTTTAATCCTCGTTTTTCTCTTCGATTTCGATTTAGGAAGGCTAACAACAAGATTTATGTTGTATCATCTTTTATTCCTCAATTCTAACTAGCCCTTTTCGTTAGTCTACAAAACCTAAACTACTGCAATATTAAAGTGTAGCCGCTTTAGACGCTCAAATTGTGTGGAGAAAAGAAAAGACAAATTGCACTGCCGAAAGTAATTTGCTTTTTTCCTTTACTTTTTCTTCGCATGCTGACTTTACTTTTCTCCAAACGATGTGATCGCCTTCAAAAGGCTGTACATCCGAACCATTTCCTCAGTGATCGCCGTGCAATCCCGGGCGTTTTCTTTCCAGATGTAAACTTGTCCTTCGTTGACCACTTTCTGAACCAGTGTTTATCACAATACACCATTTCATGGCATTATTACACGTAATTCAGATGCCAGTTACAACTAAAGAAATAGAAGAGCTGTTACTACGTAGGGCGATTTTAACATGTTTAACATATGATGTCAGTATCGTGTCACGTAGCAAGTGAACGATTTTAACAAAAAGTTGTAATTGGGGGTAACACGTTGCACGTCCAGTAGCATGTTGCGAAAACAAAAATTGCGTTAAAAATCGTCCACTCCCTATGTAATAAATCACATTTTACCCCATATTAGCTTTGTAGACATCCAGAAACAAATACATGCATGCCTGTTTCTGGCTTAGAATAACGCTTTCCTGTTAAACTACAATACAACTTTTTTCTATCTCTTCAACATGTCGTGACACTTTTAGTTTCCACAGCATTTCCATGTAGCAACCATAGTCCACTCTCTCTCTGGCCAGCGGTCATCATGTGAATGCAAAAAATACAAAAGCAAAAATTGCATGGATTTTACCATATTTTATAAATACACAAATAAGGGTGATTTTCCGATCTTCTAAGGCCGGCCACAAAGAAATTAACTATCAAGGGCCGATAAAAATCCAAACAACGCTTAATTAAAAATGAATTTAACCCTGCATTTGCCAAATGACTTCTGTTTTTGCTGGGTCCGAAAAGAGTAAAAAAAATTTTTTGCATTCTTTTTTGGGTGAAATTTTCGCGATGTTCGATTAGTCTCGTAGAAAAATTGAAAAAAGATCGCGGTTGGAAATCTTAGTTTCATCATTACTGTCGTATTACGTTTAGTGCCATGGCTTGGGAGAAATGGCCTTATATCTGATTTCTGCGGTTTAATTTTTGATAAACTTTTAAAATAACCTTCGATAAATTCCACGCGACAATAAAAGACATTATTTAGGGCGTTATAGTAAATAACAAACAAAAAAATTAATAAACGAAGTAACGAACGAATGAATGATGACTTTTCTTTGCTTGGGATGATGCTCCCCCACTTAAATACAGTACGATATTTTTTTGTATTTGTTCAACATATGCTTTAGTTTACACAGCATTTTCCTGAGGTAAACTAAGGTTCTTCAACGAGGCTGGTACTTAACAGTCTTGCGACTGACAACCTTTAGCCCTCTGATTCCGGATTTAATTGAAGAGTTGGGTAGAGAGAGAACTTAAAAACATGCTCACCTCCCAACTTTCCTCCAGTTGAAGAAGCTGCTGACCACAGTGACCCTGGCTCAACAGACACCATGCTCTCCGGGATTCCAGTGCTCATTATCAGAGACTGTTCACTTTTGAGGTCGTAAAAGTGCTTGGGGGAAATGAACCTCCAGGAGGCACCGTGGTCCATACTCCGGTGAAAGTTCATCCTGCCGTCCAATCCAAGAGCTCCCCGCTTCTGGAGCCCAAAGCAATAACACTCACGATAAACTCGTCGATATCTAGGAACACAAGATACCTGTTTAAGCCTGATTTTTCGAGAAAATCGAATAAACTGGACTGGTCATCAAATGACCATTCTAATTTCTGTGAAACATGAAAGAGAGTTAAGTGGAAAGAGAAGTGAAGGCAAAGTGAAGGCGCAAAAAAAATTCAGTAGAAGGCGCAATAGAACGTGGACACCGAGATCAAGACTGAGGTTCACCCAATCAACCCACCTTTTTGTTTCATGCACCGGCAAACACTTCGTACGGCAACATTTAGTCCGCTGAGTTTCTAAGCGAGCAAAAAAGTGAAATTCCGAAGATAAATATAATATTTAAATACAGAAATATAAAGATAAATTATTTCCTTATCTGCTCCAATCCTGGCCATCACTTGAAGAAAAACAGCTGCTTTGTGATCTGAAAAAATAATAATAACGAAAGTAATAACTGACAACAATAAACTATTATTGGATGAGGTTTTTGCGATATCCGGAATAATCAAGGTCGAGGTAACTGTTATCAGCCGAAGCAGGAGGCTGAGACTGATAACACTTACCTAGACCTTGATTATTCCGGATATCGCAAAAACTGAATCTAATAATTGTTTTATTAAACATTATTTTACAGGTAAACAAAATAACGGCAAACAATTTCAACATTTGTGTCCTTCGTGTCTTCCGGCTTCCGAACGCTTTTTTCCTTAAGGTATTCGTGGAACAGTTCCTTCGCAATTTTTGTCAGCCTTCTATTGTTTTCCGAGTCTTTTTGTTTCAGCAATTTTTCAATTCCTTGCTCGGTTGAAGAGGCGAATCGACGAGCCATGAATTTACTTCGCTTTCAGATGCCTCCCACATTGCTCTTGAAAATGATGCATTGCGCGCGCAACCTACAGATTATTCACTAATCTGCTAGCAGATTAGTGAATAATCTGATTCCCAGAATTAACTGTAGGCTCTTAGCCAATGAAAAGACAGATAGATACGATTGCAAAAGACGGCACAGGTATGTTTACCTGTGTCCAGCGTACATACCGACGTACAGCCAGCGAGAGTCTGGATCCAACATCACTGATCTTCTGGAGTACGCTGGGACACCTGCCAATCAAACAAAAGTGATTGTAATTGACACTGTCATCAGTGTTTGTTTCCTGCTCTGGTGTGTGTTCTCGTGTCGTACGTTGAAAAAACTTTTCTTTAAGGCGCTCTCTTGCACCGGGTTGAGACAGATTAACAAATACTTAAAACCCGGAACGAGTGTTCCAAGAGGAGGAGATTGACAATGCTGACTGATTAACTGAAGTCTTAAACGTCTGCACCTTAAGAAAGCTGGTCTGGCCAGCTGAAATAGTGTTTTCAAAACAAAAATCTACGTTGTATAGCCTTGCTGTAGTCCTTGAACCTACCATGCCTTGAAGTGACGGCCAAAAGCCATTTCCCGGCAAATTGTTGCACGACATCCCACCCACCCAGAGTTCACGTAGTTATACTCCCAGAAGTTGTTTTCGAAGAATCTGGAGACAAACACCGATTTTGAGCCTTCAATACTTAACTCTGGGCCGGACACCTAAACTACTTATGTCACCTTTATGGAACTAAAGGCAACTGAAGAGACAAGATAGAGAAAAGGACAATAACAACCCGACCGTCGTTTAAGATTTCAACTCTTGAAACGAAATTAAGATAATACGTCATTTTCGAGTCGCCTCGGGTTTGAAAACGAGGCTTAGACCGAGTGTCCCTTTGTTTTGTTGGTATGTGTGATCTAGTGCCTAGATCTTGGAAACGTTGATCTGGAGTGAGGTAAATTATGACCACTGGTCTGGAACAGGATACAAATGTTTGCCTTTTTGGGCCTAAAACAGGGCAATATTTTCGGTATTAAACTGGCCGTGAAGTCCAAACTAATTTGGTATCCCGAACTTAATGATGTAAACCTTTCACAAGTCCCTTAGCATTCACCTTGGTCTTTCCAGATTCACTGTACTCATGCCAGTGGATGCTGTTGTTGCTGTATTTGAATCGAAAACTCTCCACACAAAAAGGATAATCCGTACCACCCAACCCCTGGGTGACTATTCTGGTCACCTTTCGTAACGAACCAAAACCAACCTGAAAAACAGCGATAAAAAAAGCGAACAAAAAAATATTTAGTTATAAACCAACTCTCGGTGCTTCATAACCTAAAATTATGAGTATGAGTACACTTTGTAAAACAAGAAAATTCAGATAAGTCTGCACGTAATGAACCCATACAATTCCTATTGAGCATTTTCCTTGTAAGGACATGTAAAAGACACCAGGTGAGGAGTGAGTGATTTAGATGGTAATTCAACATTAGTGCGCACGACGGACTCTCTGAGTGACTGACTGACTGACTGACAGTGACTGACTGACTGACTGACCGACCGACCGACTGACCGAGTGGGGTAAACACAATTCACTAAGAAAATTGAACGGCTATGTCAGAAGTGCCCATCTCCTGACTTATTTCACATTTTGCATCTTGACGTTCTTCAAATTTTGACCCTGCTTTTAACGTCCAAAACTGTACACCATTTGAAATTTCCGTCTTTTTTTGTTCTGATCCCGTCAATCTTGGCAAATATGACTGTGAATCAAAAATGCTGAAAGACTCTGTAACTGAACAAACATAGGCAAATGGGCGAACTACGTGCTTGTGGAACTTCGAATTGCCAAGATATGGCGGTTAATACAAAATCTTCGTTAGTGACAACGTGATAGTTACGATTGTCCCCTAAATATAATGTTGTCGTTGCTGTTGATGATGCACCACTGAATGGTCATTATTTGCAAAATTAAGGTGATTCACTTCAATTGCATTGCGCATCCTTTCTGCACATCATTTTTTTGCGTGATTAGCGCGAGCACGAGCGCGCGCACCTTCGGAACTTGTTAGGTTTCCTATGACAGCTGAGCAGTTCAGAGAGATAACAGGTCGTCTTCCCCTAAGCCATTTGCCCACTTAGTTTACCATATTTAGAAATCTTGGGCTCTAATTATACAGCTAACATGACAGTGGCCAACTCGAAAGCTGTCACTCCTTTGGCCTCTGTGCACATACTTCTCAGATCGTGATTTTCTTTTACGCTTCTTTATAGTAAAGAGCTGTAACTGTTATAAAAATAATTGTTAATTTCAATGCTGTAAACAGTGTGAAATAAAGTTGAAAGTTGAAGTTAAACAAGCTCGCTGACCCCATTTTTTAATACATAAATTCAAATGGCACACTGTCGAGTCAATATACCGCAATTTCAAGAAAAGTTAAAAATTCTGCTTTGAGAAGTTTTCGTTTAAATGGCCGTTTTTATGCTAGAGGACGTTTTAGTTGTCTAGACGCATTAAACGTCTGGATGTTACGTGCGACTAGTATAAATACGGGACGCACTTAACTTTGGGGTGACAAATAAAATACCAAAATATTTTGCAAACAAGAGACTAGACTCTAATCCTTCATCCCTTTATACTTCACTCTGTGCTTAGGAATAGATGTATCTATTGGTCTTTGCTTTCCTTTCTTGTGAGCGTTCCTCTTTACACTTATCCACGTTAAGCCGTGCATCCAGCTCTGTCTCAACCAGTTCAAATACATGTATATTGGTGAATTTCTTTCGAGCCAAAGTTTCTAATCTAAGGGCAAATTCATATTTTATCGCCTGCTAGTACAATGGCGAACTGCTTCAACTCGTTATTGGTCCATTTTCTCCCTCTAACCTCGGGTAGTTTGTTCCTTTTCCTTGCGGCAGCCATTTTTTCCCTTGGAGCCTCGGATGCATGTAAATTTTATTGCTTAAGTGTGTCTTGATAAGTGCGTCCCTTCTTTATACTAGATGGCATAAACGTCTTAGACGACTAAGACGTGTCCCGTCTTTATACTAGACGGCTCAAACGTCTTAGACAACTAAGACGTCTGTTAAGTACGTCGATCAGACGCACGTAACTTCAGATGTTTAATTTGTCTGACGTTTAATGCATCTGCCTTATTTCCCGTATTTATACTGGACGTCTAAGACGTCTTAAATGTCTAAGACGTCTTAAACGTCCTCTGATATAAATACGGCTAAAGCCGAAAAGAACACGTCTTTAGGCACAGGTGGATATGTACGCAAGCGGCAAGCGGCAAATTCTTCAATTTTTTTTCATATCCTTAATTCCTGTTCAACTAATATAGTATACAATGCAAGATAAATATCTATTTTGTTGAACTGCTCCAATATTTCAATACAAGCAGTGACTTTTCAAAGCAGTTATAGTTCTCATTTCTGATTACTAACGTTTCTCAGGAAAACCCTGCGGGTAGTACAGTTGCCATTAATGGTTATCCATGTTGTACCAAAACAAGCTAGGTGACCCTTTTTTTATTGCATTTTTAAAATTCTAAAGATAACTACCAGTACGACCAAGTCTTAGGAAATTTTAAATATTCCTTCTATTTCCATGGACTCAAATTAAAGACAAGACACGACAGATTCAACATTTGCAACGTAAAACCACCGACCTAAATTTCAAAAAACCGTTAATACGGGGTACATTCCACAGGGGCTCACCGCCCTTTGGGGAACACTACGCATATGGGAACATCTCCCATTAGGGGATGTGGTCCATAAGAGGTGTCCTGTGACCAAACAGGAACGCTGCCGGTAGGGGACACATCGCCAATGTACAGAAAACACCTCCTGAATGTAGAGATCTATAAGGGAACACACCACACACAAGCAAAACACTGAAAACTGTTAGAACGAGAACAATTCCCACAACAGAAGCATCGTTCCCAGGCCTCGACGCGCTCAGCATTGAAACCGAACTTGAAGTCGGAGGCTTAGGAAAGTGCGCAAATCTTCCCGATAAAGTCGACGGGTTAGGTTGCATTAGATTACGCATCAAGGTGGACTGGCAACGTGTCTACGTCAACAGTACGTAAAGACGCGATCAATTACCATTCCAAAGGTGTTCCCTTGTGAGAAGTTCACCTGCAAAAATGTTTACCTGGTGATCCTGGTATATCACATCCATACAGCTCCATTCGTCAGCAGATCAGCTCGTCAGCGATTCAACGGCACAAACACAAACTTCTCTATTTTTCCGCTTCTCATCAACACGGACGTGCAGCTAAGATTCCCGCCACTTTTGTGACTCACCGGAAGTAACTTTTCAAGCGGGCAACTGCTGATGGATTGTATCAGCATCGATTATTTCCCGCAGAGGATACAGTTGAATTTAGATGCTATCATGTGACCTTGAAATAGCCGATGTGAGCAAGCAATTGATCAAGTAACCAACAAGCTATAAACAATATGGGTTGTGGCGCTGCTGGGCGCCTGTGACGTCATCCAAAATTGGCCGCCATCGTGAATTTTACTGAAAATTATAAATTAGCAAAAAATAGCAGATATTGAAAAATTGTAATTCTAGACATTTAAAATATGACATAATTATATACTTTGCTTTTTTTTGTCGACATTTTATAGAAAAGGTAAAGGCACGCATTTTTATTCAAAAATGCCTCAACCACCCGCTACATATGAAGTCATATCTCGTAATCGTAGCAACTGACTCTCTGACCAAACCCGTTTCAAAGTGTGTCTAAGGGATATGCGTATAGGTGCTGCAGGTGCTGATAAAACATCGTCTTAAAAAATCAAGAAAAACCTTTTAGTTGGTGTCCCCCCCCCTTGCCTTCTACGCCCGAGGGTTAATTGTGGCTATTGTTGGTTTCTTAATTTTTGTCATTGACCTATATTCTGTGCTTAGAACGAAGAGGTAAATATGGTTTCGAGCTGATCATACTCTTGTTTTCATGATTACCCAACATGCGGAAGACGAAACGACAACACAAGAAAGCTCGGCATACCAACTTAAATATAGAAGACACATTTTTTTAAACTGTCCCTGCAATCTCCGCGTGCTCATTCCACTTCTACTCGAGTTTTAGTCCTCAAATCCCTTAAATAAGTAAAATATATGTCGTCCTACTTACCCTTGCGAGCTTGTAACGGTTGAGACTCTGGACAGCTGGACGAAGCAGTGATCTGATAGTCATTGTTCCTCTTACTTTTCATTCCAAAGCCTCAAAACAACCTGAAGAGAAAAGAAGAGCGATTCAAAAGTTCCAAAGTTTATTGGTCATAATTTTGTCATAATTACAATAAAAAAGGCTACACTATCCGGCACTTTCGTTTCATTAATGAAACGAAAAAGAAGTCAGGTAACATACAAAATATATACATATGTGAATAAAGAATTTACAAATAAATAAAGATGCATGCCTAAATGATGGGAATGTCAATACATTCTTAATATATTTCAATTACAGTTAATAGTAGGGATCGAACGAAAGCTGGGTATTTTTTGAAGTCCACTCGCGTCCGTCTTTATCCTGAGAGGCGAACCACGAGACGTATATACAGGACGAACTAACGTTCCTTATTTTAATAAGAAACCGTATGAACTTTTATGTTCATACAGATGTATAATGCGCTTCAAGTTTCAAATAGGCTAGTGAACTACACGACGGACGATCTATCGAGAGCTACGAAAGTCGGTACATCGAGCAATACACGTCTTGAATCAAAGAGAAGTATCCATGACCAACCAACATTCATTTTTCGCGTAGTATTTTCAAGGGAGGAAATGTGCATTGGGTGGCATTCCTTACATCTGCAAATCGTTAAACCGTCACGTGGTTCGGAATATCCCATAGAGCTAGCGTTAGTTGGGGGGGGGGGGGGGTGGGGGGATCAGTCAGATCGGAAGAGGCCACGTCT
>Ga0126336_10000165_pt1 | contig 20454 bp, 10 predicted proteins | sample SidCmetagenome_FD_92530 | JGI IMG/M metagenome (GOLD analysis project Ga0126336, IMG submission 92530) | Coral microbial communities from El Islote,Puerto Morelos, Mexico - Siderastrea C C metagenome | ecosystem: Host-associated > Invertebrates > Cnidaria > Coral | place: El Islote,Puerto... | reverse complement strand
AGAATCTCGCGCGCTGAAGGACACTGAAAGCTATACCCAAATATGGGAAGAATACAACGGTGTCCCGGATAATAACAATAATAGAAGCGCGCGTTGCAAACTGGGTGGGTCAGACTCTTTAACTACTCCAAATTGCATTAAACACTTATTTCTATCGCTGGTGGCATTAAAAAATTTGATTTTTGTTTTGTTTCGTTTCGTTTTTTTTAATCATTATGGTACCGCTCTTGGTACCGCCCTTCGAGCTACGCCCTAGGGACAGTACCAGATGAATATATCACACACACCCCGAGGGGCAGGTAAATAGCATTCTTATTTTTCAGCATACTTTATATAAACGATACGTAAATGTTTTCACTTTACGGTGTTGTCTCTCGGACGTAAAGGCAAAGTCACGCTCCCAGCGCGGTAGAAGGGGGGAGGGTTGATGGACCCACCTAAGTTTTTTTTGTTTGTGACGGGCCACGCAGGTAAGGGCCAATAGTGAAGTCCCTAAGTCAGCTAGAGAAGTGGTCTCTTTATCTATCTTGAGCATGGAATGGATGGGGGAACAAAACTACCCCGGCAACGGACATTGATTGCTACAACGACAACGATTTTGTCCTCGTACTATCACTTGACCAGTGCGTGATCCGTTGTTTGGACCGGACTGATTCATAAGCTTACAGATCCAGAGTTGTATTCATGTTCTTGTCAGTTTTCAACTTTATGACCATTTTAGTCTTGATAATGAAGTCAGCGACATCGAAACGTCGTCTCACTTTAATTTTTCTATTTACAGCAAAATGCTTAAGCAATAGTCCGTCTTGAAACCAAGAAATATGAACTGGAACCTTTTTAAATAGTTTAATTTCAGGGGAATTTGTGGACCTCTTGTGACTGTTCAATAGAAACAAATGTGTTTGTCTTGAAGGGGGTTTCTCTGTGGGCCATAAACAAAGAAATTAATACTCATAAATCCTTCATAATTATTGACAAGAGGAATTAATATCAACATTCGGACCCCTGACGAGAGTTTAGCTCATGTTTTGTAGTGAAATTAAAAGCGCGTTAATTTAGCAGTTTTTTTCTAGTACAAAATTAACCTGGATCAGAATAGTAGTAATTAGAAATAACGTAGAATCTTAATAGGGCTTCTATAGATTTCAAAACTGAGAATTGATTTGTTCTCCGGTCGACAAGTACAAGAATAATTTCATCCAATCAACTCTTTTCCGGTCGGTTAATGCATAAATGTAAACTAAAGGACGGGAGAATATTTAAATAGCGAAGAATACTCGCTTCTCTTTCGAAAAGAATGCTTGCTTTGAAAATTGAGAGTTGATTTGTTCTCCGGACGACAAGTAGAAGAAGAATTTCATTTTTTTTTCAGGTTATGCATGAAATAACGACGGGAGAATGTTTAACTAGTACAGAATGCTCGCTTCTCTTTCGAGAAAAATGCTCGCTTCATCACAGTAATGCAGCGAGGTGTAAATACAGATCGAAGCACTTTTAATATAAGCTTTATTATTTCTTTTCTAGCGCATTCTTGGAAAGCTCTTTTGAAGCACGAGTGGACCGATTCAGTAACCTGGGAGTAACTGCCTTACCTGCGATCAGGTAGACTTCTTTTCTGTCGGATCGCTTCTCGTTCTTTGAACAACGCTATTTCAGCCTTGGAAGCCGTAAAAACAAAATGGTTTTGCAATTGTTGCGCCCAAGGGAAATGACGAACAATAAATACGCGAACAGACCCTAGCTTTTAAGCTTTACAGACTGCCTTGACCATTATTTAACAGCAACGAATAAATTTTAGAATTTCCAATTGCCATACTGCTCTCTGACACTGCCAAATCATGTTTGGAAGTGAGCTTATGGTCTTCAGATTCCTCTTTGCTAGGGGCAGCAAAGCAGCAGCTGATCTGTGAGTCAGCGAGGAAATTCCCGGGGATGGCTTAGTATGTGTGCGATGTTGAGTTCAGGCGCGGACATCCCACAACCTCTCAAAGAAATTAGGGGAACGTGATGTCCAGTTGTACTTAGATACATTCACTGGTCTCCCAAAGGCTATTATCTGTAAATCTTGTAGCAGTTCAGTCCATTTCACCGATTCCTGCCCCCTTTCCTCCAAGTCCAAGGAGTCCCAGGGGCCAAACCGAACGGAATTATGCTACAATTTCAACAAAGGGGTCCCTTGTGCTCGCACTCCCTGCCTCTACAGGCACTAATGCAATAAACCTGGATGCACTGCAGCCCACTCAGGAAGGACCACGATGACCTGTCTGCCACAGGATCTCAGCCAAAGCCAACTAGCCGCTCTAGCCATTGTTCCCGAAGCCGCCCCTGATTACTTGTCAAAGTTATCCCCCTCTACTCCTATCAACATCCCTAAACGTTCCTCCTACTTGTGTGATCACCCGGACCCGGTGGCTGTTCATACTCTCCTTACGGGTATTTCTCAACGTTTCAAAATTAGTTACGAGGGTCCCTGCATCCCCAAAGAATATTCTAACCTCCGTTCTACTAAGGACAACCCCTCTATCATCAGTAAAAATATTCTAAAAGAGGTCCAACTGGGCCACACTGCTGGCCCTTTCACATCCCCTCCCTTCTCCAACCTGCAGGTTTATACCTATTGGGATCATTCCAAACAAACACTCTTCTGACTGGCGTACTATTTTTCACCTTTCATATCCCAAATACCACCCAACAAGTGTCAATGCTCATATTAGCCCTGATGAGTATTCACTGCACTATATAACTGTTGACAATATCATCTCAATTATCCAGAAACTTGGTCAAGGGTGTTTTATGTCTAAGCTAGACATAAAGTCCGCCTTTCGCAATATCCCAGTCAATCCGTCTGACTGTGAACTCCTAGGCATGAAATGGAATGGCTTGTAGTACTTCGACACTGTCCTCCTCTTCGGCTTGCAGAACGCACCTTTCCTTTTTGACCATTTTTCCTGCGTGATTGAGTGGATCATTAAGGCTAAATTAGGTATCCCTGATGTGATCCACATCCTGGATGAATTCTTTTTTGTTACCAAGCCCCACGGTTCAACTGCCTCACTGCCCTCTGCAACATTCTGTGTTTGTTCACAGAGCTTGATATCCCTACTGCTCCAGGCAAAACCTTTGCCTCCACCACCTGCCTGGAGTTTATGGGTATTCTGGATTCCAACAAAGTGTACAAAATGCATCGCCTTCAAAAGGTCCTCACTGGTACTAAGCGGTCCCAAAACCCTAAAAAATTAAGTCGCTATCCCATAACTATTCAAATTTTGTTATCCATTTTCAATTATTTCCAGCCTTCCCTATCTTGCAATGTAGACCACATAATGTTATGGGCTGCCTTCGCTTTAGCCTTTTTCGGTTTTCTCCGTTCAAGTGAATTCACTTGCAATGGTACCCCTTTAAACCCCACTGTTCATCTTTGTACCAGGGACATCACCTTTATCCCTAACATAGAATCTCTTGATCACATGCTAGTCACCATTAAGCAATCCAAAACTGACCCTTTTCGTAAAGGCTGTACCTGGACTATAGCAAGGTCCACCACCTCTATCTGTTCGGTGATGGCTATGAGAGACTACCTTCTTTAACGTACACCAGCAGCTACAGGCCCTTTGTTTACCTTCGTCAATGGTAAGGGGCTATCACGTGCCTCTCTTACAAAGGAACTCCGTTCTACACTGCAACATTGCGGTTTGCCTGCTGAACACTACTTTACACACAGCTTCCGTATTGGTGCAGCCACCAGTGCAGCAGCAGCAGGTGTTCCTTCCTGGCTTATCAAGGTTTTGGGCCGCTGGAGCTCAGACTGTTATGAACGCTATATAAGAACCCCTCAAGAAACACTTCTAGCTGTCTCTAAGAAATTAGTAACAGACCATTCTATAACTGTAATTTAGGCCTATTGTATGGTTAACCCTTTCAGCCAAGCCGTCAAAGTTCAACCCTTTAAGCCCTGGTATTAAAATGCATATTTCTCATTACTGATCTCCATACATTTCTTATGGAACTAGTAAGGGGAATTTGTCTAAGTATCAAGACATCTTATCCCCAGTGATCACCTCCTTTATTCCTGTCACTTGAATGTTCAAACAAGTAGTGATCATGTAAAGAGAAACTTTATTCTCATCAGGGCTTAGGGCTTCAAGTGTTAAGCCTCCTTATGAACCTCTTTCCTCTGTGATGCACTCGTGGGAGATGATGTTCACCCCTCCTTTCTCTTTCATTTTTATTGGCACGTGTCCTGCCTATCTACGAGCTCTTTTAAAACGGGGACCGATTTAAAGTCCTTTTCACAGCTGGGGCTCAAAGGGCTGATGATTACTCACAGTAGTTAAGCATTCTATTGATTTCTTATCTACTTACTATTCACAGGGGCTCAAAGGGCTGAAGATTACTCACAGTAGTTAAGCATTCTATTGATTTCTTATCTACTTACTTGTAATGTTTAGTTAATTAATTGATTAAAATGTATTTATTCCTTATACAGAACCTACTGCACAGCCATATGTAGGTCTGTTTTTCTCCTTCTTCTTACTGTGGGGTGATTGTATTCCCCCACTTCTTGGTCAGGCTAGCAGTGGGCTCACACAATCGTGGCAGGGAAGTGTACCCTAGGCTGCACTTTTCCTACAGTAAGTGCTATAGCCACCCTGGGAAATAGGTCCGGATCTCTTCCAGGATGGCACCATCGTACCATCTGACCTATTGTCCTCCCAGAAGGGCACCCCTCTTCTGATCCATCCTATGTTACACCCTAACATGGGTTCCCCTAGAGACGCCGCTACTCTAGGGGAGATAGGCTCTGCCTTTCCTGCCACCCAAGGTTTGCCACAACAAGCAATTTTTCTCATTGCTTTCCTGTGTTCGCCCAGCATGGGGGGTAAAGTCCAATATCCCCCCCCCCCTGTAGTGCAACCAGGGGATTTAATCATAGTTGCGAACATCATCAAAATCTGCTTCCCCCTCTACGTTTTTGGTGTGAATTCCTTACAGTACAAACCGCAGGGACTCATTAATGACCAAAAGAAGTACTTGTTCGCCCGACTGTACAGGTTATCGTCAAATAACTCCACTAAGTTTCACACTTTCCATTTATTATTATTATTGCCTTGAAAATCATGCATTGTTGTGTCGAACACTCTCAACTAAAACCCTAGAAACAAACAACAACGACAACAACAACAACAAAAATAGAAACCATCACTGAAGCTGCGAATGTCACAAAGCATTTTGTTTCGTTCTCGTTGGATGCGTATATCCCATTGTCAATGCCATTGAGAGTGGTCGGCTTTATGAGAGAAATTTAACACATAGCATCATACTTGAATAATTTCACCTGAGCGGCTTCAGTTTTATTAAGCAGTAATACGGCTTCGTTACATTATTCTCGTAAGTTGACCTGTTGTTCATGCCGGCAATGCTCGTAAAAAAAAAAAAACTACAAATTCTGCGTGGGCCACAAATTTTACGCACGAAATCTGCCTGGTACAACTCACCATATAGATATTCATTGTGTATAGCAGACTTGTTGTATAAATGGATCATAGACATTTAAGGACGTTCGCACTAGTTGTTTGTGCGCATCCTTACTGCGCATGCAATTCACTTCGCGATGTCATGCCACGTCATGCAATGGCCACGCGCGCTGTTGAAAAAATGTGGAGATATATAGTGCTACTAAGCACTTTAATATCTATGCACGGGTTAACTCTGTTAAATTTTCGGTGACCCCATTTTTTTTGATAGATCACTTTCTTTGTCGATTATCTACGTTTTGTGAAAAATTAAAGAAAATCTGTGTTGTGGAAGTTTAATTTTTTTCAACTTTTGTGCCTTCGCATCATCGAATTCTGTTATTATTATAGCTGTACGGTGTTCGCAGAAGTCTATCTTAGAGGTTGAGTTCAACTAAAAAGGATGACACTGGTTCAAATTATTCACTTGATAGACCCAATTAAATAAAATTTGACTAAGAAAGTGGGTCTACAGCGAATCATTTTTAATATTTTTCAACTAACAAGCACTGAGGCCATGTCGAGTTAAGAGGACCAATGTGTCAAAATTGGGGTAGTTTTCCACGCGCTTTATTTCGAAAACGAAGTTGGTGACCCCCAAATTTTTTTGTCTTTCTGACATAGGTAACTCATTATCTGACCGCAGCCAAACTATGAAAAAACTTGTGTTGCACAAGTTTTTTGCGCGAACGTCCTTAAATGGTGTTTAGCGAACTGATTGAAACGAAAGCTTATTAAATTCTCTTATTCTACGATTTTAGTTTTGATGCTTTATTTATTCATTTATTTATTTATCAGCAGCAGCTTTCTAAATTGTGATGCTATTGCCTTAAGTTGTAAACAGGAATCTCCTCTATCGCTCGTATCCAACTTCCTTTAAAGCATCGATTGTTTCAGTTTCAAATTGATGACCATGCCCAAAACCGCATTTTCAGCAAAAAAGAGCTTTGTCATGTTCAATCGCCTTCATTAGTTTCATTATTACGTGACTTTCCTTCTTTCGAATTCGTGTTTATTCACATCACATAATTCATAGATTCTGAATACCAGTGGGAGAGCTCAAAGTACTGAGATATTGCTAAATATAAAAAAGCTGTTCCCTATGTTGTGGATTTTATCCTTCATCTCATTCGATAATACTTCGGAAAGAAATACCTGTGGTAAGTTAAAGTCAACAAGAAACCTTCCAAATGCATTTTTGTGCTTATTTTCGCTATTTTCAACACATTATAAATGCCATTTACGGTCATGTTAGTTTAAGGTGGCTCATCTGGATTTTTTCGAGGCACACCTTCCCAACTTTGAACAGCTAATACTTTACTGTCTGAGCTCGGTGGGGTAAGCTGCTTCACACATTTACTAGAGACTGAATGAACTTGTCAAAAAAAAAAAGGTTCGATTGACATCGGTGTTACTATAGCAACGGAACGATGACGTCATGATTTTTGTATATCAGCAATTTTCTCGATATCTAGACCTAAACGTTTAAAATGACTTATTGTCTCTTATAGTCTAGACGTAGATCTTCAAGACTGCAAAGCTTGGAAAAATTCTATGAGAGCGTTTTCGAAAAAAATGAGGTTGAATATTTTCCAGTAAAAATTACAGATTTACGTTGTTTTCTATTGTTTCATCGGTACCAGTGTTATCCTGACAGACTGAAACAATGTTTTCATCATATGTCATAGCTGTAGCATACAGCTACTTTTCCTGAAGGTTTTCTCCGGTTTGCTTCGATTTCGATTTCAAATGATGTAATCAGGAGTAATGTCTTAAATATGCTCATTTTACACAGAGAAGCAACGTCTTTGTTATGGAAGCTTTTATCCAAACACTGGTCGATGAATTTCCTTCTAAAACTTGTGATCTCAAGTGTAACATGTAATGAACTATCCCTGTAAATCTCACGCGCATTGATCATTTTAAGTGCGCGAAATACAAATAAAAGTATAGGAGACTTTTGCACTCGTCTCCAAAATTCTCACATCATTTGTTGACAGCCAGTTTATTTCAGGAGTTTCTCTTTTGTCTGTATTCTACATATTTGTGTGCTTTTTAATCAACACGTTTGCCATTCCTGCTTGCTACGCTTCACTGGTGCCGGAATGATCGTGAAAATTCTGTTTCTAATACAATGACAATGAAAGCCTTATGTTAATTGCCATTGTACTAAGAACCTTAAGGAACTCACAACGTAACATGAATACAAGGAAAATGTGTACAGGTGTGACTGTTTATCTTTACACTTAACAATTGTTTAACAACAGACATTCTTGTAAGCAGGTCATCAAAAATTTTAAACACTGCCGCAAAACGTGATTAGATGAAATGTAACACGAACAATAAACTGGCTTTTTTAGGAACTGGGTGTGATGTACAAGAATCTAGTTCATCTGGTGTCGTTCAATGGAATTGATATTTTCGTCTATTCAATCATCTGTTCGTCCGTTTTGTCTCTTTGTCCGTCCGTCCATCCATCCGTCTGTTCTTCTCTCCGTTAATTTAATTTTTTTCATTTGCTCGTTTACTCGTTCGCTTTTTCGTTTGTCGGTCGGTCAGTCCCTTCGCATCCTCGGAGACCCAGGGGCAGCTAGTTGGGGCGACGAGATTTTCACGAGCGAAAGTTTACAACAAGAACGGGAGAGCCCCTGGGCATTTACTCTTACCGAACGAGTTCCAGGAGCATTTGAAATGCCGCTCGCTGATTGGTCAGAAAATCGGGACTCGAGTGGCGTAGTTTCCATATCCTCAAGAGTGAAGGTACCGATGACGTCATTTCCCGCTTTTACACCGTTGTTTGTGTGAAAATACTCTTGTCTGTAACATACAAAGAAAATTACACGGCGGCTTGAAGATATAAATTTTCTTTTCTCGTGGTAAAAACAATAATTCGTTTTTACCACGAAGTTCATATCTTCGCACTACCGTGTAATATCCTCTATATATGAACTTGCGAGATAACAAATAATGACGACCATCGCAGTGAAAATATCAACTTGAGCAGCTGAAACAAAGTGAGCCTTATAAACAATCAAAGGGATTCGAACCCATGAACCTTTCGATACCGGTGCACCGGTAACGTACAAAAACAGAAAAAAAGCGAGGGTAGAAGCATTGCTATTTTTATTTCTATTGCTTGATTTCGTTTTTTTTCCCTCTTTTAGATCGACCGGTACAACGATTTTTCAGATACTCGTTTCACTACAAACAACTCACTTGGAAAGAAAGCCGGGATAGGTGTCAGAAACTTGGTGGGGATCGTGTCTCGATGGAAAGTGAAAACGAGTGGTGGCATTTGACAAATTTCATTCAAAATCTTACCAGAACAAGGCACATGGAATACTACATTGGATTGAGAAAAGAGCAAGGAGAGTGGCAGTGGCTGAGTAACAATGCATCCGTACCCAGAAAAGGGTGGCGATGGCATCGACCAAACCCATCAGGTGACGGTAACTGTACCGTTATGTACAAGGACTATCAGAGAAGAAAAGGGCATTTTAACGACCAATCGTGCGCATCGAAGAGAAACGTGACAGACTTTTTTTTTTGCGAGAGAACTTTTGGTAAGTAGTGCCTCCTTATTTTAATTATGGTTATCTTTAACAAAGACTGAAGTATAAATAAATCAACCCAGCGTCTGTTTAGCCGAGTGTACATCGGTGATTGAGTACGCTGAGAATCGGTGGGGCAGTGTTGGGAGTCGCGATCGGGTTGACCGTCAAACAGTCATACCATAATGATATCATAACAGTCAATACAATTTTCTCAGAATCCCATTTTCTTTTCCTGTTATATTTCAGCTACCTGCAAACTACCTTCGCTAAGGCAGGACCGCCACCACATCACAGAAGCAGATCATTTGCCACTGGGCAAGGTTATTCTGGTAGTAGTTATCACTTCAGTTGATGTGCATGGCACTGATAGTAATTTTGGCATTTCTGTGTGGTGGCATTTGCCACAAAGACAACAAGACTGCGAAAGGTTTATAAAGACATAAGCGTGCTACGTTGCGTTTAATTGTTAGAGATAACGTTTAAAAATGGATAAAAAAATATTGTCACCCTCAAGGAACAAACAGTTGTAAAGGTGGAAGGCCAAAGCGTGATTTTGGAGCGAAAAAATAAACGAAAACAAACAAATTAACGTTAACAGAGCTGCGCGTTACTGTATATTTGCTGTCGTTGAGTAATTTGGGCTATTTGAATCATCCTTTATCAAAACTATCCTTCACCAATGAAAAACTACCCCGAAGAAAATGCCAACTTTCGCTGAACTAGCACATTAAGAATAATAAAATCGGAAATTTTATCATTTTTTCTCTCGCATTCAGTATATGAAGTAGTGTAATCGATTACAAGGGAAAATTGACCAGAGCTTATTCCCTTCAAGAAGCCATCGTGCCCGTACCAGTGTTATTTTTAATCTTTATGTCCACCGGTAGATGTTCAAAATGTTCTGAAAGACAACTTACATATAGCGCTTTTATAACACTACTGATCCCTGCAGTTAACAGGACGTTTGGCACGTTGCATTGGAAATCTAGGGTGCACTTTAGTAATCGTGGCAACATTGGTTTGACACAATTATCTATTGCCGTGGCCATTTACCGATACATGGTCAAAAAGGGACGTAAACCGCAGCTATTTACCTTTGGTGGTGTCTCGAACTTCGAAAGTCTCCGATAAAGAGGAGCACGTGAGACAAATTAGACTGGTAAAAGTTTCCTACGCATCATGCATGCTTTTTTTTCCTGTCCTTTTTTTTTCATCAGTTTTTCTTTTTCTTGTTGCTGTTTTTGTTTTTTGGCGTTTCGCTGTTGCCATATTGTTGTTGTTGTTGCTGTTTTTAGTGGGGGAAAGGGTTACATATTGGTCACAGCGATAGTGAGTTCTTAAACTGTGTTCTTTCAACTACCTTCTTCTACCCTCCAAAAACGACAACAGCCAAATTGAAGGTAATTGTTTGCTCGTATATTTTTTGAAATGAAAATTGGAATGATGGATAAAGAAATAAACATAACGACTAACAGGAATTATGTTATTTTTCTTCTCTAGTACTTTTAATGTATCCAATTTTCTCACACTGCTAAAGCATGAATTGCTTTTGATGCAGTTAATGCCCGCTTTGTTTCCTAATCCCGATTGTTTTGGGCATTTAACAGTGATTGGAATGACACGTAAACAGTAGTGGAATAGATTACAATTAAGTGCTATAAATTAGACTGTTCACTCACGAAATAATTTTCTCTTTGAAACAATTTCTATAGTTTATATGGTTTTTTTTCTTTGCATTAATCAAGTAAGTCCTTTCATGTTTATAAGTTTATAACGGTTCGTTCAGGATGCAAATGAATAAATGTAACAGAAGATCACAGAGCAGAGTCAAAGCCAAGTGATAACAATTACAACAGCAACAACAACAAACAAAATAAATAGGCATCCTGAAAGGAAGTTATGAGGCTAGCCCCATGTTGAACCCTTTTACTTTAAGACTCAGTTTTGCAGTTCAAAACTGAGCAGTAAGTAGCCTTGTCTTTTCCAAAAACAAACCTTAACTAATCAAGCTCCAAAATACATTGCATTTGCATTTAACCCCAGGGCGTACAAGATGGGTGTGGATTCCAATCCCCCTCCTATTCAGTAGCCGTGCACATATCCTTTAGCCACCTCTTGGATGATCGGAAGGCCTCAAAGACCCCTAGAAGCGACACAACCCATAACAGGTACCTCATTTTTAAAATCTTTTCGAAATATTGTAACGTAACAAAAAACCCAAGAGGGTGGGGTAGGGGGGGCAATAAACTCCGGTCTTGTGCAACGGTGGGGGTATGAGTTTGCTTGTACATCTGAGGTCGACAACTCGTGGTGAGTGTTTGGTCTTCGCCTCATGTATTAATGTAATCAGCTGTAGCCATCATTGTGTTCATGCTGTTTTCTCAGGCTAATAATATTACGGGCAATTCCGAAATTTCTCACGTTTCTGCTGGCTTTTCACATAAAAATTACAAAAAGCCACAGTAACAATTAAAACTATAAGATTCCATAAACAGGGAGGTAACCTGTAAGAATGAATGAATGAATGAATGAATGAACGAATGAACGAATGAATGAATTATAACTTTATTTTTACACAGTTAAAAAATATCAGTCTTAATAGAAAATACATAAAAATTCTCTACAACTAGTTTACATATTTGTGGTGTGGGAGTACTGTTCAGGAAACCATCTCTGAATACTTCTCTTAAAGAGATCTAAGGAATTTGTCGTACATACTTCCTCAGAAAGATTGTTTCATAGAAGAGCGCCACTGTAACTAAAGCTACGCTTCAGATAGTCATTTCTTGGTTTCGGAAGCAATAATTTCTCGGGGCAAACAAATTACAGAGGCAAGCTGGGGCGAGATTACTAGTTCACTTTTGTATTAAGTTAGCCTTTTTTTTAGTCCTTTTAAACGGCAGGTTGTCCCAACCAAGCGCGTTAAGGAGATATCTGGAACTCGTATCCCAGCTATATTGATTAAGTCTGACAGCGCGATTCTGAAGTTTTTGGAGCGTATCACTCCGCCATCCCAAACAACATTGCAGTAATCAAAGTGTGGCTCGTATAGGGCCTTTGTATATTTTAATTGCAGTGTTCATGGATACAAATGGCCTGACTCGCTTAATTGCACTGATACTTGACGGGACGTTTTTCAGATCTTGTGTACGTGGGCCTTCCACGAGAGATTTTCATCAATGTTTAGCCCAAGAGATTTGCTATGATTGGTTCGGTTTATTTGGACGCCGTCTACATTGATGTTTATTGTGCAGTCATTCAATTTTGGTTTCCAGCTAATAATCATAAACTCCGTTTTAGGGGACATTGAGACTTATAGGCAACTTATAGGCTTTAAGCCAGAGATCAATATTTGTTTCCTTTCATTATTGATTTTGGTCTCAAGATCAGGTATGGTACTGCAGGCCCATTGCAAGGCTGTAATAACTTCGAGGCCGAGTAATTTGGCTTAGTCAAAGCCACACTCCCCCTACTGTCAAAATACAAACGCTAACAAATAGGTCATAAGGCACACAAAAATTCGTGTCAGATAGATACTAACACTGTTCAAAATGCCACAGTTTGTGTCGATTTCGTCAAAAAGGTCGACACCTTTACGGGGTAATTTGCCAAAAAGCCACTTCTTGTTTGCTTTTTCGCCGACAACGTTGTTGGCAACACCCAGACTTATAGCATCAGTTTTTAAAAAGTATCCTTAAAGTTACAAGGTTTCTGAAAATTCAAGCATTTCAACATCTAGGCTACTAATTTCGGACCTGTTTTACCTAACTGTCGTAAACGTTTACGTAACGTTTTTCACTCGATTGGTGAGATAAATATAATTTTGTTCTTTGGACTTGTTTTAAACAATGGGCTTAAAGCTTGAAGCAAATACACAGCAGTCGCTTAGCTATTAAAAGTATTAAGGTCCTTCACAGTCTTAACCTATACTGCCAGGATCAAGGTGATATGGGTGAAGAAAGACATTGGTATAAGGGAACCTGGGCGACTGATGAAATGTGCGGGATGGGCTAGTACATTTTGGAAGCCTACTTGCCCGGTGGCTAGTGACTCAGCAGATGTCGAACCCTGTTAAAGGTTGTGCAAATATAAAAGGCACTGTTAGCATCAGCATTCAAAACTGATTGTTTCACATTAATTTTTATCAATTATATATTGTTTGGCACATTAATTGTAATGTTGAGGGCCTGAGTAAATGCAGAAAAAGTAACATTAACGTTGTCCGCATACATTCTGGGATAGCCTACTTTCAAACAATTTGGTAGATCATTTATATACATCAAAAAGAGAAAGAGGCCGATTATGGACCCTTGAGATACTCCACAGTTTAGAGGGGTCGCGCTAGATGAATGGTTGCTTACATTGCATTTTGCGTACTGTTAGTTAGATAGGATTTGAACCATTTCAGGGCATCTTAATCGACGCCGTATTTAGTAAGTTTTTTTTTTTGGTCAATAGTGTCAAAGGCCTTCTTCAAATCAATGAAGATTACGCCATTGAGAAGACCTCTATTAATATTGACACATGTACACCAGCTACCGTTTGTCCCCAAACAGGCCGTGAGAGTGCTATGCAGGGAACGAAAACCAGACTGGCATTTGTTTAATAAGCCGTTTTTATTCAGATTGTAGCATAGTTGGTCATATATATTTTTTTTCAAAACAGAAAAAAAATTGGCTATGGCAGGAATAACAGATGTAGGTTGGTAGTCGTTTAGGTCAGACTTAGAGCCATTCTTAAAATTAGGTGACAGTTTCCAGTCAGAGGGGAAAATACCAAACAGTGGTGATTGACTAAAGATGCCACTTAAAGAGGGCGCAACAACTTCGGCCGCAATTTTTAGTAGCCTGTTTGAAATTTTGTCGAGGCCAGTTGCCTTGCGTACATCAATACCTTTAAGCAAGCTTCGTAGCGACAAAATAGAACGTAATCGCCAGCTGAAGAACGGACTGAAGAGAGGAACGTCGCTCCAACACGACCGGCATTTAACTTGCGTTTTATTTCCCACTAACGAGACTGTCCAGCGAATTTTTTAGTTCATACGAAAAAAAAAACTCCGAATTTAGCGCTAGAAAAAATACTCGGTTGTACTCGCAGATGGAACTTCACCCAAAGCTTTTAGCAGTATCACGCACTCGGTTTCGTAGACAACTCTTTCGCAAGAAATCCAAAACTGGTTACTTTTGACAGCAATTTACGATTATGCATGGTGGCAGGAATACAAAACATCACAAGGAAGTTGAAGGGAGCTCAATCAAAACGATATAGTTAAACTAATGAATGAAATGAGCAATGAATGAGTTAATAGGCCCTATTCAACTAGTGAGGTCTGGGGCACGGCGGTCCAAAGGAAAATACTTTTATTCTCATGTGTTTCTCATTTTCGTATGAAGGGCTTTACACAAATTGGCTTCTCCACGAAAACGAAGCTAAGTAAACTAGGCCACGCATTTAGCACGACTATAGAATAACTGCTTGTTAACTCGTTTACCTAGCATATAATTTTGATAAGGTGCAAACTGGATTTACAGTGATCGCAATAAAGTATGCATCTTTTGGCTGCGCCCTGTATTAGTTCTTGTGGAACATTTACGTACGTAGCGGCTGACACAGATAAAGATCTCTTATTGCGTGTATATATGGTTATAGTTGCCATCACTATAGCTTGGTTTAGGGGGGCATAGTTGCACTGCAGCTTTCGAAGATTTCCCCTTAACGGACGTTCTTTACTGCGGTGATCACGTTGCAAGGAAGCGCTGGTTGCAGGTTCTGTGGAGCCACACGGAATCTCAGATGACTGAGGTTGGTTAATTCTTTAAAGAAGATATATAACAGAACATAACATTTACATAAGCCACCTGGAACTTGTAAAAGAATATTCCACAGTAAGTGCTTAGAAGCGATTTCCTTATTTCCTAAGCAATTTAAAAACCGAAAAAAGAGTAATCCAGTCTAATTTAACCCTGTTTTGCGTGGGCTTTTCTTGAGTTTCTGAGCCTGGAAGAGGGGGGGGGGAGGGAGCACAAAGATCTCGACAAGTATTAACGCTCTTGTGATGAAACTTGGCATGCTTTTCGCACGTCATTAGCTTGACAGATTGGGCTTATGACGTGTCATGACGTCACAATGACGTCACAAACCAGCCATTTTGAATTTTGAGGCCGCCATCTTGAATCCCGAGCCTGCAGTCATACAGCTAACAATGACGACATCGAAACATATATGAATTTGTTCTAAGAAAAAAAACTTAATCAAAACAAGCAAACAAAAGTAAAGGATTCTCTTCTTCTTACAAACGAAGGGGAAAAAACTGGAAAAAAAGACTGAAAAATGACAGAAAATAGTCAAAATACACTTATAAGTAGACGGTTGCTATGGAAACGTAAATCATCATACACACGTCGTTGACACAGGAAAATTTTCTCTGATAAACTTTAGGAAAAGTCACGAGATTTGGTGATTATTCGTGGAGCCAATTAAATGTTATAACTCTTTAAATTCAGCGCGGGCACAATGTTGCCTCCCCCCCCCCCTCCAGGCTAAATAGGGTAATACAAATATTCGATACTCGATAGCAGATTTGATTGACTAATTGATCAATGATTGATTGATTGATTGATTGATTGATTGATTAAATGATGCATTGTGTTTGATTGATTGACTGACTGCGTTGCTTTGAAGGCTGATCCAATCTATAGTAAATTGATTTGTTGCTTCTGCGTAAAGCTGTCGCTATTACACGTCGCACATTGTTTTATTGCTATTTAGCTAAAAAACAAATAGCTATACCGATAGCTACACGAGTATGCTTCAAATAAATCAAACCCTACAACACTTCCTGAAATGATTTTACCTTCCGCAACTTTGAATCTCAGCTCGACCTGCAATAAAGAAACAGTCATACAGTGACAACAAACCATAACCAGGTTCTCGAGATTTTTTCAAGAAATAAGGAAGACACTTGGGAAAATTATCTTAGTTTCCCTCATGTTGCAATCTTATGGCATCCTAACTATTTCAAAAAAACTGGTAGAGTGAATAAATATGAATTTTAGTTTTATCAAGTAATCCTAAAAATAGGTGACAGAGCCCCATTAAAAGTGCCAAGGCAAAAACTTGCAGGGTGCAGCATGCATACCTTTCTTGTTGTCGTTGTTTTCGGTGGTGTTTTGTTTTGTGCGCAGTGCAAATATCTTGAGCAGGTAAACTTGATCACGCATCTTCAAAGAGAAGAATGCAATTATAACTGAGTGATCTCTAAAGAACTGTCATACCAGGTAATTTTTCCTGCAACTCGCAATGCGATGGTGACGTAAGCTCTGTGAGACAAGTTGCAGAAGAGTTACAGAATACATGTTACACGCTGGAAGAAGAAAACTAGTCTATTTTCCTACAACTCGCAATCCAATGCAACCGTGAGAATACGAATGGGGTCTATTGGTGATGATCATGACATTATAAATTTATGGCTTGGCTTATGGTACTAGACCTGTCCGCTAGCTAGAACCCTGGTTAGATGTAATAGCTTACGCAAATTATTAATGCCATGTCAAATGTCGCGCTTCCATTTTTTTTTTGGCCGGGAAATCATTGTTTTTTTTTTTCAAAAAATATGCACTAAAAGACTGCAAACAAAAACTGAAACTGGCAATTTCATAAAACAGTTTTTTTCTGCTTTCGTTTCTGTTAGATGCGTATATACATGTAGTAATCAGGTTCCTTAGTGAGAACCTGGGCACTAAGATAATAAGCCAGCGATGCGAGAGGTAAGAGGCCTTTAAAGAGGGGGCCACGGAGTCTATAGACTTTGTACTGAGTCCTTCATTCCGCTCCCTTGTAATTTACCTTTCCGTGATGTGTCGACACGTTAATATTGCACCCATTTTTTTTTTCAAGACAACGATCTGGACGGAAAGGCGTGGGCATATACCTATGTGAGTCAAGGAATTTAGCAAAGTAAAGCTTCCCCAGAAGTGAACGCAAGCTTACAAAGGCGACGAATCGGTATTGTATTTGTGAAACACAGCCTTTAACGGCTAAAAGTTGGAATGTAATATCTGTAATGTGTAAAACCTGTTTAAAACTTTGCAATAAATTCGAGTTCCGGAAACAAACAGGTGTTATTCCAAATGGAACTCCAACTCATAAAGCAATACTTAATTAACCTTCTAATAGAGATATAAAGTTTGTTTTACAATTACCTCGCTGTGATCTGATATCGCATCTTAGCCAGGATGTGAACATTAACCACAAACGTGTCAAGAACTAGTGATCTGATCAATCAGGCCATGATACCAGAATCTGGTTTCATTATATAGAGTTGGGATATCAAAAGAGAGTCACCGTTATCCTCTCCAGTTTGTTTTTTGACTTGCTCTGGCCGCTTAATTATTCTACTTTAGCCTTATTCCCCACTAAGGAACCTAGTGGGTGATTACAACCAATTAATTCGGCGCCAAAAAAACAAGCGTGTATTTATAATTTTATATTCAACGCCCGTTCTTGTCATAAGGTCTCAATGATAATGACTGATTTACGTTCAAAACAAAAAGTCGCGCGCGGGTACAGGCGCACGCTAACAATAACAGTTGTGTGTGCTTAAGCGATTATCTGGAACTCAATTGTCACGTCACCAGCGCGCGGCGGAAATCGCGTGTGTAGCCACCCTTGCACAGGTGATGCGATAACTAAAAAAAATCGCAGAAAAAAATCGCGAGATATTCGATGAGTGGAATTTTTTGCCACAAAATGACGAACTTTTCGCCAAGTGGAGCCACCGCAGCGCGCCGCGACGCGACAAGTTTCCAAAAAAATCGCATCGCAATCGCAAGCAAAAAATCGCTTGTGTAACCGTGGCTTTAATAACGGCATTATAAATTCCACAATTTGAATATTGTAATGCGATTCTTGTAACGGAAGGGAAGGGAAGCTTGATGACGAAGTTTTGACGTGCAAGTTACCATGTTGTCAAGGGCAACTTGCTCTGTTTCCAAGGGAGACTACATTACTCAGCGATAAAGCGCGTGAGAAATTGTCAGACATGATCAATTCATCCAGTCTCCCTTGAAAACGGAGCAAGTTGCCCTTGGCAAGATGGTAACTTGAACGTTAAAACTTTGTGACGAAACTTTTCTCATGTGTTACTCAACTGAAAATCGTAGTAAGTGCCAAACAAAAGTAGTAATAGTTTGTCTTCATTTGTGTTAAATTTACACCAAGAAAAGACTGTTTGTAGCCCACGATACTTCGGTTGAGGATTATGTGGAAAGTCTCGAAAAAAAAAACACAAAAGAGAAGACGAAGCGAGATGTCATATTGCGAGCTCCATCACTGAAACCACCGAAAAAATGGAAGAGAATCCGAATTGAGAAGTCCGACTCAGATTTAACTTCAAAATTCATATTTTAATATTCTTTGCTTGCTATAAAATGATGTATTGCTTCCAGGACTTAAGGCCATTTATATCTTTTATGAGATTATGACTTGAATCTGTGTAATACAATTTGTCATTAAACAAGAATTTAAACCTACGTATGTATATAATAAAGATAATGCACCAAGGAAAGTGCATTGTACGGTATTTACGCTCTCGTTGGTTTGTATCAGAAATCTCACTCGTTCGCTGCACTCACTAGTTCTATTTCCGATACTTGACCAACTCGTGCGTAATTACCGTACGCACACACTTTCCAGGAAGTATTCCATATACCTTATGGGTTGTGGTGCAGCTGGGGGCCTGTGACACTATCCAGGATAGCGGCCAAAACAAACGAAACCACCGAGGCGCAGCATCTCCAGACAAAAAAATGTTACAGAAGAAAACCGCGGCTTTAAAATCCAAAATAACATCATGTTTTCTTGGAACGACTCAAATGTCTTCATTTCCTCGCTACGTCATTATATTCTGAGGATTTTGGCCTCCCTCTACAGTTTCGACCTCATGAGAAAAAAAAAAAACTTCTTCAAGTTCAACTCTACAACCAAAGCATAGCGTCCATTATTGTGTGTACCATTCAGAGACTCAGTCATGACGTATAAACTTCCCAAATAGTGCTCAAATATGGGTTTCAAATAACTAATCATATTTCAAAAATACGTTGCAATTGCATTTAATGAAGGCATATCGACAGCTCGTGTTCAGTGTTTCCCTCACGCATTAATGTAATCAGTTGTGGTCTTCCTTGTGTTCATGTAAGATGGCTCCTCGTCATTCAGGAGTTCGCCTCGAGAGTTCAAAGGCTGCCCGCTTTCTATTTGTTGCATTTCAGTAACTGTTTCGTCAAGCCTTCCAAGTGAAACGTACAAATTATCACCTGGCTGCTGTTAGGGATAGAAAAGTAATATTCAAGTTAAACAGATATTCAGTAAGTTATGATGACATCAAGTGGCAACTTGTAAAAGTTAAATCACAAATCGTCTATTCATAATGCCGTTTGGCATACTATTGAAATTGGACTTTAGCTCTGTCTATTGCGCGTTTGGTGTTTCCATGAGTGTTTAGGCTGCACCTTGCCTCTCCCCAAATGCGCAACATGATGCGATTAAACTCACCTGACCGAAATGTCGCCGAAACAAAAGGAAAATAAAAACAAAACAAAACGAAACAAAAAACAAAAGAAACGGCTGTACCGGCACGTGGACCTTCGCTCATTTTTACCTTTTGCCGGTTGCACTCGCCTTTGAAATAACTCTTGGAAAACAAACAAACAAACAAACAAACAACACCAACAACAACGACAGAAAGAAAGAAAGGAAGAAGGAAGGAAGGAAGGAAGGAAGGAAGGAAGGAAAGAAAGAAAGAAAGAAAGAAAGAAAGAAAGAAAGAAAGAAAGAAAGAAAGAAAGCAAGCAAGCAAGCATGGCGACCGGAATCGAAAAAAAATAACAGGCAAGGTGAAAGGAATTCTCATGAAATAACTTCTTTTCGAACATACAGACTATAAAAAAAATATGTCGAAAATCCGAAATATGTTTTCCGCAAAACTAAAACGTGTTGGCGTCTTGGCTTAACCACAGGCGGCCCAAACTCACGTTACGAGGTGTAATGTAACTTACATTCTTACCTTCGGTGAGGCGGAACGTGACCTTTGAGCGAGTCGGTATCGCGTTACGGGCGACCGTTAAAAGAGACGTTGTATGAGAATTAAAATACTGAGGTCTGCGAACGCTAAATAACGATAAATATGAACTAATGTTCAATACAATGAATAAAAAATACTTACCTTTCATGTATTCCTTTGTGTTTTGCTGTGTATTGAATACAAAGTGTAAAATGGGGGTGACAGGCCTGCACGACTCCCACGCACGTGTATTAGCCTTAATTATAGTTTTGCTTTGACGAGTATATCTTTCAGTGAACGCCCCCTCTTGTAAGATACTATGGGCGGT
>Ga0126336_10000164_pt1 | contig 20519 bp, 14 predicted proteins | sample SidCmetagenome_FD_92530 | JGI IMG/M metagenome (GOLD analysis project Ga0126336, IMG submission 92530) | Coral microbial communities from El Islote,Puerto Morelos, Mexico - Siderastrea C C metagenome | ecosystem: Host-associated > Invertebrates > Cnidaria > Coral | place: El Islote,Puerto... | reverse complement strand
TTATTATTATTATTATTATTATTGTTATTATTAATGAGTTTTTCCTAACGTTATAGAATCATGAGTTGTTGGCAAGACATAAAACGACATTGTTCTTTAAAACGTTCCAATTATTTTCCATGCTGATTTAACTTAATATTGTTAAAAGATTTATAGTTTACATCACATCATTGAAGAAAGAAGGATGGGTCATTTCCTTTTGAAACACCTGCTAAAACTGAATGTAGGCGCAAATAACTAGAAAATACAATTTGCTTGATTTTTTTCTGTCCAAGCCGATTCATAGTCGTCAAATGTAGAGGATCTTTTTGTTTGGTCTACCCAATTCGAACGTTAGAAAGTACAGCCATTTTCCTAACTGACAGATTAACTTCGAAATATTGTTGCAGCTTGGTGTTTCAGTTTCTTCAGCAGTCTTTGAATAGATGATAATGCAAATGTCATTTTTAAGCTTCATTCATACAATGTTCTCTAGCTTCTGCCACTGTGTCGAGCAAGTAGTTTATTTCCAAATTGATATGACAACTTTCAAATATTGTCACAACCTTGTGTCGTTCGTTTGTTTTTCTTGAATGATTTCGAGTGTCTTTCTTCTTCTACGTCCCTTTTGGCAAAAACATGTTGTCCAAAAACACTTGAAAGTGGCTCGAAATTTTGAAAACCTCCACGAGTACAACAAGGGATTCAGAGCAGAATTTATAAAAGTAAGAAGTGTTGCTACATGATAACCAATTATCAATAATCTATAATTACCACGACAAGCGCGGCAGAAAAATAATAAAAACTCATTTGTCAACCACGGGATGAAACAGAAGTAAAATACCAAAATAACCGAGAGAATTACCACAAAAACTTTCTTCTCTCTCTGGTAAAGTAAATCTAGGTTGCAACGAAAGTTTTCTTCCGTAATTCTAGTTCTATAATAGCTGAACAAGTTTCTTAGCGTTACAAGGTACAGAAAAGTAATACCCTCTGATAAAAGCCAAATTAAAAGGACATAAATAAACCACAACACCAGAGCTCTGGCTTGTAAGATAAGTGAAAGCAAGGCATAACCAAAACTAAAAACCCATATCGACAAAGAGCCGATAAAAACCCGCCTTTTGGTGATTATGGCGCGATACTCTAAGGGTTTTCCAATAGCAAAATACCTGTCGATGGCTAACAACAAAACGTGAAAAACGGACACAATCAGGAAAAATTGACTAAACATCATAACAAGAAAGAGAGATTTCCATGGGTCGTTTTTCATTGCAATGCGAAGATACCAAATAGCTGATGATGGGGCGAGTACTAGACCCACAAACAAATCGGCTATTGCTAATTCTAGTAGTATGAAGACTGTAGGTGAAGATCTCAGTGTCTTCAGTGGATCTTTCCAAACTGCGGCGATGACAAGGGAGTTTTCCACTACAATTGTTATTGATAGAAATAAGCAGCAGATACTCATAGTTAATGCTTCGCCAGTGGATGCGTTTTGCATAACCTTTTTGAATTCGTCCGCCACAATGCCTACCGAGACATCCTGATTCCAAAAACGTGTGTGTCCGAACAGTGCTGTCATGTTGTTCTCTTCCTTTGGTGATTTTTAATCGTTCTCTTTGATGAAAGCTTATTTTTTCGTAGCTACAGATCAACTGTTGTTGAGCGGACTTCAGGTGATAAGACAGGTGACTGTCAGTTGTTTACTTCACCCATGCAATATTCTGTATTCCTCAGTTGCCGCTTGGTCGAACCAAGATCACCAAAACAAATTTCCTCCAAAGTTTTGATTTTTTTGGAAGATCACTTTGGCTCCTAACCTCAAGCAGATGTTGTGGTAGTTCCGCCGGTTTGCCTTTTATTGTACCATGATGGAGCTTTGAAGCTTACTAACGTTCATAAATTAATTTATAGTTGATTTTTCATCAGAATTAAAAGGTTTTTGCTTCCCTTTTGCAATATAAACACATCAGATAGGTAGATATATTTGCTTTTATGTATATGCAAATAGCCTTAAAATTAATAGCAGCATGAAGAGCAATCGTTTCTATCTTTGACAATTTCTGATAGAAAGCTTTCATGTAAAATGTAAACATGAAGATTACAAAAAAAATTGAAAATTGCCATTGAAATAAATGGTAGGTTTTCCTAACATTACGATAAGATGGGAGATTAAATTATACAAGTAAAATATAACCTATATTATGAAGCTATGGAACCAACTATTCCTGGGCTGTGATCTTGAATTGGGTGCGGCGTCATTTCAGCCGTTCATGATTTATGTGCTGGTGTCATCGCCACTTCGATTCCTGTTTTTAATCGACTATCTGAACTGTTTATTCCGTTGCAAATTTTTTTCATCATTTCCTGAAGAGTTTTTGCCTTTTGCCTTTGGGTTTCTGACTCAGTTAATTCAAATTTTGTCATTTAAGTTATAATCGTATTTCAGTTTTCTGGGTTCTATTTTTAAATGAAAAGGAGCTGTATTGTGCGTGAAAATGTTGCCCTTATGTACATAACAGCAGTCCCCACATGGGCTTGTCTGCTGATTTATTTGTTTGCCATTAATTTTTTTTGCGCATGCGAGTCAGCCCCAAAAAAGTGACAAAATAATATACGCCTTTCACTTTTCTAAGGCAATTTTTTTTATGTCAAATAAACTACAGTCTTGTATCAAACACTTCAGGTTCTAAATGTTCTCGCCGAATGTCTCTGCGATGACCTTTGGTCAAGAGAGTCTCGAAATCTTGCCAGCCTCCACGAATATAGAAAGGGATTCAGCGCAGAATTTGTATAAACAAAGAGCGATGAAAACCAGAGTCCTTTCATAAGAGAGTCCAGGCTCCACCGACATAACATGCAAAAATACAAAAATGATTTAATGATAAACCAAGGAGTAAAGCAAACCAAGAATGCACAAACTATCAGAGCTATGGTTTTACAAAGATGCTTCTATCTGTGATAGAAATGTTGGATTGGAACGGACGCCATGGAATTATCGCCCCTCGTGGGATTACAACGAAAATGATGCAGCAGTACAATATTCATACAGATTATGGAGGTGACAGCTATAAGAACTTGCGCTGTGTAAATTATGCTGCAAACAATGAAGATTGCTGAAAGCGCTGCGTGTAAAACGCCCAAATCCAACGCGTATCCCCAAACTGCAACGGATACTACAGAGGTGCAAGTAACGCGAAGAGTCTATCAACTGTCAGTAATAACACATGACCAACTGACACCCTGGTTAATACAGTATTTATCGCTAGCGGCACGCCCACCCAAAAAGTTGTTTGATCTCCCACGCCTGTCAGCAGAGACCAACCAGCATGCTAAGGACACAGGATGGAACCCACTAAAAAGTCAGCAACGCCATTGACAATAATATATAGCTGGAAGTGAACGAGCGAAGTTTCTTCAAGGGGTCTTTCCAAACAACGATGACAATCAACGTATTTCCTACAACAATGACAGGAGACATAGCCGCCATGATAACGCCGACCACTAATGCCAACGATTTTTTCTTTTCCAAGAAATTCCAGATTTCATGGCTGTTCGAAACACTGGCGTTTTCGACCTCCATTTTCTTTTTGTTTCAAAAGGAGTTGGGATCGCTGGAGTTCCTCAGCTTATCACTGTAATACCGCAGAAGTGGTTAATCTTTCCTGTTGCTATTTGTATGTGTATTTCTCGCCAGTAAGCTGCACCTCGGTCTTGTTGTTAAGTGATCTCTACACCGAACTTTTTAGTAGACAGCAACAAAACGTGAGACAATTTTTAGATCACAATTTTAGACCCAAACTAAGGTGCGAATTGATTAGTGTTTATCTAGAAACCATGATACAGTCTCATCCCAGTTATACGCATTAATAACAAGACATGCAAACAATAGAATCATATATATATTAAGGTAAACAGACTACTTTGAGCTAATTGTTAGCTATCAGGTTTTTCTTAGGGTTGAGATCTCGAGGTGTTATACGTCAATTTTTCTTTCTTTCCGTATATCTTTTCAAACGTCCAAGGCATAGAGCTATATAGAATTGATGACCTCAAGACCTGATAATTTTTACTATTCTGATTACCTGACTGATTAGCAATCTATTGATGTTCGAAAGAGAAATTGGATTTTGGTCACTATCAAACGTTGACAGTTTTTAAATAATGCGTGAGAGATTATACATTAAAGGTTTTCTGACTCCTTGTTACTGCCATCACAATTTCTTAAGCTTTGTTAGGGAGGAGGGGGAGGGGATTAATTTCCAATTCTTCGATATTTTGGCGGCAGCAAAAAGTTTGTAGTAGCCTAGCTCGTGACAAATGGAATTCAAATCGAGAAACTTCCCTGCAGCAAATTTATCAAAAATCTTTATAAATAAAAGGGGACTCTTTGATTTTCCGCTTTTCTTTAGTAAATATTATGTTTTCAACTAAAATATAATCTTTCAGGATGTTTACTTTTGCGGGTTTTTGTGTCAAAAGGGTTTCTGATTGCTTCATTACAAAGACGAAGGCAAATTGTCTGAGCAGGTGACATCAATTGAAGGGTGTAGCTACGATAATCGTGTTCTGACGAAAAATGTCCTTAAAACGTCTTTGGTGCTGGGTCAATTAGTCGTGTGGAAATGTCGTGTAAGCATGGCATTCATGACATTAATGTTTAGTTAGAGTGGCCGAAAACAGACTGGTCTAACCTGTTCACCCCGTCCCGCCCCGCCCATACCCGCCCATAAAGGACCAGGCTTCTTGTGCTAGTTTTTGCTCATCACTTTTCACGACCAAAGGTGCTTTTGGAAGTCAGTCGATGTAGTGGGATGAGATCTTGCAAGTCGTGCCTACATAAGATGAATTTGGCCAGGGTTGCACATCAAAACCAAGGAATTTTCACTAGAAAAATGGAAGAAAAATATGACTCAAATTTTTCCACCAGAAGACACGTTTGTTAAATGGCTTAAACACAGTAAAAGATAAAAAGGAAAATAAAAGCAACCGGGTTGAGCAAGATAAAATTGAATTGTGAGCATACACGGAATCAAACTTCATAAATCCACGACCGCTTTACTTCTCTCTTCAAATCCTTCAAATCCTGGAAGAATACTTGATATTTTGTGTTTGTTTGTTCGCTTATTTATTTTCATATCGACATTTTCCTGGATAATGTAAAATGAATATTACGAACTTAATATCATAATTAATAGCACGACTATGCGTTACGCCTTGTTACTATTTTCAATTCCCTCTTATTATTTCGATAAACTCATTAACAGTTACGATGTAATAAAATACAGAAAATGATGTTTAACGACAGCCTTCGCAGGAGATGTACGAATACATAAACTATAGGTCTCTTCCTCCAGGGTGTTTTAGAGTTCCTGAGCAGTTAAACTAATTGTAATCTTTCTATATGAAAATGAGAGTTAGAGGGTGTACAGTACGCCCATCATGGTTTCCTGGTCCGCAAAAATATGATGTTGAGGTCAAATGTCGTGGTAGTTAAAAGTCATCTGCAATCTGCCATCTTGAATGCTCTATTTTGAATTCCTACATTTTCCAAAAACCTCAGAAAACCGTCAAAATTAAATCAAAAGAAATGAAAACCGTTTAAGAAGAGTTAAAATATTGTAAAAAGATAAAACTTACGACAAAAAAACAACCACCTTCATATATGAAGAAAACAAACAAAAAAATCAAAATTTCGAGAAACATGTTTCTACGGAACAAAACTTCAAAATGTATTTTCACTTGTTTAATTACTTGAGACAAACTTTGACTGCCGGTACTTGATTTTCTTGACTCTATTACGCCAAGTATCTCTCGACTCTATTACGCCAATTCTAGTTTGCAAAATCTGTCTTGAATGAAAGGAAAACGAGAATGACAAACTCATTAATAATAATTCGTAATAGAAAATAACGGTGATTTGGATACCTGACCTTAATTAGCATAAAATTTTGCGAACTTTTGCTTTGAATTTCTCCAAGAATTATCACTGAATTGAAAGAGTGTTTCATCAAGTATCCAAACACATCGACGTCGGTTAAAAACCTCGGCTTTTTTTTTCAACCCACTTGTCGGTGTTTGTATATCCTGGTGAAACACTCTTTCAAATCATCTTAAATCATCTGCAAGTATTCCCGGGACACTTTGTTAGTAATCAGCTAGATTGCGTTGTACTTGACTTGCCAGACTTGTCCCTTTGAAATTTTTTTAGTCTGTTTTGGACAAAACATAACTGTCAAAATTTGGTTGTCACTCAAGCATCAAATTCCTTGAACAATGAAATGTCATGCCAAGTGTTTTTGCTAACAGAACAGATAACTTCTAGGAGAACACATAAGGTGGACATGAATGCTTAGTGGATATGAATGAACGCATATGAAAAAAGGCACAAATGTTTGAAAGCAATGCAAGAGCGTTCTGCCAAAGCCCAGGCTAAATACTGAGCTTAGTATAAAGAATTTTATCACGATAAACACTTTTTATTCCTTTCATGGGAATCTGGCAATGTTTTTAATCACCCTGAAGAGTTTTCCTACGTTATGTAAACATGAAGTTATTACTCTTCCGCAAACTCAATGAAAAGGCAATCAGACCACTCGTTCTTTCTTGATATTAATACGACAAACACACTGTAATTAGATGACATGATGAATCAACTCTAATTTAAAAAAATTGAAATGATTTTCTCACTGAAAGGAGAATGGTTTCATATCATTTGAAACATCTGCCTCAGCATGGAAACCAGTAGTTATAAAATGAGTATTAAAGTTTGCAAGTTCAATAAGAATCTGCCAACACTGGCAACAGTTAAGATTCTAAATATTTCGTGGCTCTCGTTCCAGTATCATCCACGGGTTTCTTTCGTACAAACCCAGTGTCAAGATTTAAAAAAACTTTGATGTGGCCTATCATATTTGTTAGTAAGAAGGCATTGTCACAACTTTGTGTCGTATGATCGCCTTTCTTCAGTGATGCAGATAGTCCTTCTTTGTCGGTGTCTTCTTTGGCTGCAAACTTTTGTCAGGAAGTATCTGAAAGTAGCCCGGAATTTTGAAAACCTCCATGAGTATAACAAAGGATTTAGGGCTGAATTTAGAAAAAGGAGAAGCGTTGCCACATGATAAAAAACCATCCACGCTCTATAATGTTCATGACAAACCCGGCAGAAAAAAAGCAAAACCTGATTTATTTGCCATGGGAGACAACATAGGTAAAATACCAAAACGACCGACAGAATTAACATAGACACTTTCTTCTCTCTTTGACAAAGTAAAACTAGGTTAGATTGAGAATTTTCCTGCATAATTCTAGTGTGATGATGTCTGTATAGTTTCTTTAATATGAGAAGATACAAACAAGAAAAGCTCTCTGAAGCTATCCAAATGATCAGGAAGTAAACAAACCACAACACGAAAAAATTTCTTTGTACTATGCTTGAAAGGACGGCTACACCAAAACATGAAACCCATATAGATGAAGAGGCAATACGGACTCTCCCTTTGGTAACCACTGCCCTGTACTTTAGGGGCTTTGCCAAAGCAAAATACCTGTCTATGGTCAATATCAAGACGTGGAAAACGGACACAAGAAGGAAATAATGATTAAATACCAGAACTGTCATGAGCGGTGTCCACGGGTATGCTTTCAGTGCAAGGCGAAGATAAAACAGCGCGGCGCCCGGGCCAAAAACTACTCCAGCCAACAAATCAGCTATTGCTAACGACAGCAGAATGAAGTTTGTAGGTGAAGACCTCAGTGTCTTCAGTGGATCTTTCCATACCGCGGCAATGACAAGTGCGTTTCCCAGTACAGTTGGTACGGATAATAGAAAGTAACAGATGCTAAAAAATGCCGCTTGGCCCACAGGTTCTTCTCTCATACCGTTTTTTATCTCCTTCGCGAGAATGTCTCCCGATACATTCCAGTAATCCATGTGACCGAACAGTGCTGCCATTTTGTTTTCACTGTTGTTGATTAATCACAGTTTAGAATCTGTTTGTTTTTGAGCAGTTTTAAGATGACCAAAAAAGTTTTTGCGATGTTTTGTTTACCTAATCTACGTAAAATAGTGTAGTGTCTACCGCCGTGTCTAATTTTCCTCGAGATTTTCTGCCTATTGAGATGAATATGGTAGATCCCCTTCTGTAGAAAAATTTACCGTTCCTCTGTACTCCTCATAGAGAGAAATCAGTTCTCAGTGTTAGGCTGCACTTTCATCAGCAAAGGAAGAAATTATTTCATGATTTTGATAGACCCGCTTTGTCACCCCCTTGTCACTAGACCTGCCTTGTAGCAGAAACTCATAATCAGAGAATTATTGTTTCTGCGTCCCTGTTAGAATAAAATCCCTGGGTGTTACGAAGGTAATGAGATATCTATAAAACTCATATATATGCAAATAATCTTGAAATTTCCTTTCAATTCGTCAACATCATTAAAAACGTTTGACTTAAAAGTAAACAAAGTTTGAACCTAATAGATTTCATAAGGCATTAGTTGTGGAAATTAGTATTGGATCTAATGGTAGTTTTTGTGAAACCTCATGATAAGATTTCAGATAAGACTACATAGGTTAAATAAATCCTAGGTCATGGTGTGTTTTCTCTCGGGTGCTTTTATTTATTAGTCCACTCTGTGGCCCAATTTTCAATGATTCGATATTTCAGATTGCTTAGTGACGCGGTGTACATTCAGAATACGATTTATTTACTGGTTTATTTTCTATACTTTTACATTTCCATTTTTAAAATACTGATTGACTAAGGTCTTAATTAAAAGAAAAAAAGAAAAGAGACGTCACTGTTAATACCTTTGCTCAAGCTGTTTTTTTTAGTAATGATGCCTACAGGAAGACTAACCGCATTCATTTCACCAGTTAGGCCAAATTAGTTCAGTTTGGCAATTGAAGATTTCCGTTAGAGGTAATGACGAATCGAGTTGTTTTGTCATGATTTAGACTGCCGAACCTTATATGCCTCTAGTATATTTGAGCTATCACTAAAGGAAATGCCTCATATTTTCATAAACCTTCACCTACTAGTTTAATTGAATTGAATTATAAACATCGGCGTGGCCTCTCCCGTGTGGTTTAATTTCCATTTACAATATCTCTATTGATTAGGTGCAACCGGATAGACACCTGCCTAGGTGATCCATCTTCAGTGTTTTTCATTCTCGAAAGCTTGACGTTCTTACTTATTTCCAGGTGCAATAAGGCGTTGGAAAAGACGGAGGGATATCAAAGCCTGGTATCGTAAACCCAATCCCCAGTTTGACTGTTTTCATTGCCTTTGCACCACCTTCGATTCTTCGAGAAGTACTTAAATTTGTCTCGATATTTTGGGAGCCTCCATGCGTACAGAAATGGATTAACCCCAGAATTCGCGTGCAATAAAGCAGCAGTGAATGCATACACCTGATCATGAACAACGATAAACTGCGGCTGCAAACAAATTAATATCTGCACCGTGAACCAGGGCACAAAATAGGAAAGAAGTTTAAAGATAACAGTGGCAATGGAGCTGATCATAATCAAAATAAGGATCAGCGGACGATTCGCTGTTGACTCTTCCTGTGCTTCTACAGTGTTGGAATGTTTGCGAAAACGAAAGAAGATCACAATACTATAAAACAAATAAGAAATAAATAAAACCTATAAGTTGTAGGTGGTTCCCAGTATGGTAAATTGTTTATCGCAGAAACCAAATGCACATCTAAACAGCAGAATATAAATCCAGCAACTTACTATGGCGATACAGACTCGTTTGTATTTTGTACCTTTACTCGATACTGCAGTGGGAAATTTCTCTCGACATAAACGAAACAGTGAGCAACCGAAAACAAAAAGAAAACAAAAACAATAAAGAAAAAACAACTTGTTACTTTTACTTTACGCGTATTTTCCTGCTAAGATTTGGTCAAAGCAGGGTATTTTTCAATACCTTTTGAAATAAGCTCACAGCATTTAAGACGTCGAAAGCAATAATAGTTTTCGTCGTAAGGAAACCCAGCTTGAACGTAACCCTTAAAGAAAATAATGTAAACGTAGAGGGAATAAGTCCCATAACAAAACCTTTTTTAGATGACTCGTGGACTAAAGTAAAGCTTGACTTCAGAGAATTGGTATAACTGGTATTCGGTGTTGGTTTTTTGCTTTAGTGATTTTAATTTAGCCTCAACTGCCAACGGCAGTCTCCACCTTTTGTAAGAAAGGAAGGCTGTGTCAACATGTGCCCATTGCTAAGGCTTTTACAAATAGTAGGAAATTTAGGAACCATATAGTTTGACCGTAATCCTAAACGAAAACGTAAACGCATGTCATTATTTCTGAGCAGGAAAAACTCACATAACAGATCCTAACTGAGGTGACTCGTGGACGAAAGGAAATATCGACTTTAGAACCGCTATAACTGATATTAGGTGTTGTTTTTCTATTGTGTTAACATGTGCTTTCACTAAAGCTCCTATACATTGCACCCATTCACTTAACGAAATATTTCAAAAACGTTTCTTAGTCATTTGTACCTAATGAAGCTTAGCAATCTCTCTACATCCATTCTTTTATGCGAAGGTCGTTTTGATTAAAACAGACCCGTTGCTGTTGGCATCCTTTTTTTTCATCTCCCTAAACTGCAAAATTCTTATCAGTTTGCATTTCTACGCGCTATCGAGAAGGCATCTTTCCACCGTGTAGAGCGCCTTATAGCGAAGGAAAGGTCGCACTGTTTTGCACTTTTTCTCAGTTTACTTCATTTTAAACTACGATTCGGCAAGTTTTTGAAAACGTTTGATTTTAAAACCTCGTATTGTAAACAAAATCCTGCATGCCTTGCTGGTCACTGCTATTACCCCTCGTCCGCTTCCTCATAAAGAACTTAAAAGTTTCTCGATATTTTGGAAGCCTCCAAGCGTACAAAAATGGATTTACTCCAGAATTTGCATACATTAAAGCCGCACTGAACGCATACACCAACATCAACAGCGATAATTTACGGCTGCAGGGAATACAAATGTATATCATTAACTGTACAACGAACCACGGCATGAAGCAGATAAGAAAAGCACAGATGATGATGGCGATGGCCTTGAAGAGTTTTCTTTCTCTCTGATGCATCATTTGACGACTTGCCATTGAATTGTCTTGCCCTTCTGTAGTTTCAGAATGTTTGTGAAACCTATATAAGATCGCAAAGTTTAGAACCAAGATAGCAATAAGGATACAGAAGATCTGTAAGTTGTAAATAGCTCCTAGTATAAAATATTGGTTTTGCCACACACCAAACGCACATCCGAAGAGCAGAAAATAGATCCAACAAGTTCCAGTGGAGATGCAGACTCTTTTATTTGTGACTTTTACTCGATACTTCAGTGGAGTCACCAAAGCAAAGAACCTGTCGATGGTGAGAAGGAGCACATGTCCAACACTAACATTTATTAGGACAGAAAAAACTGCCTTTAAAGGTTGAAATATGGGATTTTTCTTGAGAAATAAAGCCCAACCCCAATATGCAGTTAATGGACACGCCACCAAACCAACCAGAAGATCAGCAATGGCCATGGATAAGATGATAAAGTTTGAAGGAGATGATCGAAGTTTCTTTAGAGGATCTCTCCAAACTGATAAAACGACCAATGAATTTCCAAGCACAATGATTGGAGACATAATCATCGCGAGAATTGCATTAATTACCGATATGGTCTTCACATTGTCGACGCTTAGCCACACTTTTAGCAAAGCTTCTTCGCCTGTCATATTCCAGAAGTCAAAGTGGCCTGTCGTGGCTGCCATTAATTCTTACCAGTACCAACCATTAATAGCGGCTTTGATATTACGATTCTGTGATATACCTTCCTTTTTGACTCTTCAATGGTGCGTGCTCAAACCTGGTGACCTCAAAAGTTCTGAAACGTTTCACTTATTGTGCAATATTAAGAGTGAATGTGCGAATTGGACAACCTTGCCGATTTCTTTGTTGGCAAATTTGCATATTATTTATTCAACTGGACCTCAAAACTCGTGCTGAATGGCATGCACTACTGTAAATACACAGAGACACACTCACACACAAGATAAACGTCTCCTGCCACTATTAACTAACAACACAATTTGTCAACACACGATTTCTTACAAGCGACATTGTGAAAAATCCGTAAGTCACCAAGAAACGAACGTTAATCGAGTTAAACGATTGTCTTCAAATCGGATGCTTGTTCCTGATCTGCATAACTTTTTATTGGATTTACTCTGCTAAAATGATCCATACATACACAATAAACTTGAATATTTAGATGCATTCGTTCCGTGAGAAATTTAGAGTCGGTTTGCACCAGAGTTGCTTGAAAATTTAAATCAAGATGTTATAAATTAAGCGTGCCTTCATTTCGTTGTATTGCCTTTATTTTGAATCAGGTAAGAATGGAATTTTATGAAAAGAATGCCGGCTGTTACCTTGATATAAAGTGGATGTTAACTTTTATAACTGGATATGCCATCATATTCCCGTGATTAGAGGAGAATTCAAAGCTTTTAATAACACGGATTAATCAGCTATATAAAATATTTTGTAGTGCTCCCTGTTGAGGTAAATATGGTAGATCCTCTTTTGGAGAAAAGTTGACCGTTCTTTTTTGAATTCTTGAAAACTGCATTCACAACTAAGACTGATCAAGCGAAAGTGCTTGCAGTTCTCAGTGTTAGGCTGCATTTTCTTCAGCAAAGGAAGAAATTATTTCGTAATTTTGATAGACCCGTCCTTGTCACTAGTCAGAACCTCAAACTCTGAAGCTCAGAGAATTATTGTTTCTTTGTCCCTTTTAGAATAAAATCCCTGGGTGTTACTGAGGTAATGAGATATATAAAACTCACAAATATGCAAATAATCTTGAAATTCTCTTTCAATTCGTCAACATCATTAAAATCGTTTGTCTAAAAAGTAAACGAAGTTTGATCCTATTTGTATTACATACTTCTTAGCGATGCAGTGTAAATTCAGAATATGATTTATTTACTGGTTTATTTTCTTTACTTCTACGTTTTTCATCGTTGAAATATTCTAGTTAAGTAAGGTGTTAATTAAAAAGAAAAACGGAAAGAAACGTCAATGTTAATGCCTTTGCTCAAACTGTTCTTTTATTAATGACGCCAACGGGAAGACAAACTGCATCCATTTTACCAGTTAGGCCATACTAGTTTGTTTGACAATTGATGACTTCCAGTAGAAGTAATGGAGATTCGAGTTGTTTTTTCATTATTTAGACTACCGAACCTTATATGCTCCTAGCATATTTAAGCTATCACTAAAGAAAATTCCTCATATTTTCTTAAACCTTCACCTAGTATTTTAATCGAATTGAATTATAAACATCGGTGTTGTCTCTTCCGCGTGGTTTAATTTCCATTTACAATGTCTCTATTGATTAGGTGCAACCGGATAGACACCTGCCTTGGTGATCCATCGTCAGTTTTTTTCATTCTCGAAAGCTTGACATTCTTACTTATTTCCAGGTGTAATAAGGCGTTGGAAAAGACGGAGGGATATCAAAGCCTAGTATCGTAAACCCAATCCTCAGTTTGACTGTTTTCATTGCTTTTGCACCACCTTCGATTCTGCAAGAAGTACTTGAATGTATCTCGATATTTTGGGAGCCTCCATACGTACAAAAATGGATTTACCCCGGAATTTGCATACAATAAAGCAGCAGTGAACGCATAAACTATCATTAACATCGATAAATTGTGGTTGCACGGAAGACAAAAATAAATTAATATCTGCACTATGAACCAAGGCACGAAGCAGGAAAGAAATGCACAGATAACTATGGCGATTGCCTTGGAGACATTTTTTTCTCTTTGAAGGATCAGCTGACGATTTGCTGTTGACCCTTCTTGTGCTCCTGTAGTTCTAGAATATTTGTGAAAACGAAATAAGATCACAATGTACAATACTATAATACAAATAAGAATAAAGAAAACTTGTAGGCTGTAGATGGTTCCCAATATGGTAAATTGTTTATCCCAGAAAGCAAATACACCTCCAAACAACAGAAAATAAATCCAGCAACTAACTGTGGTGATGCAAACTCGTTTGTTAGTAACTTTCACTCGATAATGGAGTGGAGTCACCAAAGCAAAGAACCTGTCGATGGTGAGAAGAAGCATATGGCCAACGCTTACATTCACCAAGACAAAACTTAATTTTAAAGGTCCAAATGGTGGATCTTCTTGGTGAAATGTAGCCCATCCCCAGTACACAGACAACGGACACCCCACTAAACCAACCAGAAGATCGGCAATAGCCATGGATGACAGAATATAGTTAGAAGGAGATGGACGAAGTTTCTTTAGAGGATCTTTCCAAACTGATAAAATGACCAATGAGTTACCAAACACGATGACAGGAGACACGATCATCGCAAGCACAGCAACAGTTGCGGATATGGTTTTCACATGTCCTACTCGAAGCCATGCCTTTTGTAATGCTTCCTCGCCTGTGAGATTCCAAAAATTAAAATGACCTGTAACGGCTGCCATTTTGCAAGAAAGAGGTTTCGAATCGTATCCTTAACTGCTAATTTTTGCAAACTTCCTGTTTGGCTCAAGCTGCGTGATCAACACTGATGATAGCTGAATGCCGAACAGCTTTAATTTGCTGTTGTTTGTGTAATTGGTTTAAAGTCAATAAAGGTTCGTTGATAAATTTGCGTATTATCAACTCACTAATAATTGTAGTAACTCTGAGCGAATTTCTATCAACATAAAACAACAAAAACAGCCAAAAAAAAAAAACGTAACTTGTTACTTTAAGTTTACCTGAAGTTTCCTGTTAAGATTTTGTCAAGGCAGACTATATTTTTTAATACATATTAAAATACACTCACAATATTTACAGATGTCGAAAGCAATGTTAGTTTTCGCTGTAAGGAAATTACAGGAACCGCACAGTTTGACCGTGCTCCTTAACGAAAACGTTAACAGGTGCACCCAACGGTTCGTTTCGGCCGAATATCAGTTCGGCAGACCTCAATCGCCTGAGATAGTCGGATTTAATTCCAGTGAAAAATAGATATTTCCTCGGAGAAACATCACCTCAGACTTTCGTTACAAGGGGACTGATTAATTCCTATTGTTTTCGGAGGGACAAATATGTCGTTTAGATTGTAAAATAAGGTCAGCTAGCATTTTCGGACAGCCATTAGCAGCTCGGAAATTCGGTGGATAGGATTCCGTTTCCTAAAATTTTCTGTGGCTTTAAGTTTCGGCTAAAAAACGCCGAACAGATCAACATGTATTAGCTTACACAAATATGCCTTTAAAAAGCTCTGAAACAATCTAAGAAAGCATAAAATGGCATTCAAAGTGTCTTGCTAAAAGTTTTCTCGTTGAGTGCCTCTGACGTAAGCGCCTTCTTATAATTTAGGAGGGATAACTCCCAATAACAGGTCCTTATTAAGGTGACTCGCGGAAGAAAGTGAAGCTTGACTTCAAAACTGGTATAACCGGTATTTGGTGTTGATTTTCTAAGGTGGATATTATAACTTAGTTTAAACTGCTAAAGGCAATCTTAATTTTTGTAAGAAAGGAAAGCTGTGTCAACATGGGCTTTCACTTAAACTTTTTCACATTACAACCATAAAGTTATGGAGATATTTCAAAAACTTTTTTTAGCGTTCGCGGCCGATGTAGCTTAAAGAAAATTTTTTCAATCATTCTTGTAGACGAGGGCTATATTGATTAAAACTATCCCTTCCTGTTGTCGCCTTTTTTCCATTTCCCCAAACCGCAAGATTCTCATCAGTTTGCATTTTCAGAGTTGACGCGCGAAGACATCCTCCTGCCGTGTAGCTAAGGAAAGGGTCACACTAATACTTAACACTATTTCTCAGTTTATTTCATCTGAACTATGATTCTGCAAGTTTTATAAAAACGTTTGCTATCAAAATCTCGTATCATAAACACAATCCTCCATGCGTTGTCGGTTTTCACTGCTGCTGCACTTAATCTGCTTCTTCAAGAAGTGCTTGAACGTTTCTCGATATTTTGGAAGCCTCCAAGCGTACAAAAATGGATTAACTCCTGAATTTGCATACATTAAAGCGGCAGTGAATGCATACACCAACATCAACAACGATAAATTACGGTTGCACGGAAGACAAAAGTATATGAATAACTGTACTACGAACCATGGCGTGAAGCAGATAAGAAATGCACAGATGATGATGGCGATGGCCTTAAAGAGTTTTCTTTCTCTTTGAAGCATCAGTTGACGACTTGCCTCTGAATCGATTTGCGCTTCTGTAGTTTTAGAATATTTGTGAAAGCGATATAAGATCACAAAGTTTAGAATCAAGATAGCAATGAGAATACAGAAAATCTGTAAGTTGTATACAGTTCCCATTATAACGTATTGCCGGTTTTGCAACAAAGCAAATGCACATCCGAACAGCAGAAAATAGATCCAACAAGTTCCAGTGGCGATGCAGATTCGTTTATTTGTCACTTTTACTCGATACCTCAGTGGAGTCACCAAAGCAAAGAACCTGTCGATGGTAAGAAGAAAAACATGGCCAACACTTACATTTATTAGGACAGAAAAAAATGTCAAAGGTCCAAATGTGGGATTTTTCTTGAGAAATAAAGCCAAACCCCAATACAAAGTTAATGGACACGCTACCAAACCAACCAGAAGATCGGCAATGGCCATGGATAAGATGATAAAGTTTGAAGGAGATGATCGAAGTTTCTTTAGAGGATCTTTCCAAACTGATAAAATGACCAACGAATTTCCAAGCACAATGACTGGAGACATGATCAACGCGAGAATTGCAACAGTAGTGGATATAGTCTTCCCATTGTCGACGCTCAGCCACACTTTCAGCAAAGCTTCTTCGCCTGTCATATTCCAGAAATCAAAGTGGCCTGTAATGGCTGCCATTTGTTCCGTACCAACAGTGGAATCGAGCGGGTTTTTAACTTATGATTCTGTGATTTACCTTCCTTTTTGACTCTTCAGTGCTACGTGCTCGAAGCTGGTGACCTCTAAAGTGCCGAAACGTTTTATTGATTGTACAATAGATCAATATAAAGAGCGAATGTGTGCATGAAACAACCTTGCCGGATTTGCCGGATTTGTTTATCGCCAAATTTGCATATTTTCTACTCAACTGTACTGGATATCGAAATTCGCGAATGGGTTGCACTAATAAATACACACACACAAAATAACTTCCACTTTTAATTAATAACTCAGTTTGGCTAAAACGGCTTAAATGACCAACACATATACTATAAACATGAAAATTCAGATGCATCCGTTCCGTGAGAAACGTAGAGTACTTGCAGGAGACTGAGTTAAGACAAAATTTTACATCAAAATGTTATCAATCAAGTGTGCTTTTGATTCTTTATATTGCTTTTAGTTTGGGGCAGATAAGAATGGAATTATATGAGTAGAATGCCTGTCGATATCTTGGTGTAAAGTGGATGTTAGCTTTTATAACCGGATGTGTAATATCCCAGTGATTGGTGGAGAATTCAAAACTTTAAATAAGCATCATGTGTTGTTTGACTGCTGTTTTTCGACTGTATTAAATCGTTTAAGGGGTATCGCAAGAGTTTCCGTTTTTTCAAGGGGAAAATCCTTCGCAACAACAAGAGACTTAATAGACATCGTCTTGCTTAGGATTATTCTGTGTTTAAATTAAGGACAAGGCCCAACAAACGATGTTTCGGGTAAACAAACAAGGGGGTTAGTTTCTAACGAAACTGTGGTGCTGCGTCGGTGGGGACGTGAAACACAAAAGTTTGGATTTGCCAACTGAGTTGATAAGGTAAATTGGCCACTGTAAGGAGGTTGAGAGCTAACGTTTCGAGCGTTAGCCCTTCGTCAGAGCGAATCAAGGCATTGTGGTTGCACTTGGTTTATATAGAGAGTGGTGGAGCTACGCTATTGGCAGGAACATGGCAACGTGAAAAACAAGAATAAATTAGTTGAATGAAAAGCGTTCGTTGATACCGTAGTGAAAAATGAATTTTTCTTCTAGATTTTTACGGCTTTCCGTGTTACCCTGGTGTAGGGAAAGGCCACAGATCGTCATGTGTTGGCTAGAATGAGGAGATTTAAATGTCGGGCGACTGGTTTGGATGCGTCCTTGTCATTTCTTTTGACATCTCGTAGGTGTTCGTGGAAACGGTCACCTAGTCTCCCTGTTTCGCCAATGTATATCTTTTTGCATAAAGTGCATGTTATGCAATAGATAACATTTGCAGAGGTGCATGTAAAGCCAGTCTCCACCACTCTCTATACAAACCAAGTGCGACCCACAATCCCCTGATTCGCTCTGACGAAGGGCTAATGCTCGAAACGTCAGCTTTCAATCTCCTTACGGTGGCCAACTTATCTTATCAACTCAGTTGATAAATCCAAAAATGTGATGTTTTGGGTAGCTTTACTGTCAGTTTCACTGCCTTTCTCAAGGTTGTAAAAAGTAATAGGGCAGGAAAATGTACTGTTATTAAGAGGATTTTGTAGATTATACACTGTCAGCGTGCGGTAATATTTTTCAACTGGTTTTCAAGATACTGTTGGTTACCATAGCAGCGATAGGACCATCAGGGTTTTGAACTGCTCAACGTTCACCGTAGGTTAGGGAATTTAGATAAATAACATTAATACTGTTTTCATGCACATAATATACCAAGAATCAGTTTTTACGAGTTTTTATTTGAAATGTATGAAGAACTTCCCTTATCCAAAGGATGTCGCAGTATACAAATCCAACTGCAAAACTTTGAGTTTGGTAGGAAGTTTATAAGTTTTGGAACATAATTATAGTTGGGCGGTACCCATGTTACTAACACGGAGAATGGGGAATGGGGAATAGGAAATTGTGAAAGATAATCAATGTACTCTACTCTGGACGTTCCATTACTGACCTCACCATCTTCTAAATTCAGTACTGTCACTTACTGGATCTATTGCACGTTAAGTGGATTTGCGATTCCTCTGTTACGTCATTTTTACACCATAATAGCAGTAATCTAACGCGGTCAAATACATATACTTGGTGATCCTGGGCTGCTAGAGAAAAAAAACAGTCTGCTAGGCCATCTCCATTGTCGGCATCTCTTATTTGCTCCGTGCCATGGTGCTTAGTGCAGATACTAATTTACCTTTTTTTATCGTAACATCCATTTTTTTTGTTTTACCGTGATGTCCTACTTGTCGTTGTTAGTTCTCAGTAATTTGTTTTACGCTTTTGCAGGCACACAAATGCACGCAAATTAGAGGTGACCCAATTTCTGTACGCACAGCGGCTTCCCAATTATTGATCATGAGATATATTCAAGAACTTCTTCAAGAAGCGACCTACGTCGCAGGTGCTCTACAATCAAAGTTGTCGAAAATATTGTTTACGACACATGACTTTAAGAGTACTAGACACCACATTATTCTTTTTTTTTTCCTGAAATCTTTCCTCGTTGTTGTTGTTTTTTTTTTATTAACAATACAATCCATTACATTGCCTTACATACAATACTAACAGGACATAACTCACAATAATTTTACAATACCACAATTAATGCCAGGCAACTACTTACATTTAATTTTTTTTTATCATGTTATTTCCACAATCTAGCAGTTATAGTTACAGTTTATAAAGCACAGTTGCGGACTTAATTTTTAAAGAATCGTTACCTCAAACATTCCCCATTTTTTCCTAAAAGAATTCATATTATTCGATTTAAGAGAAATATACCTTTCGGTTTGATATTTATTTAATAAATTTCTCTCAAAGTGGCTGAAAGATGGTTTCGTTTCTTTACACCGGCAAGTCCACAGTTACATTTTTCCTAAAATGAGTATCACGTTTTGCAGATCCATCTCCTCCTCTAAGAAACCTAAAATAATCTCACAATATTTTAAAGAGAGGCCTACGCAGCTGTTCAGTTTATTTAAAATTTTGTCACAAACCTCATTCCAAAAGGAGGTCGAAAAAGAACAATCAAAGAAAATATGAGATATCGTTTCTGATTGATTATTATGAATTAACCCAGGTAAAAGACGCTTCATTCTTTCAGCGATAACTTTTGAAGCTATCTTCGCATCGACGTTCAATAGGGGAATTGGCCTCCAGTTTTTTAGATCACAGCGATCACAGTGTAATAACCGCCTGTCTTTGTGACGGGCTCATTGTTCCTTTAACAAAAGATTCATTAAAACTTTTAACTAAAGGATCGCCTACAAGATCCCAACATGGGGTTTTTGTTTTCTGAGCCAAGTAAATATAGTTCGTCGTTTACAATAGTTGCCTATGCCTCTCGTATTTAAAGAAATAAATTTACCTCTCACCATTTGTGATGATAAGACGTGTGAAATAGTCTAAATTTAGTAGAAGATGGATCTTTATATACCGGTTAGTTACTGATAGCCACACAATTAAAATAATCGAACGATGTAAATAAATAATACTAATGCAAGAAACGTTTGAGGAAAACAAAATATATGACTTGTAAAGAATTGCCGTTAAAAATATAGCGT
>Ga0126336_10000163_pt1 | contig 20551 bp, 15 predicted proteins | sample SidCmetagenome_FD_92530 | JGI IMG/M metagenome (GOLD analysis project Ga0126336, IMG submission 92530) | Coral microbial communities from El Islote,Puerto Morelos, Mexico - Siderastrea C C metagenome | ecosystem: Host-associated > Invertebrates > Cnidaria > Coral | place: El Islote,Puerto... | reverse complement strand
ATAAAACCCATGGAAATACCCTTAATTTTTGCCATGAAAAACCTGTGAAATACTACTGAAAACCTTGTGAAATTGCCATTAAAAAATTCACAAGATTTTAATGGGTTTTGATTTCATAGTGTAGGAGACAGGTAAAAAAAGAGGTGGCTTATAAATTTTTCAAATTACGTACAACCAAATATCTAGCGAGTGTAATATTTTTGTTGCGCCAAATTAGTTAAAATTTATATTTTACGCTGCATACAGGTGCTCAAAGGAAACGCGTTACCATCGGAGAACAGAAAAACGAGTCACTGTAGAATTTTGCAATCTCTGCCATGGGAAGGATTGGAAGGATGTGTTGCTGTATGCAAAAAGTAGGGTTATAGAGGCGGGACTGCCTGTATCTCGAGTAATCAACAGAGTGATTGACGGGAAGAATGAGAAACAACCAAAACTGCTCTGTGATTGTCTCAACCTGCCACCCAGTCCGTACCTTCGACAGCTATAGACGAAACTCCTGCATTGATAGTCAGGCAAATGCTTACAAAGTATTCCAAGCGGATGACGCTAAGTCAACGCAAAGCAGAGGCCGTTAGAAGAAACTCGACAACAAGTTTGCCACTTTTTCATCAGAAAGTGCGGAAGAAGATGGTGGACATGAAGAGAAGAAAAGAAAGATCGATCACGCAAAAGAGGTGCAACTTCCCCATTACAAAATGTGTGCCAAGGCCATGGACACCATGGGCCATTAAGGTCCGCGTGTTTTTTGATCGCTTCGCTAAATTAGCAGTTGGTAATAAACAACCCCATGTGCACTACGAAAGGACAATTTATAGGCTCGAAAAAACAACACTCACTTGATCTAGAATAGTTAAATTTTCTAACTTTTGAATAAAATACACCAGTTGTCAATTACGAATTAGCCAAAAAGACAATCTTAAGTCAAAATTTTGAAAATTTACGCAGGAGATTTCACATGTTGTCTCGCGCGTGAAATCCAACCACAACAGAGGATTTGTGTCTGTTTAGGTCAGATGACTATTCTTCGAAATTTCATAAATGAAGATTCACAGAAGAGGAGACAGTAAGCTTTTCTAAATAATACATTAACTTTTATTAATACACCCTTTATTTGTCTCTGAAAACTAAAGGTGTTCAATTCTTTCTTCAAGTAAAATGTCAACTCATTACGACAACTGGAAGTCGCTTGTTTGTATGGTTTTTGATAAGATTTACGGCCGCCATTACTGGCCTTGTTCTGGGAGCTTGCGGGGAATTAGTAGAAGTGACATCAGAGGCTCATCTCAAACCAAGTACATGGTTACTTGCGTGGCAAATTTAACTGTCCTCGAGGGAAGACTTCTTGCCAAACATTTGTTGCACGGTTTTGAAATCTCCGTTGCTGTAGCAGTTATGACGGGTAGTTCTTGCACAATGCTGCCACAATAAATCCGACCACCAAGCTGGTACTTTGTTTCATTGAAGCCCTGTGAGCAGACCTGCAAGTGAAAAATGAATAAGGTTTGTACGCATACACAGTGCAAATTTCAACCCGAGTGGCATTTTTGTTGTCTGTGCGAATCACTTCACAGATGAGTGTTTCCAGAGGGCTTTTCTTGTCGAGGGATCCAAAAGGACAATCACTTCATTGTATAACTATATGGAAAAAAGAATCAGGAAAAACATTTTCCGCATGAACAAGACGAAAGTCATGAGATGTTGTCAAGCTAGGTTTTTCGTCATTTTGGCAGAGTTGCACTAAATATGGCTTAAAGTAAGCTTACTGTTTTGAAGAGGAAAACCAGAACTCCGAGTACAAAGCCTGCAGCTGTACAAATGCATTGAAAATTAACCAAGTTCTTTGATTAGTAAAATAGTTTGAGCTATGTACCGAGTTAGTAGATAATTCCAGAACTACAATCATTGTATAAGCATATTTCGCGCATGTTTTGGCAAAAAAGAAAACTTTGAACAGTTTGCTTACAAATTTAGATAAAGTTAAAATCTCCCATCAGTTCTTAACTTCTAGAACAACCGTATTAATGGTTTTTTAACTTTTTTCGTTGCTGCCAAGTGTCATGACCAACTATAACTTCTACGGTGTTTTTTTGGTTTAGATGATGAAAGTCATTCTAAGTAACCCTAGCTGTACTTCGGCCCAGAAGGAAGATCGACCGGACGCAGCTACCCCAAAGCCACCGGAGCAAGAAGTAACCTTAAGCTAAAGGTTAAGCAACACAACATGATATAGAGAATAATTAAGCTTACCTATGAATTAAGATTCTAAACTCGAATCTCAAAACAAGCTCGGTGCAGCTTTATTTAGTTCCATTTCTAATAATTTTCTCTTTTAGAGCGAGTTTGATCAAAATGCAATTAATGTGGTCTGAATTTTTCACTATATAATTAATCCACCGTTGTCTAATTTGTAATATAGCCAGAAGCTCATTCATCTCCTGCATTTGCTATGTCCATAGATGTTGAGGACAATATGACAAGCACTCCTAACATGGTAATAGTTGAAAGCTCTTAATATATAGATTTAGCTAAGCCTAAAAGCGGAGCTCCACATCTCTCTTTCATGCTTATTGGCCCGTAAAATACAGTAAATTTTAGTTGTGCAGTTATTCCCTAAGAGGTGAAAAACAGCAAGGGAAAACATGTGGACCGCTGAGGAAACTGTGAGTTGGCTTATTTTTCTTTAAAGAGAAGACTTCAGCACGACTTTCACTGGCAGCTCTTCTTGTAGCATTCTTTCAAAAGCTAGCTTGTTAAGTTCAAGAAGAATACTTGTAAAACTACAATTTGTTTATTTTCAAGGACGTTTCCAAATTATTAATTCCACATATTGTATATCTGATTGTTAGTTATGTCATTTGTCACTCATTAGCATTGCATAATAGCCTTATGATCTCACTGCATGTTCAGCAGGTGATTCACATACAGAACACTCAGTAGGTGTATTGAACATAATTTCAGTATTTGATTTCTGTTCGAACGTGTTCTTTGGATTGTTTGATGTACAATTTCCTTTAATTCCTTTAAATATGTCTCAACGTGATCGTCGTGCGATCCCAAGGACTGATTATGCTGCATTAGAAGCAGAACGCTCTCCCACTGCCTTGAATTCCTCTTTGTTGGAGAATGGTCATCCAGCTGAGGTCAATTCACCATCAACGATTGTTCAGATGCCCTCGTCTCAGGTGGAATCACATTAACCTGTCCCTCTGGATATCGAATCGTTATGTGCTGCTCTGGCGGCTGCTAAAGCCCAAAATGAACAATTAGTTTGGAATTCTGAGTTCCAAGCTCAACAGGAATTATCGTCCTTGCAGCAACAGAACACTCTTCTTAAACAACGCCAAAAGGACCCGCCCCCTTCGTACGCACAGCCTTTGACCGTGCAAGGTCTCCGTGATATTCCAGCGTTAAGTGCCAGGGCAGATGCTCAGCTCCAAAAACTTGGCCTTTCGGATTCTTCCAGTGGATCTGATGAGTCTGCTGATGATGGGGATGCCAATAATCACAACCGTGAACAGGCCAAATGAGGTAAGAAGCTGCGCTCAGGGAAGACAGCGAAACTTACCAGTAAAGTTCTTAACCCCCAAATTTGGCCCCATAGTGAATTAAGCTTCACGTACGTTTCCAAGGAAGTTACCTACGACAATTTAACCCTTGCAGAGTTTGCCGCGGGGTACACGTTGATCCTTCGCCTTCCTAAACTGAGTGCAACGGAGAGGACGGCGGATATTGAGCACTTCGCAACACTGATGTACCTGGCCACGCAGTTTCCTTGGCCCTCGGTTTGCTCCCTTCATGCCACAGCCTTGTTTGAAATTGAATGTGGTCGATTACGTTGGGGCAACTCATTTTCTCACCTAGATGCACGTTTATTACATGGTCCCTCAAATCAGTCTCGCTCTCTTCCTGCAGCGACGACAAAGCAGGCAGTTCAGTTTTGCAAAGCCTAGCAGAGTGGCAAATGTTCGTTCACCAAGGATCATTTTGGCCTTTTAAAACATGAACGTAAATGGCTTCAGCACATTTGTGCCAAGTGGTGGTTAACTAAGCAAGACATACAGCGTCATCGCGAGAACTCTGCAGAATGTCCTTTTACGCTCAGTTTGCCAGCCGCGTCCAGTCCTGTTGGCCTTTCAAGCGCTTGACTGGTTTACCGAATTATGTTGCATGCCGTTTACCTGTCCCGTCGCGTTTAAACATTCCTTTGTGGCAACAGTATTTACAAGAGTATCACGATGCAAAGATTTGTGACTTTTTAGAATTTGGCTGGCCGGTGGGTTACGATTATTCTACTCATGGTTTTCCAGTAAGCCAATTACGTAATCGTCAAGGGTCATTATTATTCCCCGCTGCCATCGATTCATACTTGCAGAATGAAATCTGTAGGAATGCGGTGCTTGGTCCTTTCGAGTTGAATCCGTTTTTGTGTGCAGTTGCGTTGTCACCGTTGAATTCCGTGCCTAAACATGATTGGGCGGAGCGTCGTACTATCGTGGACCTCAGTTGGCCAGCTGGTACACCAGTTAATGATGGCATTTCTTCTTCAAGTTATCTGGGAGAAGATGTCTCTCTCACCTATCCCACGGTAGACTCCATCGCTTCTCTGATTTGGTCCGCTGGAGCGGGTTGTTTACTATATAAACGCGATTTGAAATGTGCCTAACACCAATTTCCTGTCGACCCTTTGGACTACCCGTTATTGGGTTGTTGTTGGAAACTACTTCTATTTTGATTTAGTTTTACCCATATCATGGGTTTGCGATCAGCTGCGATGGCGTGCCAACGCATCATGAACATGGTGTGTTACATTTGTGGCATGGAGGGACATCCCGTCCATAGTTATTTAGACGACTTTATCCGTGTGGCTACTCCGGACATTGCCTGGCAGGCTTACGACCACTGTGGTCACCTTCTTGCTGAACTTGGTCTCGAAGAATCTCTTAGTAAAGCCTGTCCGCCTGCTACGATTCAAACTTGTTTAGGGGTGCAATTTGACACTGTACAAATGACAATTTCTGTCACACCAACATGCCTCAAGGAAATCGAGACTCTCCTTGTTTGATGGTCTACTACGAAATCTGCTACGAAGTCAGAGCTTCAGTCACTGGTTGGCAAGCTTTCTTTTATATCGAATGCATTTGGCAGAGTAGCCTTTTTCTGTCTCACGTTTTAGATTTGTTGCTAACACTCAAACGGAATGGTCATCGCACTCGTCTTACTACTGAGTTTTGTCGAGACATTGCGTGGTGGCTTCGGTTCTTGCGGACCTATAGTGGAGTTTCTATTATTTCCTCTTTTATCTGGACTGCTCCTGACACTGTGTTCTCCACTGACGCATGCTTATTGGGATGTGGTAGCTTGTCACAGTCTCAGTATTTTCACATCCAATTCCCCCCAGAGGTTCTCGCCCGGTTTTTAGAGATTCATCTTTTGGAAGCGCTCGCCATCCTAGTTGCTCTGCGTTTGTGGGGTCATCTGTGGGCCGGTTGCCGCATTCAAGTATTCTGCGATAATGCTGCGGTGCTTTCTGCACTCACTTCAGGAAAAGTGAAGGATCAGTCGCTAGCCGCTCTTTTGTGCGATATCTGGTACCTTGCAGCTTCTCATGACTTTGAACTACGTACGGTTCATTTACCGGGCAAAGAAAATCGTGCCGCAGATTTACCTGCTCGCTGGCACCTTGACAGTAATTTTGGGGCACGTTTCTGGCAACTTCCCGTGTGTGCAAGTTTGAGTTCAGTCTCCGTACCGCATGATTTCTTCACCGTTTATGACTATTACCGTATTTACCCGCGTATTGGCGGCACTTTTTTCAAGGAAAAAAACGTTCAAAATTCGGGTGCGGCTTATACGCTGGTACAAGAGTTTTGAGCTCATTTAAATATGGAAAATTTCCCGACACCTCTGCGGCAGGCACACACAAGAATCATCTCATGCAGTGGTGGACATATTTATTGTTTTGTTTATATTTTTCGTTAGATTTTCTACCGGCTTCGGTTGACACTATTTGTTTGTTTTGTCAGTTTTTAAGTAGATCCTTAATGCCGGCCTCGGTGCGTAATTATCTTAGTGGCGTCAAGTTTTTACATGTCGCCTTAGGTCATGATTTCCCCTTGCTCAAAATGTTTGCCATCAGAATCACGCTACATGGTATTGACAGGATGACATTATATTGTCCTATGCGCATGCCTCTTGTCACACCCTCCATTTTGTTTTCGTTGATTCAGTTGTCGCACAGTCTTGATTCTTCCCCAGAGTATATCACCTTTTCTTGTGTCTTTTTGTTTGCCTTTATTCTTATTCCACGTATATCTACCATTGTTCCCTTTTCTAAGCGATCTTTCTATTGTCGTAAGCATTTGTGTAGAGGGGATATAGTTCCAGCACCCGACATGGTCTCACTGTCATGTTCAAGTGGTCTAAAACTAATCAAGCCGGTACACGTCATTTGCTTTTGCCTTTAGTCGCTATGCCCAATTCATCCTTGTGCCCTGTAAAGATGTTTCATCGTATGTGCGCTCTTATTCCAGCGTCGCCCACGTACCCTGCATTTGTTCTCCCGTCTCCGGACAGCTCCCTTTCCCCGGTTATTAAGAAATAAATCTCTCTTTACACCAAACAAATGGTGTGTTCTATTTTGTTAGTTGTCAGTTTGTAGAGATATCTCGGGGGAATTGCTAAAAAAATACCACTTAACTTGCTCTCGGTAGCAACTAGACAGACTTTTCCATGCAAATACACATTTCTCACTGATTTCAATACATCCCTCTGGCTGTTTAGTTCTGTTAACCATGAAACATTTCCCGAAATCTATTTTGCTAAAATAAATAATATTCTCCCAGCATCAAACCGTTTACTTCAGCTACAACAAAAGATGGCATTCCGCCTCCCCTGGTCAGGTTGTCTTGGGACTCCCCTCACCCTCCCCCAGAGCCTATACGGGGGGGACGAATGTACACTGATATCAGAACCAAAATTTTTCCGATCAACAGGTTACCAACTTTCCTTACCCATGGTGCTCCGAGCTCCGCTATTATCACTGTGTGTACACTTTGTCCAACTGAAAATCAGTCCTTACTGGCCAGAGTTCTAAGAATTATGTATACCTTTGCAGATTCAGCAAACCATGAAAACCTCAAATTTATTTTTCTCACTCTAGAAGAGAACTAACTGGTAATTTCTTAGTATAATTGTGTTGGTTTTGTAGCCTCAAGCAAATTTATTTGGTTTATACAGCCAATTGAATAAACATCGGGTGAAAAGCATAAATCATTGACGATGCAACTCAATGGTGCCCTTTGAAGTGGGAATTCTTGCCCTATTCTTTGTCACGTGCACATTATAATAACTCATCGTGCCTTAATTTACTCTTTAAATTATCTTCGAAAGAAAATATTTTGAATATTAAGAAACAAAACCCGGTAACAAACTTACCCATGCCATCTTCCCAGAGTTCCATTGTGTCGCACTGTCCATCATTTATACATTTTACCCAACAACGTTTTTTTCAAACAGGTGGATTTTCATTTTATCATTTATGGCACTCATCAACCTTCTTTCATCAGTAAACATTTATTTATTGTTAATTTTGGTTCACTTATAGAGTTGTATTCTCTTAAGTCCACCCAACCAACAGTGCCCATTACAGCTATTAGCCTGTCAGGCACCACAAACCATCATTCACCATTAGTAGAGGGAAATAGAAACACAATACCAGAGGTAAGAAATCCAGTGACTTGCTGACTAATAACCTTCACTAATATTATATGTATAAGTATATGCTTATATGTAACCCTACATGCATGCAAAACATGCCTTATTTATTTGTTTGTTTGTTTGTTTGTTTGTTTGGGGGAGGGGAATAAGGCCACTTAGAAACGGTTTTATTGGAAGCTAAGTTTCATGGGCTTTCAAGCTCTTTGGAAGCCCAGAACTTTTTGCAAGCCACAGGGGAAAACCCTTTCTCGATCCTTTGTTTATGAGCCAAAGTGAATGATCGGTCTGTATATTATTTCACTTCCATGTGATCCTTTTTGTATTCTAAGTTACAGATGACCGCAGAAATTTCTAAGGCAAATGGTTGTGCTGATTGTGACAACTTGAAAAAAGAAAAGAAACTTCAGCGCAAAGTACAGACGTTGCATTGTAAAGTTGATGACTTGACCTAGAACCTCATACTCAACCAGTCAGAGTGGGAAAAGATATTTCACGAACTGAATCAATCACCAGCAAAATCAAAGCACCCAACTGGTGAGACTATATCATAAATGTGCCCATTTCATCTTCATTACCTTACCACAATTTACACTTAGATGCACTAGCTTTACTGAAGCATTGGCATCTAATTTTTATTTGTCTGTGACGTTATAGCCTGTATAGCAGGGATCTCAGTTTGGTGTTTTTCGTAAAGTATCATTCATGAGGAGGAGATACGGCCATGCAAAAACTGAACTGAGGTCAAATGAGAAAACGAGGGGGGAGGGGCAAGGGGAAGAAGGCCGAGAAAAAGACGCCTGCGTTCAACCCATAGGATTTTTTAAACACCCTTCGCCAGTGGATGGAGCAAATAGTATTCTTGATTGGCCGATAGAATGTTAACAAACCATCAGTGGATGCCAGACTCAGTGCATACATGGATGAAATAAACATGGCGGAAAGAATGGAGGATGAAGTGTTCTCAAGAAACCTTCAAGAACCTTTAGAGGAGCTTGAAGAGCTCAGGTTTTCTGGTGTTATAAAAGATGAGTAGAGAAACGCTGTAAAGCACCTAGTAAAAGGAGGTGATCTTTTGGTGGTCCTAACTGCCGGATTTTGCAAACGTTTTACATTTCAGCTTTTTCTGAAAGTAAAGGGAAAGATAACTGTAGAAATGTGCTCAGCATTAGTCATTACTTCCTTGAGAAGTATCGTTGACGATCAAATAAAAGAAGCTGAGGGATTAGGGCTCACGGCAGCCTCCATGGCAGACGCCAAACTGGGAGACATTTCCAGTGGAAGTACCAGCTAGTTTTCGCATCGGCAGAAGATGCGCTGGACAAGGCCGTCATTTCTCAAGATGCTGAAAGGACCCAGTGAATTCCACAAAATAGTGTTTGCGATCTCTATCGACGAATCGCGTACGGTAGAAACATGGACAGGGAAACGGTGAATCTAAAATTTTAGTTCCATCTTGTTAAGTTTAGCTCCCATGGTAACTTCAGTCTACAGTCTATCTACTAATCATGCCTGGAAACTTTAAATCAAGTACTGGTAAGAATTATCTTTAAGGTAATTTTCGATTTCGATTTCATTACAAGAATTAAATGGAATATTTGGGTTGAATGTTCAGCTTTCTTTCAACTTGATGGTGAAATGCCCCCTCCCAAATTTGCTCTCAATACTACCTTGTGACGCATACGGTCAAAAAGATGTCTCTTTAAGGTTGAAAAATGCAGTATCGCTGTAGATAAGCAGGTTTAGTAGGTTTCTCCATGCTTATGCAGTAAGGATAATTATTAGAACGTTTTGGAGAAAGGTGCAAGCCTGAAGAAGGGGAATCTTTCAGTGTGCTCTCTTATGACTCATTCTTTTTTCCAGCACCAGCAAAGCTACAGTTAAAGGCAGAGAGAAAGACAAGGCATTCAGGGAAGCATTTGGCCAACTGGCTACACTACGTTCATTTTGTAGAGAAGGTACAATTGAGGTTAATATGAAAGTTATTTTATGGCTGGTTCTCACAGTGAATCAAATGAAAGTGCAAATGTGACCCTCCACAGGATTTCCAGCATAATGGTGATGACACGGGCAGACGTGCCATGACACGGCACGCCAAGCGTGTCAACTGACATAGCACATGCGCATATTTAATAAGGAAACAAAGAGTGTCATGGTAGCTTTGTTTGGCACGCCTTAACACGCTAACAGTTTTCTTTTCAGCAGCATGTTAAATGTCACGCTTCTTAGCAAGCTAAAACGAGTAAACCATGTGACATGGCATGGAAGACTGGCACAAAAAGTTACAATAGAAGAAGTGTAGTAACACAATTTTGTTTAAAACATTGGATGGTCGCGAAAACAACTACTGTAAAAAGTTCCTTGCAGTGAGCTTTGTTTCATTGTATTTCATGTTTGCACCCTACAGGGAAGGATGAGAAATAGTGACAGGACTGTAGCATTATTGAAAAAAGTCTTTAGTGTTGTTAGACACAATTATATATTCGTTAACTTAAGTGAACTAGCATTGCAAAGTAAAGCCAGAAGCCGATTGCGACTGTACTTTTCTTTTAAATGTATTTCCATGAAGATTAAATCAAGTGTTAGTTAACACCGAGTTTATAATGAAGCCTATAGCTAGTAGCTGGAAAGACGGAAAAAGATTTAAATCCCTCATTTAGTACCTTCAAGTTGAAAATTTGTGCTTTTAGTAGACCGTGAGGTTTCTCAAACGCATCCCAGGATGCGGGTTTCGGCTCAGCAACATATCTTATTATGGGGTGTGAATACCATTTGTTACCATAGTTACATGACATCCTGTAACCCAAGAGTACTTGCATTCACGTTCTAAAACACAGTACAGTAATGAAGTGTAACACAAAGGAACAATCTTGCTGTTTAAATTCTACAACGGATGATTAGATCGATTAGAGAGCATAGAGGAAATGCACTTTAAGACAGGAGAGGTCGAGGAAGAGGATAAAGATGTTGATTTGAACTCTAGTAGCAGTTCTGATGAAGACGACCACCCTGATCAAGAAGATGATGCTGCTGAGCTCATGGACGTTCACGTAACTGAACAAACTAAAGTGCAAACGTTTTACGCAGAAACCTGTAAATGTAAACTGAGCATTGGAGAGACGGCATGCAGTGCAACCCTCATCCTTCATAACTTCACCGAGTGTCGAAATAACTGCAATGAACTATCATCTGCTGAACTCGACTTGGTTGTACTAGGAATCATTCACAGCTTGTTAACCTGTAACGAAACCAGCATCTCCGGCAGAGTGAAGAAAAATCGCCAAAACACAAGAATGTGCTACTTTTACCACGGAAAAAGGATTTGCAAGAAAACATTCCTCTTTTTGCACTGTCTGAAATCATGTAGGTTTCACAGCCTCGTAAAGTACTACAGAAAGAATGAATTGACTTTGCGAACCCATGGAAACTCAAAACGGCTTCCAATTAGTTCTTCGTCTTCCGAAAAAAAGTTTCTGGTTTAGAAGGATTGATGATATGCTGTTGCCTTTAAACCTCACAAAACACACTCTATGGAAGAAGTGTGTAAATATCTGTGTGAGTACCGGGCAAGTATCGACAGTTTGTAATTCACTCGAAGATGACAGGTGAAATTATTTCATAACATGAATTGCCAATTTGGCATGCTCGTAATTTTGCTAGTGTGCAATTTGTCACGGCTCAAACGTGACATTTTGCTCACTAGCGAACAATATGACATGGCTTTTGTTTTCGAATCCTTGACACACTTCTTGGTTTCACTGCACACGCTCCACTGTTTATATGAGACAAAAAAATTTATTAAGCGTGCTTCCTGACACAGTGCTACCATGTCAACGAAATTTTTGACTTGGCACTACATCACGTTGATGACGCAGATCTGCGACAAAAAGCCAAACATCTCCACATGTACAAGGACGCATTGTGGAAGAGATACCTCAAGCATCAAGGCAAGCCTTGAACTTTGGCTGTTGGTGATGTTGTGATCCTAAAATCTGAGGAAAAGAAAGGAGGAAAGTGGCCTCTTAGCATTGTTCAGGAACTGTATCCAGGAAGGGACGGAGTAGTGAGAGCTGTCAAGTTACGATCAGGGAGGAACTTCCTTAAAAGACGAGTGCAGCATGTTTATCCATTGGAACTTTCTTGTGTTTCAACTGTTCATGCTCTAAACAGTCATCCATATTCCCGCCAAGACGACTGGCCACCTTGCAAGGAGAACAGAGGACCCGTCAAATTTCTGAAGTAGAGGAGAGTTCAGGATAACTTGAATGTTAAGAACTTTGAGTGAACAGTGAACTTTTCAACCTTTGTTTGCCTAGCAGTTTATCAGTGACTTTCTTAACCATTTCTCCCAGTCTCCTGAATAAGGGACAACATATTTCTCCTTCATAGATCTATGGGGGGAGAGTGTCGGAGACTGGGCTCAAGTACTGTTAAGATTTTGATTGACAGATTACATGCAAGTGTGCACCTGCACTGGTGGAAGCATTCAGGGTCTTTTATCCCCAAATGCCGCTGCTGCACTGTACCTGGCATTTTAGAGGAAACTGCAAGGATCAACTAAATTCTCTGGGAATCAGAGGTGAGGACCAGACATATTTCCTGAACTGTATTTTTGGAACTTCTGTGGGTGGCGTTTACCATGCAGGCCTATTGGATGCACCAGATTCAGAAACATTTGACGCATTTCTCATGTCTCTTTAAGAGCAAATCAACAAAAGGGAACAAATCGTCAGACCGGCTGGAAACACTCCTCAGTTTCATACGTGGTTTCAAAAGCATGCTTCTGTAATGAAGAATTCCCTCTCAGAAGAAGCCAGAGGAAATGCAGGCCTAGAAGCTAATGAAAAAATCACAATTAATCCATCTGAAAGCATAAACCATGTCCTTAAAGAAGCTGTGGAATAGCCCTTGTAAAAAGAATAGTTCATTGCCCTTGCAAAAGCCATCAGAGAGATTCAGCGCCAAGAGCAATTGAGAACAGTAATAAGGTAGGGCAAATACCGATTCAAGGAAGAATTCGCCTTTCTTGAAATAGCAGAGTCCAAGTGGATGCATGAGATGAATCAAGATCAGCGGCAATAACATCTTCATCTGGTTATGCCAACAAATCTAAATGCCGCGAGAGGTCCACACCAAGAAACTTCTCTTACGGCGTCAGTATTACCGGTTTCCTATTCACAGGCACAGCCGAGACATGTTCTGGGTACTGCTCTAAGCTCAGTGTGGAATAAGGCCTCTGAATATCTCGCAACTCCAAATGCCGTGGTTCAAGTGCCATCTTGAGATGAAAGTATTCTATGGTTTTCAGTTCCTAGCGGGTCTTCAGCAAGCCCCAACTCAGTCACTGTGTCAGAGGATGGCAAAGTGAGCTGTACCTGCTTGATGTTCAAATTTAGCCCCAATGTATGTTCACATACAGATGCTGCAACACAGATACAGTTGCTGCAGCACACAAAACAAATATCCTAAGCACATACTTGGAATGGGTGAGGAAAACAAACAAGAAGGCGAGCATTTATGATATTGCCTCTGCACATGTAAACAAATGGGCCACAGGACAGAAAGGGGGAAAGGCGAGGAGAGTGCGACAACCACCCTAAGTAACACCCTTGACGTCAGTTTCGCCAGAGGAATGGCTACTTGGCACAGGCCCAGCAAACACCCAAGTCAGTGTAGTGCCTTCACCTGTCCCGACCAGTATGCAGCATCCATGGTATTATGGGTCCCCCGAATCATCAAGACCGTTGTTCATGGCACAAACGCGGCAATATGTAAGCACTGGTTCTGTCAAGTTTCCCTGCAACAATGACACCTCAACTGATGCCAGAGCACCTTTTAGTTCGCTGCCCACAATGACGAGCACACCTCTAGGGGGAAGGTCACCATGGCATAACAATAATCCATTTGTTATCCTGCCATTAACAGCAAAGATCATGAAATGCGCTGGATGCCCTTTCTTGTTTTGAGGTCCTATGGGTCCACCTTTCATTGGGCTTGTTATCCAACACAAAGAGAACGACTTCTACCGTGACAAAACGGGAGTCCTGAAGATTTCTAGTAAAGCTAATCATTAATACCACTGCCAATTTGCATGTATAATTGCACGCCATCCTTATTCCCGTGCAAGGCTGCTCCAGTGGGCCCAGACACGCTGATAAACACAGCACAATCCAGTGAGCTACGTTGGCAGTTTGCCCCGAGTGTGTAATGGGTCAACAGACGTCAATTGTGGGCACGAACGGCTGGCACTTTATTGCTATTACTTTTTTGTGGTGGAATTTTGTATCTTGCAACCCCTGTAATTAACAAAAGGATGAGAAAGAATTCACCTTGTTTACATTTCACATTTTTTTGACGTTCAGTTTCAGTTGTCTTGCACAATGCAAGATTACCCACCAAAAGTTAACACTTGTAAAACATTAACAGTTAACAGCGCTGTCTTACCAGAAAATGCTGGGTCATTTATTATAAACGTATGCCGACGAAAGACTTTAACTAGTTTAATTAAAATGTCCAACTGTTCGAATGGAAGGAGAAACCTGTAGTTACATTGGTTTCATATTTTATTCTGTGAATGAGTTAGTTTTCCGATGTTGAAATTTTTAACAATTTACTTTATTTAATTATGAAAAAGGATGATCTTAACGTTAATACACAAATGTTGTGTGTACGGCTATGATGTAAGCGTATGTAATCGCATGCCCAAGATCAGTGGAACGCCCTTAATTCCCACCATTAACAGACCACCAAAATCTTCTCATTTAAACGTGGTGGTCGCACTAAAGGGTGTCATAAATAAGGAAATGACTGACAGACATTTAGTTTACGTGACGAATTTTTCACAGAATGCGTGATGAGCTAAAAGAAGTCTGTATGCTGAGGTCAAAAGTAAAGGCAAGTACAACAAATGGAATGGTTTAATCTCTTAGGCTTAACCACTGGAAGCAGGATATATGTTATAAAAATCAGCGTAGAACTGTTGCTTTCCTCGGCAGTCGATCAAATGAAAGTGAAGCCACTGACAAAAAAAACCCGTCAGGTTTTTCAAGGGATAACAAAGGGTACCAAGTGAAAGAACGAAACCAATGGCAGATGTTACATTAATAAACAACTTACCCTACTGTTTCCAAAGCAAAAATCCAAGTTACAATCCAATAGATCTAGTCTAAGAACACTGTCAACGTTCAATTTAGTGATTTAACACGAGCATGTTTTCTCACGTGACTAAGCGCATGTAAATGGACTGACGTAACAATACATGTGCGCAACAACTGGTTAATCACAATTCGCTTTGATGTACAATGGAAACTGCTAATGGTGCCAAGTCGTTGATGCTGAGAGTTGGACTGGTGTTGAGTTAGCCTCCGAGAGCATCCAGTTGAACTAACGTACTCAAACATTGATCTCCTTTAAACCTCTGCAGTTTCTAATACCATCAATGGAAGCACAGCAGACCAGGGATACATACACAAAGAAAGCTAACGATGCAGATGAAAAAAAAAAAGACATCCAAAAGATGACAAACACCCCTCCAAAAGGATGTCTGACAAGGGCAGGGGCTGCATGGATGATACAAAACAAGAATTGATGCAAACATGCATCAATTTAATGCAAATCTCCTCAAATCCTTCCCCCCAACCAGCAACAGAAAGCATGAGAAAAACCTTGGCAAGATTTGTTGCCCAAAAGGTAATGTCGTTTGACAAATACAGAAGATTGATGGCTGAGAAAAAATGTTAGAATTGTTATTTGAGTTGGAGTTTGCTATGATCACAGAAAGCATTCTGAAAAGGATATGCCTCAAGCCTATCAACCAACAGCTCATGATCAATCTTCTACATTTGTTCCTCCCAGGAAACAACATCTGAGCTACATTTAATAAGTTGACTTAATCGGGTTTTTCCATGGAATCGTAAGATACTGTTATTTATTGCACTTAAAGTGCTTCTGGTTTTAATAAGAACATATTGTGTAAGAAAAGAGGGATCTAGGTGATATCTGGTGTACAATCCATTCATTTGCTGTAGCATGGTTCTGGTTTCTTATATCTGAACCCGTACTTATACTGTTGATCTACCTGAGCCCCAAGTTGAATTCCAGCCAATACATTATACATCCCACTGCCAAGAAACAGCACCCTCATTTACAAAGTAATCATTGAAAGTTTCTCTCACTTTCTTGGCCCAAGTTGAGACGTTGTGTCCAAACAATGGGACCTCTAGTGGTGAAAGAGCAGAAATGAATGTGTCACTCCTCCATGATCCAGGAATAACCTGCCCTGTCAAAGGGTCTTGCATCTACTTGCAAGTCCCTTTGGCCACCTAGTCACAAGTCAATGCAAGTTCAACTTGCGACTTCGTTTGGCCAGGCTTAATGTTTAGTACTTACCAGCGACATAATCGTAATCAAAGCTTCTTATGTTCTAGAAGAAACAGGTATGTTGAATCCCGTTTTTAACAAGTTCTTGACGTGTATTTTTGTGCAGTGTGCTTTCAGAATGGCGGTTGTGCAAACATACGTACTGATCGCAATGATGTTAGGCCTGCTATTTATTAGAGCACCAAATGGAGAATTCTTTCACCAGCGAAATGTCATTATGTACTGAATATTACTCCTCTTGCTTCTTAAATCATGGCTATGTCTCCTAAGAAGAAGAAGGAGAGAGAAGCACCAATTCAGGGGTCTGGAAAGATACAGATGTTACCATACTCTTGTTCAGGAACTACGGCTTGGAGATTGACAGTGACTCATTAGACTTGAAAGGATGTCTCCTGAGCGATTTGAACACTTACTTGCATGTAACCTGGTTGCTCCATGTATATCCAAACAAAAAAGAAAGCTTCAAGAACCTGTTGGACTGGCTGAGCATCTACACATTACTCTTCAATACCTTGTATCTGGAGATTCCCAACCCCGGGGGGCACTTAAGGGAAGTTTAGGTGGGGGTGTGCCCCTGAGGCCTTCAAACCCTGACCCTGTTTAAGACAAAATGCGTTCATTTCACTACCCTGTTTAAGACAAGAGACCTTTATGTTTGCTTCTGTTCTGTGTTCTTTGTCTGTCTTGTTTGTCATTTCCCATACAGAAGGTAAATAAATGACATCATAGAATAAGGTTTAAAAACAATTGCTGATACCCACATGTAGGGTTCAAGGCTCCCAGTCGAGAAAGACACCCTGTTCAAGAAGCTAAACAGTAAAATTGTACACCCTTTTTAAGACGCAAGACAAGACCCTGAAAACCATTGCCTGTTGAGCAGGCACATACCCGTTTAGGCCAAATAAAGGAGTGACCCCCTGGTTCCCAGGAAACACATTCGCTTTATCTGCGTGTTGGTAGGTCAACTGTATCCACAATAATCAAAGAAACTTGCACTACAATGTAGCATTACTTGAAACATGAGTACCTACAGTCCCCTGGAATAAGTTACCAGCGGAAACTAATTGTTCACGATTTTGAAGAACTGTGGGGGTTCCCACAATGTCTTGGAGCAAGTGACGGCAAACATGTTACTGAAAAGTGATATAGCTACTTTTACTATAAAGGGACCTTCAGTATGCTATTGTTGGCCTCCTGCCTCAAGAAGCCTTACAAGGCCTGTGCCACATCTACTGCTAGCTCCCCAGTACAAAATCACATAGCACGTAAGTCTGTTGTTAATCTGTTCATTAAAAAGGAATCAACGCCTTGCCCTGAAACTTTAGAGCCAACTAAAACACAGGCACCTGGAAATTCTGACAGTGGACCATCAAGTCATCCAATGGATCCAAATGATAGCATAATGTTTGGTAAACCTCAGCATGGTATATATGTAAGTCAGGCTAGCATGGACAAAATTCCGCATGAAAAGACCAAGAACTAGGCCCTCAAGTTCCTTCAACTCCTGTTCAGCAGGGAGGAAGCTAGGACATCCAGTGTTGAAGGGAAAGGGGATATGCCAAAAACGTTGGACCCGAACAGGATGGATGCACTGAAAGAATGCATATAAATGAAGTTTCCTAGCGAAACAATCAAATGGGCGGAAATTGAAGCTTCCATCAATTGCAAATGTCGAATGGTGAGAAACGGACTGTGTTTAACTTGGGCTTAAAGACTTCCGCTACAACCGTACATGCACGTGTATGTCATGTTGTGAGCCTCAGTGTCAGACTGCTGCCTGGAATTAAATTGCTAGACATCAACAGCTAAGTGCTGAGTTATCATTTATATCTAATTATTTCATTTACTCGTATAATGGATCATAGTATCTATCGATAATAATCTTTTAGTTCTAGAAAAGTCTGTTGTACTGGGATTGCTGCTTTGTTTCCTTACGGAAATAGCATGTTGGGATTTATTGTGCCCCCGCCATTAATCTAAGTTCTGCCCCCGCCTTGAATAGCCCCTAAGGCTATTACTTGCAGACAACATGACATGTATGCAGCTTTTGAACTTTTACAATGTACAGTAATAAGAATTGTGATTGTTGTTGTTGTTGTTGCTATGTTAGAATTTGTTTAACTTTGTTTCTTCTGCTTTTGCTCTTGCGCACTTCCAAAAAATCACGCCTAGCATATTTCCTCAAAAGCTCAGATATTATCATGTCACCTCTTCAACACATTCATTATCACAGTATTTAAGGCTGTATGTTGTATCTGATCTCACAAATGATTAAGATGTGAATACTGTGATCACAGGCGTGATCACATTTGTGATCACATGTAAACGTTTTTACATGTCTTCATATTCAAAGCGGGGTCAGAACTTAGATTAAAGGTGAGGGTGTAATAAGTCAACAGCCATCGAGAGTTCAACTATAATTTATTAAGCGAGGCAACATGGCGACTCGCAACAGAGAGAAAAACTTTTACAAAGAATCATGCGAAGACACTTTACACTAAGCATGATGGGTAACACGCCCTCGTCTTCAAACAGAACCATGTAACTCAAAATATAAGAAAAAGATAAACTGGAACACAGCAAGTAAAATGAACACGCAATTATAATGTCCATGACCCCATCCTGGGGTATTGTCACTACTGCCAGAGTCAATATGCATGGTCCACACTCATCTACAGCAAAGCAAACTCTGCACCTGAGACAAGAAATTAACTGTAATTAACATCAGTTTGGGGTCTAGGCAAACTAGGCGATGAGCTGATGGGAGATACTTGAGGCAGTGTGGGTGGTTGTGTAACTGAGCGGGGTGCAGAGGGTGACGCCGTCAGCAGAGATTCATCCACCACAGATGACACAGGGTTGTCAGGTACTGATGGTGGAGTCGCTGAGAAAGTAGTTGCAGTTCTTGAGGGACGCTGAGATGTCAGTATCATGGCTGTCAATGAGTTGGGCAGCAGTTTGTCAGGCAGTGTTGGTTCAAGCTGGCTGCCGGACGGGGAGTCCATCGAGTGGTGGGGAGAGGGGGCAACCTGGACTTGAATGCGGTTTCTTTTGATTTGTCTGCCGCCTGTGTCAACAAGGTACGATCGAGGGCCAGCAGGACCAACTACTTGTCCTGGAATCCAGGCCTTGGCCGATGAGGTGGGTGGTGGCTTTGTAGATACATAGCTTCCAGGAGGAATATCCGGCAGTGGGGCACTTGCATGTCTGTCATACGCGTTCTTTTGGTTTAGCTTCCTTTGGACATGGCCAGCCACCACTGTGTCACAGGGAGGAGTGAAGGGCTCCAACCCAGATGCAGGCTGGGGAAGATCGCTACGGGGCACACGGCCAAACAAGCGCTCAGCAGGCGAAAAGGTATGTCCCGCTGGTGCGGTATTACGGACAGATAAGAGGGCTAAATCCACATCCTCAGCAGTAAGAAGAATGTGCTTTGCTGATTTGACGGCGGCTTCAGCTCGTCCATTTGACTGGGACCAATAGGGAGATGCTGTGACGTGGATAAATCCGTACTACCTGGAAAATGTCCTAAATAGATCAAAGGTGAACTGAGCACCACTGTCTGTTATGAGGGTGTGTGGAATCCCATGTCGGCCAAAATGCTGCTTACTGGCCTGGATGACAGCTGAAGACTGGATAGTTGGGAGGTTGTCAATTTCATAGAAGTCACTGTACTGATCAACTGTTACTATGTATGCACGACCATTCAATTCAAACAGGTCTTGGGAAAGGAGCTGCCATGGTAGAGTCGGCACTGGGTAAGGTTGAAGTGGCTCCCGAGGGTGTTGCTGCACATGTTGAGCACAAATGACACAGGACTGGCACATGTTTGTGATCTGACTGTGGAGGCCTGGCCAGAACACACAGTTGCGAGCATGGCGCAGTGTAAACTCGGATCCCCAATGAGCTGCATGGAGTTTGTGTAAGAGACTTGTGTGGAGAAGAGGGGATGATGATGCGATCCTGTTTGAAAAGCAATCCCTCATGATAGGTGAGTTCGTAACGCAGAGACCAATATGGTCTTGCAAGCTCTGGAACAGCAGCTTTGTCATTAGGCTACCCTGTGCTAATTAGAGAGTGGAGAACAACCTGTTCAGGGTCTGTGGTAGCTGCAGTTCTGATGTCCTGAAGGGTGGCATCTTGGAAGCCAGAGAGGTCAGGAGTGTTGGACTCAAACTCGACTCGGTAGACCAACTGGAACTGTCCTGTGTGAGGTGGTGGGTAAGGGAGCCCGAGAAAGAGTATCCGCAATGAGGAGTGAGGAACCTTTGCGATATTCGACATGGAATGAGCAACGCTGCAGTGCAAGCATCATGCTCTGTAGGCGATGTGCGGCTAATGGACGTTTGAAGATAGTCTCCAGAGGTTGATGATCACTGTGGACAGTTATGTCTGGCTTACCAAAGAGGAGCTGATCAAATTTGTGAAAAGCATGGACAATGGCAAGGGTTTCTTT
>Ga0126336_10000162_pt1 | contig 20561 bp, 9 predicted proteins | sample SidCmetagenome_FD_92530 | JGI IMG/M metagenome (GOLD analysis project Ga0126336, IMG submission 92530) | Coral microbial communities from El Islote,Puerto Morelos, Mexico - Siderastrea C C metagenome | ecosystem: Host-associated > Invertebrates > Cnidaria > Coral | place: El Islote,Puerto... | reverse complement strand
TAAAATAGTACACAATGCAAGATAAATGTCCATTTTGTTGAACTGCTCCCATATTTCAATACAAGTTATGAATTTTTAAGAAATTATGGTTCTCATTTCTGATTACTAGGGTCTCCTAGGAAAGCCTTGCGGGTCGTATAGTTACTATCAATGGCTATCTATTTTGTGTCAAAACAGGCGCGGTGACCCCTATTTTTTATTGCATTTTTGAAATGTTCGGAACATAGTTACCCGTTAGACCAAGTCTTAGAAATTTTTAAATATTCCTTCTATTTCGATGGAATCACCTTAAAATCCAACAAGCAGCACGGAGTTCGCCATGAATTCTGGTACAGTGATTTACCGTACCCAAATGGTGAATTAGCCTTGTTTACTGTCATGATTTTCTACGATATCAAGTCACTGACCTGATATGCTACGATATCATGGACAGACTTAAGACATGAAAATTACAGCAGAAATACAACGAAACGTAAAACTATTACATTTGTTAAACGAGAAAGTTATTTGTTTAACGCTAACAGAGAAAAAAAAATACAATTTCATGCCAAAATTGGACGCGGCTACACTGGCAGGTGCTCGTGTGTACGAAAAAATGACGCCGGGTTTTAGGACGTATTTGGGTCCGGTAAATACCTAATCGCACCTTTTTTGGTACGCTTCAGCAGTATAATTATCAGGCTCGTTTGTTCTCGCCATGGGTATTTTGGCTCGACTGCGTCTCGCCAAAATACGAACCATGGCTCGACCGAACTCGCCTGATATGCTGCCAAAGCGTACCAAAAAGGTACGATTAGGTATAAATAGCATACAAAAATCTCGACAACTTCCACTGCTGGGCGCGATAATGTGCCTGGCTATCCCTCCGAGCGCAAAAGTCATCTGTACATGTTTCGAGAAGCGAGACAGATTAAGAAAAATATACTTTTAACGATAAATTGAGGCTATCGAGGTTATTTTGGCACCTTTTAATTTCTTTCGGACCGTTTCGCAGAAACTTTGTTGACTTATTGCTTAGAAAAATTTTCACCAGCTTAGGAAACATTTTCACCAGCTTTCTTCCAGCGAAGAAATTCATTTTGAGCAAAAACTGCAAAGGTGTGAATGTAAACTTCAAGGGCAGGATTCACAAAGCTGTCCTAAGTCAAGATGAATCGTAGTATCGTTTCTTAACAATAGGCTTTTGTTTTCCAACAATACATAGGACACATCTTATCTTAGGAGAGATTCATGAATTTAGCCCCAGTTCTTAAAAGCTGGGAGATATCGTTTAGGAGATATTCTTGGACATTTCCCTTTTTAGTTGAAAGATGTTGGGTCATGCTCCGCCCTTTACCAGTGGCATGCGAACGATTAAGAAATCTGAAAGCCTTAAGGAGGGGAAACTTGCAATTGCTTATAGCCCAAAGCTAGCATATACTACTTGTAAAGTACATGAAGTGAAGCAAGAAAAATTGCTTTCTGATCAAGCTCTGTCTGCCACTCAAGCTCGAGAACGTTTATATTTTGGGTAACATTTGAACATTTGTCTTATATTCCGCTTAGCTTACGCGTTTGTGCTGAAAGTGTAAACCTGTAAATATCCATATGAGGCCAAAATATCAATGGATGTTTTCCATGACCGCCTACTACTTCAAAGCTTTTCTTTGAAATTCTTGTTAAAGAGGTTTTGTAAGCTAAGTCAGATTTCCTCATCATGTTCGAAAGAGCCTATTTACCTGTTATCTCAGGCACTGGGCTCAATGGACTGTCCGGGGAGTTGACCGAAGACGAACCACTGAGAAACTTGCTGAACGGTTCCCCACGGGCCTTGAACACATTATCCTTAAACATCAAGTTGTCATTAACCAAGATAGTTGGGTTAAGTCCAAGGATGATCTCTAACTCTTGTGTGGTGGCCAGAAAACAGTCCGGTCTTTCCCCAAGCTTGACAACTGTCGCATTTTCAAAGAAAGTAGCGCATGTTTCACTACCAACAAACTCGACTTCCTTGTTGAAAGAAACCAGAATTTCCGCGGCCGTGTCGCTGAATTTGGCTGAGGTTACGGTAGGCGCGCGATCGAACACGGTCAGGTTCGCAGAGCCAACTCGTCTCAGTCCACCATCCATTGAAAGGGACAAGGAAAACTGGGTAGACATGCCAACTGAGGCGATCTACAAGATTAAGAGAGACGGTCTCATGACAATTGCAAAACAGGAATTACTGGAATTATTTAGTTTCCTGAAGTGCCAGCACTTCCCCATTTTATCTCTTCATTTCATCGAAATTTGTTGATCAATTACTTCATGACTTAATGCTTTCTTGGCTACCGCTGTCGGACTTACTTCCTGTCTGTCTTCCCTCTTTACTTACTCACCGAGTGGCACCGACTTATTGACTGGGTATTAAACTGACTTGCTAGCTTACAGTCGCCATGACAAACTTACCAGACGACTGCCTGACCGACAGACGTAACTGGTTTCAGGTTGGCTACTTGCACTCTAGCTTTAATGCATACAGAGAACTTCATTTAAATCCGTTGATTTTACCTACAAAATTGCCCCTACCCCCCCCCCCAAAAAAAAATGCCCGCCATCTTGTTTTGAAAGAATATGAATATGAACCATATGTGAAAAGGAGCACTCTGCAGTATCACATCTGGGAAGAAAACGACTGCTCAACGACTTCTTCATAATGGCTCCATTCATGAGCAATCCTATTTCAGCAATGTCTTAGCAATGTATCAAATATTCAGTTTAAACTTAAAAGAAGTTCACTGCACACAATATTTAACAACTGTTAAGTTAGACCGCGTACTTTGCACTGAAGATGAGTGGTGTTGACAAAGATGATGTCACTGGTAGACTGGGAGCCATAATAACACACTGTCTCTTCCCATTGAAAGAAACCGCTGCCAACCAAGGTGACGTATTGCGGGAGATCATCCATGATAACCTCGTTGGGTTCAACACTAGTTAGAGAGAGGTCTGAACACGAGTAGTAATAAACTGGAAGTGACGAGTTCGTTTTCACGTTCGGTGTGTTGCTGTTCACTATCGTGACTGACAGGTTATACACGCCCGCGGTGTAATTAACCCACGGCTGAAATTCACACTGTGCGTGTGTAAGATTCCTTGAAGTTGCTAAAAAATGACAGAGAACGAAATAAATTTAAGTTAAAAATTATGTGCTTTTTTATGTTTGCAGGATGAGTCCTTCATACATTGAATGTTGTTACAGGGAACGTAGATCAGATACCAGACTTTGTATTTTACTAGAATTGGCATTTCTCAAAACGTCTGGGCCCGGTTTTCATGGGGTGGATAACGCATCCACCGGATAAATCGTTATCCAGCAGATAAATGTTAATAAAACAAAGTACACTATCCACTGGATAGTGATTTATCTAGTGAATAAAGTTGTCCGCTCTTTCAACAACCGGGACCTGAAGGTGAGTAAGCATCGTGTGTTCTGGAACCGACAGTATTGTAGTGAAACTAAGGTAGGCCGATTTATTCTTTAAAACTGAGCGGATTTTATGGTTTAGACATTTAAATGCAAGACAAAACAAAACAAATGACCAATGCAATGCAATGCAATGCAATACGATACAATACAATACAATACAATACAATACAATACAATACAATACAGTACAGTTCAGTACAGTACAGTACAGTACAGTACAGTGCAGTGTAGTGCAGTACAGTACAGTACAGTACAATACAGTACAGTACAGTACAGTACAGTACAGTACAATACAATACAATACAATACAATACAATACAATACAGTACAGTACAGTTCAGTACAGTGCAGTGCAGTGCAGTGTAGTGCAGTACAGTACAGTACAGTACAGTACAGTACAGTACAGTACAGTACAATACAATACAATACAATACAATACAGTACAGTACAGTTCAGTACAGTGCAGTGCAGTGCAGTGTAGTGCAGTACAGTACAGTACAGTACAGTACAGTACAATACAGTACAATACAATGCAATGCATAACAGTACAGTAAAGTACAGTACAGTAAAGTACAGTACAGTACAGTACAGTAAAATGCAATGCAATGCAATGCAATTCACACTTACAAAACCATGACTGGTCTGTATTTACCCGTGGTATTGACCACCATATCCCCACTGATTGGATCATATAATCCACATACTGTCTCGACTCCACCATTCAGTCCTGCTCCAACCACCAAAATACCCGGCCGGCAGCTCGAAATGGTTTTTGGATGAGTTGCCATGATGTCGGTGCAAGTTGATGCATCGCCATCGCATACATCGCATGCGTCAACTATCTTTCCGCTGTTTGGTACACCGTCACAGCCAGTACAGGTTGAGTTGGTTCCGTTGCATACATCTGTAGTTTCGTGTTTGAGAGAAATGATAAAAACAACATGGGATGTTTAGGCTTTAAGAGAATAATAAAAACAACATGGGATGTTTAGGCTTTAAGAGAAATAATAGAAACTACATGGGATGCTTAGTCTTTAAATCGCGTAGCATACCAAGAAAAAGTTGAGTTAAATGTGTTGAACGACAGCCCTGCGATTTAATATTTATTTTAGTAGCTACATATACATTGAATACAAACAAGAGAGGATAAAGGGTAAGAGAGCTACTTCCCATATAGGCCCTATCCCATCGTAATCCCTCTTAAGTTATTTTTAGCAACAAAGTGGCGGGAAATTCAAATTTCAAATAACTTACTGAGTTTGAAAGCAATTACCCCAAAATTTCGCGGCAATATAGAACTCGTCATTCTGTAAGATATCGTGATTTCAGCTTTTCTAATTTTGGCATTTCTTGCCGGGAAAATGACGTCACGAAGTTGGCGCCAATTTTGCTTTTAGTATTAGGGGATATCTTATGACGGTTTCTGAAAGATCTTGTTTCAAGGATCTAAAAGCTGAGAAAAAATATATGTTTATCTGCTCAAAAGATGTAACGTTTGAAATTTGAATTTACCGCCATTTTGTTACTAAAAATAACGTAAGAGGGATAACGATGGGGATAGGGCCTATATGGGGGATTAACTCTCTTACCCCTTTAACCTCTATTCGTAGAGATGGAAAGAATCATCCTTGTGATAAATTGGCGTGTTGTCTGGAGCAAGACAACAAGCACTTCAGAAGAACAAACATTTCCTATGCGACGCGAAATTAACAAAAGCGCTAATTTAAAGCAAAAGTGAAGAAACGTACTACACTCATCCTTTAAATAATTCGCCACCAATCCTGTGTTACCACCAGTGCATACTCCACAATCGTCCACACTGGCATTGCCGTGGCAGTCATTGTTGCAATCCAAGAACTGGTTGACTGCCCCTTGTTGCAGGCACACTCCACAGCTCGCATTTCGGGCAGTACCATTGCAGTCGTTGTTGCAATCTTTGAATGAGGTGAGACCCGTGTTACCCTTGAAATTCAACAAATAGCACAAATGAGTGGCTTCACACGGGTCACAAGGGAACAAAAAGCCAATTCCGAGTTGGCTCTACCCTCTTTTCCAAAGTGGGGCATGGTACACATCCTTTCATGGGAAAATGAATTTTCGTTTAATGCAAACAAAATGTATTTTCATGCGAAAGATTATGCGCCAGTCCTCGCTTTGAAAAAGAGGCTAAGGCCGGCATTTTGGAAATGGCCTACTAATTTAAGAAAGGGTACAACATCTCCAATGTAATTTCATTGGACCTTTTTGGTAGATCTATTCTTTTTTTGAAAAAATAAAGAAACAATATGCCAGGAAACATTCCCATGTGATATTCCCCAATAAACGTTCGCAATGTAGAGTACCCATGGAACATTCCCATGCTCCCATGGAACACTTCCCAGGGAACATGCTTTTGGAACATTCCCCAGAAATATTCCCATTGTTTGAAAGGGGAAAGCAGTGATGTAAGCTCCAAGAGGTTTTTCGATGAGACGAAAGTCATAGTCTTCAACAGTTTTGAGTAAATTGAATTTCATCTCACCTTAATACAGACGTCGCAGTCCATAATCGCACTTCCATCACAATCACCTAAAGTTAACAAAACAAGACAAAGAAGAAAGGTAGATAGAAACAACTTAACGACCTAGCCTTAAAGGGGCTATGTCACGAGGATTTTCACTTTTTGGGGTGAAAAGTGTGCTTAAATTAAAAAAAAAATACCTTTTCTCGTACACGAAATGCTCCTTGAACATCAAGAGAAAGAAATTGAATGATTTTCTCAAAGGGACAACAAACTATACTCAGTTTCTGGCGAGTTTTCCAAGACAAATAAGACATTTGAGAACATTAGCCTAAAGGTTTCATGTTGCAATCCATTTCCATCCAAGCAATCTGCAGACAAACGCACTTTATTATAGTCTCGGTGAACTGGTAAAGTAATCTGAAACGAAACTGTACCAGCATTGTTGGGTATCTTCCGGTTGCAACGTGTCTTTTAGCTTTTGAAAGTAATCCTAAAAATTGCTGACAGTGCCCCTTCAAATTGGTTATTCAGTCAGTTAGTCAGACTTTAATCGTTTGGTCATATAGTCAGTCTGTCGGTCAGTGAATGAATCATTTAGTCAGTCAGATTGGATATCTGACTTGAAGGACTAGCTTAATAACATTACTACTCTTCGGGAGAGTAATACATTTGACATGCGTACCGTTGCAGTCCACCTCTCCCTGGCATGGAGGCTCTGTTGGGGCGACCGAAGAGGATACTGGGACTGATGATGACAGCGAAGGAGTGATGCTATAAGAAGTCATTGACATACGGAGAGTATCTGAAAATGCACAAATGTCTGTTATTACTCTAACTTTTACCCAGCGTAAATTTGTCACAGCAGAAGGAATTTCACTCGAATGTGGCTTGTAACAGCTGCAGTCGAATCTTAAACGCTAGGACACCGGGCATGTACTAAATTTTCACCTCTGACAGGACAACTAATGTTTCCGTCAGGAAACAGAAACTTTTGGTTTGGTAACTTGACCCTTTTACTCCCATGAGTGTCTAAAGTCAAAATTCAAGAAAAATCCCAAATTTCATTTTGCAAAATACTTAATTTTAAATAGTACCATGTGAAAGTACTGCTGGAGAGCTTTCATTTTAATATCACACCACAGGATTTCGTCCACAGACTCAAAAGTTAGAATCCCCTAAATGTCTCCATAACTAACTCTGAATGGGCATCCACGGGTTGTCAGTGAAGGGTTAATAACATTTCTCATCATCCACGGGTTGTCCAGTTTTTAGAACAACTTCATAGTACATGGTCTCATATCGATTTAGGGAACGAACATTTAGGGATTCTAAGGTAAACTTAAAGATGAAGGAAATGATTCCGTACTGTATCTTTAAGGTACCTTTAAAACATTGAAATGCATAGTGATGAAGGGAAACAACATTTAAGGATTTTAAGGTAAACTTAAAGATAAAAAAATAACCTCTACTGTATTTTTTTAAAATGCCTTTAAGAAATTAACATTAAAGTTGTCATTTTGTTCTGTGAGCCAACGGGGTTACGTATGAGCGAGCACATGGAATAGTGGGATAATTGTTAAGTAGTAGCTATTTCGTTTATCATTAAATCTTTGACTTACGTGTCCTACACTCGACCTCCACCCAACAAGACTCATTGGGACAAACAAACGGCGTAGAAATGGAAGAGGAGCTGTAACTCATTGTCGTAGCATTTACACTCATTGTATGTGACATGTCCACACTGGAAGGTGTCAAAGTCATGCTGACGTCAGTTGCAGATGACGTCATCTCCATTGATGCTGTGGTCATGTTGAGGCTCCCAGACATGGTCACGTGGTGGGTCGAGCTTTCTGACATGTTGTAACTTATTGAAGCTGTGGAGCTCACTGCAAGTGAGTTTAAAAGTTGTAAGTTTACAGCCATACTGATCTGGGCCAGGATTTTAAAGCAGCGTTAAGATAATATAACATTAACTAGCTGATAGCTGATGCTATTAGTGAATTTAATTAAATATGCATGTGGATTCCTGAAAATTTTTTTCTTTTTTACTCTTAGTTGCTTTCAGACTGTAATATAACAGAATAGTGGAAACACGTTTTAACAAGAGAAACATAAAACTTGGTTAATTTTTTGGTTAATTTCTTAACTTAGGTAAACGATAATCGGTTTTGCGACAAACATGCCGTTGACATCGCTTGACAAATTTTTCCTTGGGCGAGTCAAATCGTCTATCAAGGAAGTGAAGATGAAGTTACAATCCCGGACGGAATAACATGGAAGAGAACCCCCCCTTCCCCGCCCAAATCAATGTTGAAGTCGCGCGAAGAGAAAAACGCGCCTTGATTTGGGGGGGAGGGGTGGTCTGGGTGTTCCACTTAAAAAATCCGAGATTGTAGCTTACGTTTTGGTTGCCTGACCTCCGCAGGCCAGTCCAGCCTAAGAAGCCGAATGTGGTGGTTTTGGGAACCATTCTGGATCATTCCGGATAAAACGGTTTAAACATTCAATGGTCTTAGCTATTCACGAAACAACACTCACCCATAGAATGATTACACCTGCACACGGGGTAGCAGTTAGATGGCAGAGGTGGCGTGGGGGACGATGAGCTATGAGTGGTCATTGTGGAAGTAGCTTGTACTTCGCTTGTATTGACAGAGTGTGTTTGGCTTACCAACTCCGTAGTAGAGTAAGTTACGCCCGTGGAAATGAGCGAGGACGTGTCTGAGAAACAAAAGAAAACCACAAAGTATAAAGTTAGGTTAATTTCTTGGAAATCAAACTCTAGCCATACAGTATTAGGCCCGCACTAAGCGCATTCAACAATTAGTTTGATTGAACACCGCCCAACATTGTTGAATTCGATATGTTGAACGCGTTTGGCCGCCCTGTTGAATGATGCTAAATGATCTTGAATGATGTTGAATGGCGCTGCGCAAGGATTGACTCTCATCAAACATTTATACAACAAAGTTATATTAAACAGTGATACATTTTAATAAGTATCTTTGGAGGAGCGATATTTCGTGGGACAAAATTTTCGAGAACTGTTGAACGCTTTTTCTTGACTGAAAAAAGGAAGGAACCTAGGATAGCTAGAATTTGTGAAAATGGCACAAAAATGGGCGGTTAAAATTTCTTTGGAATCGTAGTTTCTTTCATTGATCGTCATCATTGGTCTAATGATCCTTCATCTGTTTTGTTTAAAGCAATTCGGCCTACCTTTCTATCTTTCTTTGATTAAGTTTACCGAGTTTTATTTGCGTAAATCTTAAAGGATGTGCGAAAATACCAAATGTAGCTACAAGTTTAATTCACAAGAATTTTTTCAAAGTTTACCTTCTTCCATCGTTTGTATCGGTGATAATATCCTGTTTGTATAATTTAGAAGATGTCATAAGATGAATTACGTAATAGAGTACCCAGTGCACTAATTTGAACGTTTCAAGGTTTTTTTTTTTACCGAGCATTTTAAAAGCTGTATATGAGGTCAAACTTTCGTTTTATTTGGTTCAGACTAGCGTTTATTCCTGTTAGCGAAATTGCTTCACCTTTTCTGTCCTTCCTGTTAACTTTTCAAGTTTTCGTTTTTACTGATCGGGTGATCTGATAAAACAACTGCACTTTGAAAATTAAAAATAACAATAATAACAATTAAAAACAAAACCGGTTTTTAAAGCACACCAAACGGGAACAGTGTTATGTAGCCCATGATGTAGTACAAAAGAGAAGAAAACAAACAAAAAAAGTTGTCCTAACTCTCTCACTCAAGGATATAAAAAGCAACTCGATAAATGAATTTTAAGAAATAGCAACGATCTTGCGAAGTTTTTGTGTACAGTTTAGAATTCACGATTCTGCTTGCACCATCAAATCAATTGTAAACTGGTGCCAGTATGGTGTCAAACGACAGGCAAGAAAACAAGCTGCTTTTGCAAGCTAGCGAATGCGCGAGAAAAGTTATTTTGCTAAAATATACAAAGAAAGAAAGGAACTGATTTCATAGTGAAAATACAACTGACACGTGCGTACGTTTTTGTCAGATATTTAGAATTTTCGCATTTGTTTGTGCCTATTCTTAACTTGAAAAAATATTGTATTTATTACAGTACGCCATCTTGCAGGGAGAGATCTAGAATTCCGGCTTTTCAATTCACTTTCCACCAATTCAAGTTTTATAATTTCTTAATTTATTTCTGTTTATTTTTCTGGCGCGGTCCATCAGTCCGAAAATGGTACTATTTAATTCAGCTGGATTTTCTATTTTAAGTAACAATATTCTCTTGTTAGTTATAACTTAGCAGCAATTTTTGCATCTAATAGGCAAATTATCAGACGAAAGGTAAGCTGAGTTAACCACAAAAAGGCCAAACAAAAGACATTTGACGGCTGGCTCACGGCTGAACTCTAGTTATAGTGTATGTCTGTAACTTTCGCTTAAATATAGACATTAATATTGACAGATAAAGCAACGTCGCCAGCTGAGACAAACCTGAAAACAGCTTAGGGGTTTGTTTCGCATTAAATTTTGCTCTTGAGCTTCTAAGTTCGTTATTATAATTATTTTTTAAAACTGGGACGCAAACCGTCTTCGTTCAAATTAAACGTGAAGTTTTATCTTTTGAAACGAAATGTAAATATGACTTGCTTTGAGTAATAAATAAGTTAATTTTCGGTCTTTTCAATAGAATGTTTACATTACCGTAACATTCAAATTTCAACAATCGTTTTGTCCTTGTGCAAAAATGATGATCTTTAGTTTAAGATGTGTTTTCATCGAGAAAGTAACCTAGCGAATCGTTTCGTAGATTACATCGCAAAATTTATATTCTCTAGTCTATTTGGCTTAAGTTCAAAACATACCTGCTTTATATATAGCGTGTTGATTGCAGAAAAAAAGTTACCGATAAAGACGTTCTAGTGTGGACAGCTCAACTAATAAAGAAATATCGTTTATAGGTATCAGTAAGAATACGAAAGTCAAGCGAAAATTACGGAATTGTTGATTGAACTGTGCAATTCGACAGCGAACGGTGGTTGACAAACTACGGAGAGAAAACAAAACAATTTAAAAGAAATTGAAACATGAATAATGTATCTCGACTTTCAAGTTAAGCAATTTAAAGGAAAGCAAACGAGGCGAGAGTAAATCGGACGTTTTGCTAGAAGTAACAAATTTTTAACAATCGAAATCGCTGTTTGTCATATGAATTCAGATTAAGATATACGAAAAAGAAAAAATTATTTGGTTCAATCCAGTCTCCCACTTCTTGCGTGTACGCGCTTTATTAGCACACTTCAACACCCAACCGCAGTAAAACGCAAATGGATGTTTTAATAAAAACTAGCATCGAAACGCTAATAACAGAAATAACGATGTCATCGTGGGAACCCGCATGACTCCTCAAAACATCCGCGGGATCTTAAGTCTTAAATTAGCTCGTGGTAATGGCTTTTAATACTTGTATCCGTGCTGTCTTTATTTTTGAAGAGAAAATTTGTAGTTATATTTTTCTTACCGCGTAAACTAAAGTACATGTTTTAAATCTGAAGTGCTTGTTATTCAATTCCTCATAGCTTAGCAAAGGGCCGGGAGTCTTTCAAGTGTAACTGACTGGCCTAGTTAATGGATGTGTCTGGGCGATTTTACATCACAATACAACCACCTTTGAAATAAAGCTGCTTTTAGTTATCTCCAAGGGATATTTTGGTAAACTTTCACGTTGCTAAGGCTTAAACGCATATAATTAAGAGTAAGAAAAAAAAAACAGAAAAAAAAAAGAAAAAGAAAGAAAATTCGAGAACTCTAAATTTTAGGATCCTGCGGTAGTGTCGGTTTTAGGACGAGCCTGCAAAGTGAAAAATACTAAAATCGCTGTCCTTGTCAAATACAAACAGACATCTCACTGTGATAACTCTGAGATTTCAAAATGGTCTGCAGTGTCAAATAAACAAATATCCAAGCCAAAGAGAGCAGTTTAAAAACCTTCTAAGTTCAATTGTGCAAATCAACGCATATCTTGAAAAAAAAAATGAACGGAAATTTGGCGAAAATTAGCTTGTGCAGGTGCTTGTCTGTGTATTGCGTAAGTGTCTCAGTGTACATGACTTCTGGCACTGGTTAAGCCAATGTTTCCGCCTTTTTCCGTTATTTCTCTTTTACTAAAAAAACTATTTGCGATGACGTAGAAAGACGTTTAAGTGCTTTCCAAAATATACTGTTTCCAGTCAATTCCCTAGCAGGGTTTTAAAAAAGCATTGCGACAGCCTTCTGAAGTTTAAAGAAAAGTGAAAGGAAATCAATTATCTCCAAAGTGCAAAAATAAAAAGGTGATTTAGATAAAGAATTGAAACATTTAACAGTCCATCAGTCTGCACGTTTGATAAACACAAAATTTGCGTTAAATTCAGTAAATTACAAGGCCGCGTTAGTTATTTACTGGATACAACGTACTCCTAAAGTACCTCTGAGGATTATAACTAATACTACAAGCCATTATAGTAAAAGTTGTATAAATTCGAATTTACTGGGAAATGAACGTATCAATTTAAAATGAAACCTTGCCAAATGAAAAAAAAATACTGAAAACTGGAACTTGGCTTATGATCGTTTTTTCAAGAGTCTTGTCCGGACTAACGTCTTCCTCGTGCATGTGGTAAAGCTAAACAAAACGTGGACTTCGAATCACTATAAACCGAGATACAAAACATCGGAATACAATTCTTACCTTGACCACTGCTGTCTGAAATCGACATGAGGGAGATAAACACCCATATCTGCACAACAGCGGAAATTCGAAATCCCCAAGGTTTGTAGAGCTCTATATTTAAAGTGAAATTGAAAAATACAGACTATAAGAAGAGTAGGGAATCGGATTTCCACGAGATTCATAGCTTGCATGTTAACATAAACAACAGTTTGTATATCTTAACTGAACTTTACGTCCAAATCTAACCAAAAGACTTGAGGACACTGTTTCAAAAAGGAACTGAAAAAGGTTGTAAACGTAGCTATTGCAGATGGATGGATGCAAAGCGTACCTCTTAAACTTTTATCATTAACTGGCATCGCGTCTTCACCTCTTCTTCCTGATGCGTTAGGAAAGTGGCTTTCTGCACGTCTCGTGTGAGTTCAAAAATAAACGTTTCAGTGCCAATCCCTGAACGAAAACTAAAATATTCAACGACAGAGGGAGAAGGAATAAGATAAAAATGACGTCCTTGACGACTTCACGGTTGACAAATTACAGTGTCTCAGTGTAATATTGCTATTTACAAATCATGTTGGAATAAGTTAATGACGTACAACTAGAGCGAAGTATCTTGCTGTGTTTATTTGCATGAATTGTGGTTACAACCAAGGCAACAAATCATTATAAATTAAAATCTGCAGCGATAACAAGTTGAGTTAAACAATAAACCAATAATGCAGTGTCTTCTGTGTTATGAGTTTCTCAGCGGCCTTGAATATTTATTATTAAGGATGTTTCTTGAAACGATTAGTAAACATAAATTGGGAAAGCAAAAAGGAGCTTATTGGATTTGTGGTTGCTATAGGAACATCCCTCAAAAACAAAGTGGAGAACATCGTGTTTAGATCAGAAACAACATTGAAAGTATCTTTTTTGGTTGTAATTTGAAATCACTTTACCACTTCTTTTAATTTAAGTATAAACACCTGTCGAAAAATGAGATTTTTCTTTCAATGTCATACCATTGGACACCGTTAAAAAATGATAAAAAAACGTTTGTAACGGAATAGGAAATCCTGCAACGAATTATGGATTGTTAAGGACGAGCCTTGAAAAAAGTTTAAACAATTTTTTTTTTCAAAATATTTCAAAATGACGAAGATAATGTAATACTTCGTTTATAAGCTGGAAGCTTAGTTAAGGTCAATTCTCTACTAGTGAGTATTGGGTCTCAACTACTAAAAAGAAAATTAGGATTAAAATTAAACTGGAATTTCATTCTCTCATTGAAACTGAACTCAAAGCTGATTTAAAGCTAAAGGTAAAGGGGAGAGGAAAGTCGAAGCTAAAGGGCAAAAACACTTTTAGACAAAACACCTTCGCTGAATAGTTTGTAAACTAGCTTCAAATTAATCGTACCTTAAACAGCCGGGCCCAGAAATGTTATCTGTTAATCATTTTATAGCTACACAAAAGGCCATTTTCGAGTTAAACTACAAGCCTCTTTTTGCAAGCAAGTTCTAGTGACGGGTTACTATTCAAGGACTGAGAGAGAAGGGAGGGGGGGGGAGGGGGTAAGCCCGGCTATATTCCGTTCAACAACGTGGAATGTGTTGATGGGCTTATTTCAACTTTAAGCATGTCATTGAACATCAATCACAAATTTGTTGCTCAGCAAATTTTGAAACGTATGCCTCCTCATCAAACTGAGACAGAGGGAACTCTTTTCATAAGTCAAAAAATTAAGCAAAAATTTCAAGATTGAATGGAAATATAAAAAATTGATGAACGTTGAACGGCTCAAAGAAGACCCAACTGAATTTAGCAATCTAACCATACTCAAAGACTGCAAAACTGGTCAAAGTAAACCATTCGTGATATTGCAGTGATCATGCCCATCATAAAATAGTACATTTTATTATATGGCAAGCAAGGCTCAAGGCTAAATGGAGTACTCTGATTGGCTATTCATAAGTCGGGATTTTACAGTACGGACCAATACCATGGAAACGGTCCGTTTGTATATTTTTCGCTCGCTCCCTGTCGCTCCCCGGAAATTCAAATCCCAAAACACAAAAAAATGAGAAATTTCACGAAAAGCCTACCTGCGTCCAAACTTCCGGCTTTACCTCGGTGTAAGAACCTGTGAAACTCACGGATGACGTAAAAGAAAGGAAACAAAACATTTTAAACAATAGCGTACAGCAAAACAAAAGCTAACAAACAAACAAAGTCTTGTCAGGTTCTTACACCGAGGTAAACCCGAACTTCCATGATCACATGCTGTCCCGAGATTTTCATAACAGTGCACCCTACAGTGTCCGCAAAAATGACCGAAAAGTTTTCCGCAAGACATTGGCTCCATGATTTTCAGCGCGGCATTCATATCATATGGAATGTTTCCACTAAACATGGAGATGGCTAAGGACTATGAAAATTCGAGAAAAGTTGTTGCTGTGAAACTTAGTTCGTGCTGACTGCTGCTAAAGGTGAGATTTTAAACAAACCCCAAGCTGCTCCGGCACTTGAAGATGATGAACAAGATGCTTTCTTCACGCGGGTCCTTTCGACATGGGAGAATTCAACGATCCAACCTGCGTTGGCTCCAATGAGCAGTTTGATTCAGAGCCAACATGCAAGGCAAATGGCTGTATAGGCTGTCTCGCTGGCTTTTCACTCAGTTTACAAGACGTCAATTTTGAAAAATTTAGGCTTTAGATTTAAAATTCCACCGATTTGCCATTGTACTGTTATCAAATTCTTTTTTCGATTCAGCTTCTTTCAAATAATTATCTCATTGAAGGAGGTTTTGAAACTCGTTCTGTCGTTCTACATCATTTCAGTTTTGTACTTTCACGCCCTCGGGCCAATATTTCCCGGTACGGTCCTCGAGTTCATTTAGTACGGAGGTTATTATTCTTGTTTCCTTGACAGCGAACTATCTTACGAATTTATCATGGTCTTAAGGCTTTCAAAAGGCCAACCGATTGTTAAATTAAGCAACTGACAAATATACCTCGTATGCAATTTACCGCTCTGGTTATAGCTTGGTGTCCATTGGCCAACTATTTTTAAATAGTTGGCCAAAAATTTGTTTGAAGTTGAGTTTGACAGAGTATCATTCTAACGAGTACAATTCTAAAGTTGTCTTACACTTCTGTGATCACTTTAGCCACCCTCAATTTAAACTTAGCCCCGGGTGTCTGGAAACGCTTGTTTTTGAAATTTTTTTTTCATTCCTTCCTCGAATAAAAGAAACTATACAATACTGAACTAACGCCGTGAGAAGATTTATGTTTCTCAGGACACCGCAGCCTTCATTTATCTCGTGTTTTCCAGGCATTAGTACTCTTCATCAGCCTAGTACCCAGGCGTTCTCCTCCCCCTCACTCGACTCGACTTTGTGCGAAATGTCGTGACGTCACCGAATGAGATCTCAGGAGAACGCGTTCTCGTGGTATGCCATTCGGTGAAGCCACGAAATTTCGCGCCAAGTTGTGTGAGCGAGAACAGAACGCCTGGATACTAGCCTGACTCTCCACTAACTTGGGCTAACTTTCGTGTGTTAGTTAATTTGTTTTGAAAAATACACATTGTTCAGGTGACGCAATTTAATAAAAATGCATGCCATTTATTACTGTATTGCAAAATACTTAAAATGCAAGGGCTGGAGGAGAACTCAGAGGTTTAATTCTAGCGTCTACTGCTTGGTATGAACTTTTTGCTTGTAAGGGCTCGTCTTTGATAAACCACAGGTTTTCTTGTTTTTTAAATTTATTTTTCCGCGAAGAAAGTCTCGTCTGCATGACAATCGCCCAGTCATCCTAAAAACTGTCTATTGTAACATAGCCAACCCTAACGTTTTAACCTGTTTAATATTTTATAACAGAATTAATGAGAGTTGAAAGAATTCAGAACGGTCGCAATAAATTTTAAGAACACGGTGAAAGAACATGAGATGTAAGTCAGAACCCAGAAATTCACGAGTGGGTAGCTATAAGCGCACTTCCACTTTAAACAGTTGCATTTTAACAACTGACATCGCTTTCAACTTTTTCAAAGTCAGTTTTAGGCCAGTTTCCTGGGTTTCTCAGTAATGTGTCGCGATAAGTCTAACATTTCTGTGGTCATTATGGGAACATTATCTCGAATGATCAACACTGAAGATAGAGTAGGGATATCAATCTATAATCTATAATTATATAGCAGGGTTGTGTAATTCTATACCGAAACAATGGTTTATAATTTACAGCTGTCATATTTTCAGAACGGGTTTTCGATCCCAGGCGCCCTTAAAATTGGTCAGTAAAAGGCGGGAGAACAGGGAGTAGGAACCCCACCACTCCACACACTCTGTGTTTGACCAAGGAACGAGGCTTGGAGACGAGATAAAGAAGTCAATAGAGTCTTTGAAATATAAGTGTAAATGCTAAGATATTAGTAAATAACTTAATTGATGCACATCAGTGACGTTAGCGACAACAATCACGACGACAGGCAAAGTCTGTTTTTTTTTCACGTTGCCATGACGTTAAGGAAACAACTCAAAAAGTTTAAAGTTCTGGAAACAGAAGTCAATCGTCTTTGACGTAGCCACTGACTCGAAAAAATATTCTAGAGTCTTATTATCAACGTACTTCCAGCTTTTCTGCTATTCATAGTTTCTTCTGAAAACATTTTCTATTTTGACGCCCGGTATTGCCAAAGCTCGAGAAAAAAATTCATATTTATTTTGAAACATTGGAAAACACAACACAGTCAACTTGATGAATCACTTAAGGATTCCATCCACAGACTCAAACGTTAGACTCACCTTTATTGACAGTGGATCTGAAGGGGCAAAGGTTTCTATATTTGAATTTTGAAAGCGATTGAAAGTTTCAATTATATGGCTTTATTCGATAAAGCTTTTCTGGGGTTTTGGAAAATGCCAGCAGTTCTTTCCACAATACTTCGATTTTTACTCTGACACGTTTAACAAGGTTTCGCTTGAATATTTTGTCCTATGCAAATTAAGAACAATTACGAAAACATTTTTTGGGTTTGTATTTGCAATATGGTGGACGGATATAAGAAAAGTAGAAAGAAGAGAATTTAAGTTTCACATCTGAAGTGCATCAATTGTTTGTCATGTTAAGAAGAACATTTTTTGGTAGCTACATCGACCAAAGTATTCCACGATCTTTGATTAATTTTCAAGAGGGTAATCAAAAATAATACACACTTTCGAAACCGCATGCTGTTTACATTATTCTGGCAACTTCGAATTTGTGATGAGTATTTGTTTTGTTCAGCTTGACAGCCACTTTGTTTTTTATTTTCTAATTTCTGATTGTCTTGGTTGCATAATTAGAACTCATAACCTACAAAACACGGTAAGCGGTATTGTCAGACGGCACGCGTCATTAACTTTTATAACTTCACGGTGTTACACTATGACGCATACATTACTTCTTCAAGAAAATTCTCTCTTTTACAACCGTTAAATCACCCAAGAGGCCAAATTCGTCATTTCACTTCTCTTTCTCCTTTGGTTACGGCTGACTATCTTTCAGTCCGGTTCGTCAGGGATTGAAGCTGAAAAGTTAGTTGAAACAAATTTTGTGAAACTGTAAAAAGTTCAAAATCAGTTTTGTGAAAAAGAAAGTCAGAATGGCGGGGAATGCAAGAGGTTTAAAAGGTATGATGAATCTTTAATATAAGAATTAAGGATAGCTCAATTTATTTTTAAGAAACTGGGGTTATTTTCAGTTAAAATTCTTTTCAAAATCGAAGAGTAGTACTTATTTCCATGCCGAAATTTAGCGAAGAACTGCCTCAAAAGGATCTGTTTTTATTTAGTTATTATTTATCTTAAAGCCTAAAAGAGTACGTCATTTTAGTAACACATTTTCGATATGTTGCACTAATATTTTTCTTCTGGAAAATTCGGTAACGTATCAACCGTACGGTCCGCACGTTAGGTCAGCATTGCTATTTATTACCCTCCCCTTCAAGTGCATCTCATTTGAATCTTTCTGATATTTTTCTGTTAAACGAGTCAAAGGTAGAGTTATTTTGCAATTTTCACTGAACAGGTGAAACCCTGGGTATTACAAGAAAAACAAGGCTATAGACATAATGAAGCATGCGGGAGGTTTTAAAGGTGCGTTTAAAACGTATTACATCCAAATTTTAAAAAGGGATGATCTTGGTTCTGACTTCAAAGTTGTTTTTAGAGAGTTAAAGTTTCTTCTGTGTCACTTTGGTCATGTAGTAGACTACGAACCACCTACGATGGATTCATATTGTTTTACATTTGGTTTGACCTTTAATTTTTGCTTATTTAGCAGCGAGAATGAGTCGGAGATTTCGAATGTCAACCATCTTGCAAATATGGACATTTATCTCCTTCGTGTGGATGTCACATGGCAGTGCAACCACTAACAGCAGTAGCAGCAGCAGTCAAGGTATTGACTTAAATTCAAGTACAGTGTATAAATAACTTTCGTTTATTTTCAAATAACAATGCCCTAACTCACAGACATACAGATCATTTTTACTCTAAATTACATCTTATTGAGATGAAATCAATTTCAAATCAATTTCGTTTATGGACTACGGACTACTTTGTCAATCTTTTGGGCCAACTTCATATCAACTTGAAATTAAACGTGAAATTAATGCATAATCCAAACGACACTGAAACTGTATTAATATAGACCTAACTTCAAGAAAAAGCCAATAATGAGCACCAAAATACTGGTTTGGTTATCACCAAAGACCAGGCGCTAGTAGATTCAGAAACTGATATGAAACAAGTCATGATTTTAAACTATTTAATTCTAAGTCGCGAAACGGCGATGTGGTAGTCTCAATGAGTGTCATGCAGGTTTTGATAGTTGACAGTACACCCCACCCCTCCTCCCCCCCAAAAAAGATAAAAGAAAAGAAAAGAAAACGAAAAATTGCGACGGCTGTCTTTATTTTTTTTATTTGTATCTTCCGCGGATTTTTTCAAGTTCCACGCAGTTAGTAAGGGTACAGGAAATAATTTGTGATTTTCCATGACCTTTTTTAGTTAAAGAATCATCTGAATGAAAACAAAGACAAAGAAGTGTTTACTTCACTATCTCCTCAAAACGTCACTGAGAAAGAATATGTAATAATAGAATGGATAAATTGCAGTTGTTCCTAACCAAATGTCTGCCAAAACATAGCTCCGTAGAAACATAAGTAAAATGGACTAACTAAAATTTTCAACATGTTTGTTGGTCAGGGTTTACAAGTGTCGCAATATATATTTTATCTAACAAACAAAAGCAAGCAACTTTCATAGTTCTTGAACTGATTCAATCTCTTCATTCTTCAGAGATGCCGACTTACTTGAATGCCTCTTGATCTTCCAGTTACCAGTTTCCTTTATTCCCGACGTTATTGCAGACGTACGGTTTCCTTCTTTGAGTTGCCGCTCTTTTTATGATCAAGAAAACTAGCTTAATCACCTTGCAATAACTCAGGGCAACCCGCTGTACATGTGGTTGAAAACAGAACAAAGCTGCTCACGAGCAGAACAACGTTGGCGCAGACCAAAAGGATCGTGGGCTCTGGGGACGAGAATGCATTTGTAGGAAAATATGTACATAATGATGCGCATGCGCAGACCATTATTCGTAAACAATTATTTGCAGTGACGTAATGTTGTTGCTACCAATTTCAACGTCAGAGAAAATGAGTTGAATGATAATTCGCATTGACCTGTTTAAGAGTCAATGTCAGTAAAAATCAAAGATGGTCCTTAACATCGCGGACACAGGTCAAAATTAGATTTCGCTGATACTTTTTATAGTGATAGTCTATTGTTCCAAAGTAAACGAAACGGGTTTAGTTTGTTTAAATATTTCCTTATTTAAGAGTAATTAAATAAAAACCGTTGAGTCCG
>Ga0126336_10000161_pt1 | contig 20582 bp, 14 predicted proteins | sample SidCmetagenome_FD_92530 | JGI IMG/M metagenome (GOLD analysis project Ga0126336, IMG submission 92530) | Coral microbial communities from El Islote,Puerto Morelos, Mexico - Siderastrea C C metagenome | ecosystem: Host-associated > Invertebrates > Cnidaria > Coral | place: El Islote,Puerto... | reverse complement strand
TTGATTCAGGTAAGATATTCAAGATTATAAGTTTTACTCGCGGACCAAGGACCACATACTGTAATTATTAATTCTCTCAAATGTCTGGTTCACAGATCATGTGTGTGTGTGTGTGTGTGTGTGTGTGTGTCTGTGTGTGTGTGTCTGTGTGTGTGTGTGTGTGTGTTTTGTGAATTAAAATTCCGTATGGAATATGTAATAGGTAATACATGTAACAGGTAATACAGGACTGCATGCATCTCGACACTTTAACCAACTGAAAATATAAGAATTCTGTGAATTTTATTCATTGGTATTTTTTGCCTTTCTTCTGTTGTTGGCATTCCTGTATGGATTATGAGTATGGATATTCTTCTGGAACTGCACAAGAATCAACTCAGGGAGTTGACAGTGTAACAAAATATTGTATTTCTTGGTTTCGTTAACACACTTACTTATAAAATGGACGTTTGACTGATTTAAGCTCCTGCATGACAGCCAGTAAATGCTCCTCCTTTTACCCCCCATCGTCACTGTTGTTCCTCTCGATTGCATGTCTTTTGGCATCTATTAGTGCAGTCACTGTGGCATGTGCTTCAGGGTGAAGCTGTCATTTGTACCAATTGTTCCAATGTTTAAATCAACATTCTTGACTTCGAGACCCATGTCATTTTTAGGGGCACCCAACGGTTTGTTTTGGGGAATACCTTTTCGAAAGGCCTCAATTGCATGAGATATTCGGATTTAATTCCAGTGAAAACTAGAGATTTATTTGACGAAACATCACCTCGGATTTTCGTAACAAGAGGACTTATTAATTCCTATTGTTTGCGGAGGGACAAATGTGCCGTTCAGAGTGTAAACGAAGGTCAGCTACAAGTAGCATTTTCGTGGAACCATCAGCAGCTCAGGAAATTCGGCGGAGAGGATAATGTTTCCTAGAATTTTCTGCGGCCTAAATTTTCAGCTATTAACGCCGAACGGTTTGGCCTGTATTAGCTTACACAAATATGTCTTTAAAAAGCTCTGAAACAATTAAAGAAAGCAGAAAATGATATTTCAAGTATTTTGCTAAAATTTTCTCGCTGGCTGCCTCTGCATTTTCAGCAAGGGTCAGCTGCTTTCTGCACATCTCCTCACATGGACGTGTTGCACACTAGTTGTTCTCAATTTCCTTCTTCCACACTTCTACTCATGCTTCCAAGCTTTCACCCATTTTTCTCTGTAGCCGGCGAAAGGAAATGGGAGGCATGCAAATTCCTAGACGATTCAGTCGCACTAAATCGTCATGTTTTGCTCCACTGTGGAACAATATCGTGGAGTTCCGGTAATGGTAAGCAGTCATCAAGGTGCTATTTCTACTGTGCGCAACAGCTGCAGAAGCTAGGGCACATGAATTTAACTTGCCTGGTTCATTGTCAATGTCGCGTATGTCACTTGCCCGTTCAACTGCTGCAAACCACCAAGGACAGAATACCCGAATTTCTCGAGCGAAAACCTTGTTATAGAATGCTGCAATTTCTTCTGGCTCAGCTCTTTCAAGTATTGGGCCTTCTTTGAAATACACGCGAAAATCATCCCTTACTTCCCTCTTTTAAGCAGCCTGCAGATAAGTTGCTAGCTCTTCGTGCTGGAAAATGTGCATGCAATGCTCTTCACGATTTGTTTTGATCCTTCGTGCTCCGGTATTCGCACAATTGGAACTCCCCGTGAAGCGGGTCGTATTAAGGCTTTGACTCCCAATTCTACATCTTTCAAATCGTCTATATTGAAATATCGTAAAGGTGAGTCCTCTTCTAGCGAAGGATTGACGTTTTCTGTATCAAAATCGAGAGATTTCCGCTAGCGTCCTCAATTATTTGCAGGTGAGTTTACTCGTAACACTTTGGGGTTCTGTTTTTGGGAGTAGTTGTCGCCGAGTCGGGTGTTCTCGTATTCAAAGGTAGTTTATTCTACAAAGTAAGAATTCCTTCTCGGGATTGAGCTTCATTGAAGAACTTGTACAGCTGTCCTAGGTTTTTTATTTTCCTGGCACAAGGATTGTAAACCCTGCTGGAGAACTTGGTGTCGTCCCGTTCGATAATAAGTCCCACAGTTCTGCAGACTTCGCTAAGAATTAGCCCCAAGAAATCTTTGTTTTTTGTAGCACAAGACAGATTTACGGAAGTAGAATGGCATACTTTTATCTCTGTTCCTCCGAACTTTCCAAATTCAGTTTTGAAAGTTACTTTACAAAACCTACAAGAAGCGTTGGGAATTTCCTCCATGTTCTTACATGTAAGTTTCAAGAAAGGCGGGAAAAGCTTGGTAAGAGCGCGTTCCCGCCAATGTTTACATAAGGCGCGCCAAGGTTGGTTGGCGGTTGACATTAACAATACGCGCAAGCCACACGCGACTGGAGGGGGCGTTTCAAAAATCTCATGGGGCTGAATGCAGGCGATTTTCCTTCCCTAGTCCCCTCCCCGACTCGCCTTCTCGTTTGACCTCGGCCCAGCTTTCGCGCGGCCGTTTCATGGACAATTTTTGCTTCTCGCGAATTACCTTCCGAAAAACACCCCACCCCAAACCACCTGCTACGCAGGTTAGATGAAATCGTATTAAAATGAGTCCCAGGATCCCAGATTATGATACTCACCTGGGCTTTGTGTGGCGAATAAGGCTCCAACCGGCACAGATGTCACAAGGAAGGTACTCAGCATATTGCCTCGCACAGACAACCAGTAGGTTGACGCCTTTAGCATAATCAATGCGGCTGTGTTCTTATCCTGATATCTTTGAAGTAATAAGAAAAAAAATTAAAAAATTGAAAACAAAAGCAAAGTTATCGTGCGCTGCAGGCGTCGAAAAAATGTGGGTCTTCAAATAAATGTCACTTCGCAAAAACTAACTACAGAGAGACGTATACACATTTCCAAGGTTTTGCCAGAGGCTTAAGCATGCGCATGTGCAGCCAAATTACCTGATGAATCCTAACAACGACGAAACAACTGTCCATGGCTGCCAATTTGCGAGTAATTTGGCTGTGCGCATGCATGCAGCCAGGTCCTGGCCAAACCCAGTTGATGTGCTTTCGTGGTTCCCTTCAATGAGTTGCTTTAAGTCACATCTTTTATGTTGTGGTTAGACCTGTGCGAGACATCGGTTTCACGTGACTTCACTTTGACGGTTTGGCCTCTACAAGTCTTGGGCTCATAACGAGTGGTTCCGTTCGGGCAGTGCAGCATCTGCACGTGAGGGGCTAAGCCAACTGTTATTGGATCAATTTCCATTAATATGTCTGGTGTAAACTGCTTGAGACGGATTGAGGGAGAATCGGATAAAAGCTTTAAAGGTGCTAGATTCACAGAAAGCAGCTCGAAATCAATAAATTAGGATCTTAAACCAACACGAAGGCCTTAGCTTAACGAGGTATCTGACTCGTTTTCCTCTCATTTACACATCATATGTCATGAAATTTAATTTCACTGCAGGTACGGACTAGCTCATCCCGGAAGTTTACCCAATAAAACACACTGTCGTAGCGGAACACCGTCCGCTATAACTCCACGTTACAGTGGAACCCCGATTTAACAAACCTTATTATTCAGCCCTGTTACAGCAAACGTTATTGCAAAGAACACCGATATGTTGATCGTCTGTCAATTTGCCAGTCGATTGGCACTTCGTTATATCGAGGTTCCACTGTACAGTAGTGCAGCACACGGCTGCAGCAGAAACGGAAGCAGCTGTAACGTCATCTCTTTCTAGTACTTTCAAGTGATCACAGGAAATGTTAATAACCTATAACCTATAAAAATAACAAACTTGTAAAACTTTCGCAAGCAGTCCTCCTCCATCTGTGTCGAGTGTATAACTTCCAGTCCTGCCACAGTATCAGCAATAAGTGAATACACTGGACTGCACGTCAATGCCTCAAGCCGCTTGATCTCTCTTGAGGATTTCAAATAATATTTAGCAAGGTAAATAAACGACAATGTCAAGGGAGTGCAAGTGATAACAAGCCATACATTTGTAACGGCTGCAAGTATGGTGGCACTAAAAAAATACAGACACAACTGCACTGCCCTGAGAAATTTTGACGGAAGCAGATCGTCCACGATACCAATGTCTTTAGAGAAGCGGTTCAAGATGCGGCCAACTGGGTTTGTGTCAAAGAAAAGTACTGGTGCTTCGATGACCGCTTTAGTCATCTCGTCGTGGAGGTTTTCAGAAGCCTTTAGAACAGCAAGGTAAAAGCAAAATGAGGAAGCTGCTGTGAGAATCACGGAGAACGTTACAATTGATCCGTAAACCAGAAGTGTGATATCGTTCTTCTGTTCTTCAAACGGCATCTCCGTCATTCGTGAAAGCCACCAATAGGGCGCAATCCACAAAACTGGAACAATGAAATATGCTCTCGTTATTGAACCTTAAAGAAAAGCAAATTTATTTCACTGTATAGGCCCTAATTGAACTCAGAAGTCAATATTTTAGTGCTAAATGATATACGTTTCCTTCTGGACTTTTTCAAAATTTTTTCAACATCATTTTTGACAATTGTGGAGTATACTCAAGAGCTGGATACAAGATTAAATGAAGTAAGACTTCACATTAAAAAAACTATACACAAAGCAGTACCTGAAATTATAATTCTTCCCTCATTCCACAAGAATGAAAAAGGTAACTGAAAGCATCGTGGTTAGGACATTGGATGGAAAATGATACAACTGGGAAGAGTATCTGACATGACGAGCCTAATCTTTAGCAGAACGCATATAGACCTTATATGCTGAGGTGGATTACGATATATCTTTTGTTATGATGGATGGATGGATGGATGGATGGATGGGTGGGTGGGTAGGTGGGTGGATGGATGGATGGATGGATGGTTGGTTGGTTGGACGGTTGGTTGGTTGGTTGATTGGCTGGCTGGCTGGTTGGTTGGTTTGTTGATTGTTTGGTTGGTTGGTTGGTTGGTTGGTTGGATATCTAGCTATCTATCTAATTAGATAGCAAGTTGGACAGTTGGATAAATGGGTGGGTGGATGGGTGGAAGAACGAATATACCTACTCTGAACAACAGCGAAGAAAACAGCCAAGCAGACTATCAATAGTACCGAAAGTGAAGCTCTCAAATACTTCCAGTAAGACCACCACTTAACAGCTCCCACCATTCTGTCCTCCTCCTCATCTGGAAGATCCACTCTTCCTCGACCCTTTTCAGCCGCGTTCACCGGCGATGAAAAGAACTCGCCGATGTCACTTACAGATGCAACAACACCATCTTTGTTTTCCTTTCCATCTGAGTTTAGCTTTTCGTGAGTAAGAAAAGAGAAACCACCTTGTCTTCCTTGTTCCATTTGACGGAAGGTACCTTGGTACACTACACAGCCATTTTGGAGCAGCACAAGGTTGTCTGTGTGACTGAGATATTGCAAGTGATGAGTGACCAGAATACGTATTCGTCCAGCTAAGAATTCTTTGATGCAATTATGAAACAAATGTTTGCCGACTTTGGCATCAACTGCACTGAGTGGATCATCCAGTAAGTAGATGTCTGCATCGGAGTAGAGCGCGCGTGCTAGACTCACCCGTGCACGCTGACCTCCACTCAGGATTACTCCACGTTGTCCAATTTCCGTTTGACCGCGTTTTTGAAAACTTGAAATATCTTTTACCAGATCACATGCCTTAATTATCTTACTAAACTTTTTCTCGTCGAACTTCATGCCAAAAACTATGTTCTCTCGCACGCTACCAGAGAAGACCCAAGGTGTCTGGGAGACGTAGGCTATTTTTCCAATACAAGAGATTTTACCGGATACTGGAAGTTCACCCAAAATGCTCATTAGTAAAGATGTTTTGCCACTTCCAACGGGTCCAGTAATGCCAACTAGTTTCCCGCAAGCATCACTAAGTGACAAATTGTATATCGCAGGACGTTCTGGATTATGGCTCCAGAAACAGGAAACGTTTGAAAGGACAACCTGTGGATGGATGTTCTCGGCTGTTTCGTCAAGTTTTCGAGCGCCAATAAAAATAGGTTTTCCGGATCTGAAACTCTCATGTCTAATGAAATGTGGTTTGTATCTTCTTCCTTTAAAACATACTTCTAACTTCAACGGCTTGTCATGATGGTTCATGTAACATGTTGTGATGGGCTTCTTTTCTATCAACCGCTGCACCCTATCACATGCAGTTTTTGCATCAGCAATATAGCGTAGCGATTCTGCTAAAAAGCTTATGACGGCAACTTCAATGTTAGCTAATGTAGAAAGCAGTGTGAACACTTCAAATGCTGACAAGGAGTGTTCTATGAGAAGCAGCGTCATAACTGAGATGAATCCTGCAACGGCGTTGCTGGTGAAGACCAAGACGGGGATACTGGAGACGATAAATCCTCGGATTCGAATAAAGGAGATTTCCTTTCTGAAAAAAAATAGATGAAAGGGGATGTATGAAAATACTGATAAATAATATATACATCAAAAGACTGATTACAGAGTGAAAGAGATTCTCTCGGTGATTTAAGAAAATTCCGCAGATGCAGATATTGAAGACCAAGAAAGAAACTGCTTAAACCTACTGGGCTAGATATTCAGTATCCTACTGAAAGAGGGTTTTCATCCGGAGTTCGTTTTTCAGGCATTATAGCTTAAATAGTGATTTAATAGGTCACAGCTTGAACATTTCAGGCTTTCTCTACTGCAAGGACCTCTTTCTCTCTTAATTTTTTTAAAGTTTGTTTTAAATGTCAGCCGGCCTTCTATTAAAGTATTAACTCTATTAGAAATACTCTTGATTTACCGACGAATTACTCGTGGCACACTGGCAATTTTGGATACTGCATAAACGCGTCTTGAAAACGACGTTTCGTACATAAAACAACAACAACAAAAAAATATATTAATAGCTTTTTGCGTCCAAAATTTTCACGTTTGGAACACAGAAAAAAAAGGTTAGTTATCAAGGAAAACTGAAACACTCACTCACTCCGAGCATATCGTAGAGGAGAATTATACTCTATAGAATGTATGCTCAGTTAAAAGTATGGTGGCATTTGGAAGACTGCTGGTTTATACTTTGGCTGGGAGATAATTTTTTTTTGTCGGAACAATTCTTTTTCAGAAACGGGTTTTGTTTACATTTGGGAAGAATTTTTCACCAGAGGAATTTCTTTCCTTGTTTATTATTTGCTTCTTCATTCACTGTTTGTTGGGGAAGGAGACGCAAGAGATAGAACGACAGGAACTAATTACATATAATTATTTGTGTGGCTTTTAACTTTTATAGACACCTTCTAATTTGGGCAACCAGTTCTCTGAAGTTCCATTCCCAGGCGTACGTTTTCACCACACGGATTCCTCTAACAATCTCTCTCATGATCTCCAATCGTCTGTCGGTTTGTGCAGCTGCGCTCTTGCGTATCTGTCCAGCTTTTTGAGCTGCAACTGATCCATAGACGATGACAACAAGGAAAACACAAGCTCCTATCAAGGCTTGCCACGCGACTAAATACCACACAAGAACCATGGAGACAATAATGTCCAGAACAGCACATGAGAAGTAAAAAAGGTAAAGGCCCAACTCCTCTATGACTTGAGCATCGTTAGAAACAATATTGATGGTGTTTCCTGAAGTTATCTCTTCTAAGGCACATCTGTTAAGAGAAAGGATCTGAAAATAGAAAAACTACATGACTTAAATTATCGTTAACAAGACAGTTAATATTTTCATAATGATATGTAGTCTTCTTCTGTTTTCATACTGTTTCGTAAATGACTTAACTAATAAATACTTGCCTTCTTATACACGAGACCGATCATCCCAACTTTCTGTTTAATTGCTATCATTGTCGCCTTGAAAGTCCCCTGACTGATACCTAAAGATTGTGCAATGGTGACTGCAGAAATGCCAACAACAAATGACAGGGTTTTCGTGTAACTAATCTCAGACACTGTGGAAATGCTCCTCAGGAAGAACCACACAAGTAAAGGAAGAAGATGCAATGTTATTGAATAAAAGATCCGCAGCAGCCCCACAGTGATATAATCTCTGTAGGGGATGATCCTCATCATAGCTCTCCAAAGGCGCGGCTTTGTTCGATTTCGTTCAGACTTTCTTTCTTCTGCCAGCCATTCCCTCTCTAAGTCACCAACAAGTCTTTCTGCTTGAAATGAACTTTCGATGGTAAATAGATGCCTCTCTTCGAGTGGTTGTTTGCTTCCGATTCTTAGCAAATTACTTATCCAGGAGAAAGTTAACAATGAAAGGAAACCTGCTGACTGCCTTGGATTCTGAACTGGAACTTCCTCCATTGTTTAATTATTCATTCCCTGTTGTAGACACCTTTCACAGAAGGGAGATGATTCTCTACTAAGAACTAAAAAATAAAAGAGAGAAATAACGTTAACTTATCTCGATCACCTCTTAAGTGATCGGCAATGAAGAAAATGACATCATTGCGATGTAAATCAGATGCAAACCGTAGAAATTGTCAAGCAGCCATAAAGATGCAGTTTAGTTTAATTTGAAAACTATGAGAATAATTTAAAGGACACTCGAACGAGTCTTCTGCTCAGGATCCGCCTTTCTGGGAAAATTACATGTAGTAACAATAATAATTAAAGAACGCCACGGGTATTTTTATGTCTTGGGGTCAAAATTCCGGTTAAATCAAAACTAAGAGCATTTTTCTTACACGAAATGGACTTACAACTCCAAAAAAAGGTATGAAGTGAATTCTTCAAAGGAGATCACACTCAGTTTAAAGTAGTTTTTGCAAGGCAAAAAGGAAGACTTGAAAAAAGGCGCCCGTCTTGTTTTCTTCAGGTTGCAATCCATATCCATCCCGACCATACGTGGCCAAAGGCACTTACCTGCAGTTTTAGTGCACTAATAGAGTAGTACTGTATTTAAAAAAACCCGGACCATTGTTATGGGTTTCCACCATTTCACACTGGAGAAAACTGCTCCTTTTTTAAGTCGTCTAGTCATCTATACAGAGCGGACCAGTGGACACACACACAGACAGACAGACACACACACACACACACACACACACACACACACACACTGGCCTACGTTGTAAAGCCTTTCCTGTTAGTGGACCACCGGCTCCACCCAAACTCTACTCCATAGTTATGCGGTTGACTGAAGACACGGTTGGTAATATTGAAATCAAACTAGTATTTTTTGCTTCCAACGTGCGAAGGAGTGCCTTTACATAGAAAACCAACTCAGTCATTTTTAACTGAATAAGCTTTTTGCTGCGTTTTAGAACCGTTTACAAGGAAACAACTTATCCCGCCTGCTTGGGTAACCCTAGCACTAGGGTTACTCCAGCTGCCTTGTAAACACGACGTGTAACAAAAAGAAGAATCGAGTGAGGGCCGGGGTTACCATTTTGCTAGGGTAACACGGCGGGCACTAGGCTTGCTCAACCTCCTTGTCAACAAGCCCTTACTGAACATACCCCATTTGTCACTTAACGCTACCATTATGGGCTTATACGCTTTTCAAATAAGTGCAATATTTTAGCAATTTAGGACGCAAAATGGGTTCAACGATTGTTTGACTTTCTTTCGAACTCTGATTAGGTACAATCCGACAAATACAAGCAAAAACACGTGAGTCAGTGCAACTTTGGAGAAAAGAAAAATGCACTTTTTCAAATTCAGGCATTACTTGATCAAGACGACGTGAACAACACCTACCTGTAGCTGTACCTCGAACAGCATACTGAGAGATTGGCAAAAACGGGCACAATTTGCATATGAACTGTAGCTCAATGTTATCTGTCAGTTGCGGTTCATTGATCATCTAGAACCAAAGAGCTACATACACGAACTGGACAAACAAACTTGCGAATAAAAAATCAGCTGCTTTATTAATTTGTTGAGCGGATAGGACGAAATGATCACAAAGCCCTTCACTTGCCGAGTTAATAGGAAGGGAATAAGATACGCTGGACTACTACTCTTTCAAACTTTTCTATGGTTTACTATGCATAGAGAATTTCGATATTAGAATTTAAAAGTATGAACGACCCGATCAAAGTACTAGGGGCTTTTTTATCCTACAACCCAGACAAAAACTTTGAATTAAATTTCCTTACTATGTTCAGAAGAATGAAAACAAACTTGAATTTGTGGCTGTCAAGAAATCTCACACTTTATGGAAAATCTTTATAAGCTAAAGCACTATAGGAGTATCCCAGTTAATTTATATTGCGTCTATGCTTTCTGTTCCCGAGATGTTCATACAAAGTGTTCAAACACACTTATTCTCTTTTTGTAGAACAATAAGAAAGATAAAATCAAGAGGCTAGTCATGTACCAACCACTCGCGAATGGAGGAATATATGTTATAAATTTTGCAACTATGGTTAAGTCTTTACGCCTAGCCTGGATTAGCAGAATATTGAATGACACCAACGATTTGTTGAAAGCGATCCCAAATTTCTTTTTTTTTTTCAGAAGACGTAGGATTATCTTTCCTTCTGCGCTGTAACTATAACCCTAACTCCATAAATAATAGCCTGCCTATTTTTTATCGAGAGTTATCTCAATACTTTCAGGAATTGAAAAGCATGACCCAGATCTTTTCTTATGGTGAATATATACTTTGGAATAATGAAGCAATAGCCATTGAAAATCATTCGTTGTTTTGGAAATCCTGGGTCGAGCGTGGAATTTACTTTATTCAAGATATTCTAAACTCCGATGGAAACTTATTGACGCTTGATGAATTCCAAACCAAGTTTCATGTTAAAACAGACTTTTTACAATACTTTCAGTTGATAGCAGCTATACCTTCCGATTTAAAAAAAAAACCGAGACTCATGCAGCTCCTCCTCGTGATTTATTGGAGACAACCACGATATCTCCTTTTCCAGGAAAAAACTAATTTGATTTAATTTTTTTTAAAGATAAATTTCCCAATGATTTTGTAGACTGAAGCAATAAATTCTTACACGTCTATCGATCATCAAAAGATAATAAATTGAGACAATTTTCTTTCAAATTACTTCATAGAACAATCGTAACAAAAAAAGAACTCAATAAATTTCGTTTAGTCGATGACACAGCATGCACATTTTGTCTTAACTCAGACTCGATTGAACACACCTTTTTAGACTGTAATGTTGTAACATGCTTTTATTCCGAAGCATTCTCCTCGTTTAATCAAACTTATGATACTAACATTTACCTCTCAAATAAACAAATTACCCTTGACGACATAATCCCCGCAACACGATTGTCAGATCTCGTAAAACGCAGCCTATATTTAATCGTTTTATATTTGGACCGATATATTTACACCTGCAAAAGTTTTGAAAAGAAACCCAATCTTTTGGAATTCCAGAAAAAATTTTATTACAGTGGCATCGGGAAAAATGCACTCTTCTTTAATTATTTGTTGCGTTCTCTCACACGAGAAAAACGCATTACATGGACATCGTCTTCGAACTTCTCTTCACCTCAATCTTATCTGTAAACAGGTACAATAATGTAAAGCGGTTTCCGTATTTGCAATTTGTAATCTGAACCAATTGTATAAGGTTCTGGCTTAATTGTAATTTTCCTTTTTTTTCTTTTTATTTTCTGTTATCAACCGTAATGTAATGTGTTTGTTAAATAAAGTAATTAAAAAAAATGGTTTACTATGCATTCGTTAACTGTGGTAACTTCAAGCGAAAGATGCCTGTAGGAGAGGACAATAGGATAACATCAAAGCCTCCAACCTCCAGCAATTTTTTTCCGATTTTATCACGATATTTCGACATGCATAGATATAGTGTAAACTTGCAACACCACTACCCCGGACTGACTTATTATTATAAATTTTCAACTATTGACTAAGGGTGGATTTTCACAAGGATACCTATCCTTCGAAGTCAGGATTTCGAGTTAGGATCTCGAGTCAGGATTTCGAGTCAGGATTTCGACTCAGGATCTTCAGTCCTTTCATTTTTTCAAAAAAATCTTTAAATCCAAAACTGTGTACTTCTTAGCACCGGGAGGAGCGTTGCGTGACGACCCAAACACGTCTGCATAGGAGAATAAAAAGGTCAAAATACATCCGTAAACAAAAATTTCTCTGATCTTAGGAATTTTAAAAACAACAAGAACACTGGTATTTATTTCACATTCTGCAAAAAACTAAAAAAAAAACAACATTAGCATGCGTTTGTGACAACCTCAAACAAGAAATAAAACGAGACACTTGAGAGGGAGAGGAGCAATACTTGATTGCTATTTTCACTAGCGGACATTCATATTTTCAGTGGCAAAAAGAAACTTTTCGGAACTTTGAAGTTCCGAAAACGCGTCAAATTAATTTGCTATGCTTGGAGACAGTACAAAATTCGAACTGTTTCCGAAATTGTGTTTGTACGACATGTATATTTCTGGTACCCTCAAACTCCGAAAATTTCAACCACAAAACAAAAGACTGTTTTTCGAATCGCTTGGCTATTCCAAACAAAACCAAACAAATAACGAAAACGGCCCAGGAGGGTTGCATCTTCGAGAATTTCAGACTGCCAGGCTTCCCCGGCTGCTGACCACTCAGCTTTGTAGGATATTTTTTTTATAGTTTAATGAAATCGCTGTTCATTCGGCAATCTTGGGATTTGAGTACTAGCCTCTAATGTCAATCTCAAATATTTCAGTCTCAGCACTCTAGATCTATGTGAAATTTCCGATATCATTTTTATTACGCACGCAAATGGTCGTTTAAACATAGTGTTTTAAGACACAACTGTCTTGGAATACTGAGGAATGATATATAGATTTAGCCAAGGCTGAAAGCGGAGCTCCACACATTTTTTTTGCTGGTATTTATTAATTTCTGAAAATACTCTCATACTCTCATTGAAGTCGTTAAGTTAAAACAAAAACGATGTTCCCTTTGAGTATCGAACGTGGGTCGCCGGCATAGCAGGCCGACATGTGCACCACTACGCTACGCAAACTGACTCTATTCGAAGAAGTTAATTTTACTACTTATTTATTTTCCCATGACAAGATGCCTATCGACATAAACACGCTTGTGTTTTTCCTGGGAAACTGTGTTCGGACCGCCGCAAGAGCCATGGTTGTGGACAGAAAAAGACCAGAAGGCACTAGCTCTGCTATGTTTGGCGTCGGGACCGCTGTGAAATGCTGCGAACTCAAGCGATGTGCTGACCGAGTTCTCAAGCACTGAACACAACAAAGATGACTCCTAGAGGGCAAAATTCGTAACTTGAACTTCTCGCCTTTCACCAAGAAGTCAGCTCTGTATACTCTCGAAGTTTTTCTTTCCATATATAGATATTAGATATTTTTTCTTAAGTTTAAAACTTTAACACTGTCGAACAATCGTTTTGCTACGCTTTTTGCCAAACATCACCGCGCGATTTCCCGCCAAGAAAAAGTGACATTCTCCCCCCTCCCCGGGTCGGGTTCCCTTAGGACTCCTCTCAACCACCCCCAGAGTCTGTACGGACGTACGTGCGTACATACGTACGCTGACGTCACAACCAAATTTTCATCGATAGGTTACCAAATTTGCTTACCAATGCTGCTATGCTCTTGCGGCCTTTGGCCGCAAAGGAGCTCCGCTATAAAATTAAGTAAAAACGCTTCGCGTAAGAACTGTATGACCTGTGCATTTGTTCGATATCGATATTTACAAGTTGAACCTTTAAATTCCATTCTGTATGCACGGGCCACACAAAGATTTCGCTTCCGATCACTGTAGTTTTTCACCACACTGCACAATCCCACAAAACGATGAGCTCAAATGGAACTCGATCGCTTTCTCAGCTTTTTGTACTCGGTGGTATCGACGACTTCGGGATCACCAAAACCCTATTAAGAATGGAACGAACGACAAAGCACTGCTGCAAAAGGCATCTTTAAGCGGAGTTGCTCACGTAATACGAAAAGACAAGGAAATTTGAACCAAGATGACTAGCTGCGGTGAAGAAATGGACGCGATCTCGTCAAAGCTACAGATCCAGCACATGTTCTTCTGTCGTTACCATGATTCCCCACATACGATCGTGACGAAAATTTCGTGACAGAAAGAACAATATGTACAGTCCATAATTGGACCATAAAAATGTATTTTCTGCAAATTTTTGGCCTCTTTATCACTATTTTTCTATTTCAGCCAATCACGTAGCCGTATTTTAATTGGAAACAAACTCCGGATGACTTCCTGCCGCGTTGCCTATTTTTTTATAGTTCTTACGCGAAGCGTTACTTAAACCGTTAAACCGAAAGAGAAATGGTATGGACTTTCGAAATTAAGGCATCCACTGTGTATCCCAGTCCTGACACGAAGATCCTGACTCGAAATACTGGCTTGAAAGTTAGTTTATCTCGATTTCCACTGTCGCGTAAACTTTACGTACGGACGGACGTGAATTTAACTGGCTATACGTGCGTAAGCAAAACAAAAGGCGATGTATAAACGGCTTAGGTAAACGTGAAACGTTGGACAGCGCTCAACTTTTTACTTTTACGTAAGCCGTTTATATATCACCTCTAATTTCATTTACGCACGTAAAGCCAGTTAAATTCACGTCCGTCTGTACGTAAAATTTACGCGACAGTGGAAATCTACCTTAAGTTTGATAATGTTTAGATGGACAGTAATAAAGTTTATAAGCCTTTAAACTTGGCGCAAAATACATTCCCCGGACTCCAATCCCCGCATGAGTACACATAAACTAGTAATTTTTTCCGCTTTTTGATATTCTTAAAAAAAATGGCAAACATATTAATTTTGAATTTGTTTTCTGGGTCGAAAACTAGTAAAAATGATTAGAGTTAACTGAACATTAGCTAGATCAAAATTTATTGAAACAATGATTGGATTTAAAACAGATTTCAAATAATGGATAGAACAAAAACTATTGAAACTCACAATGATAATATTTGAAACAGTGACAAGATCAAAAACTGTTCAAATAATGGCTAGATGCGAAAAAATAATAGACCGAACAAAACCTATTGAAATAATGGTAAGATTTCAAACAATGGTTAGATTTGATATAATATTAATTGCTCGAACAAAATCTATTGAGAAAACAGTTGACGTTGCTATTATGGGATCTTAGCGATTTAGAACACAAAATGGTTACAACAGATTTTTGAATTTCGTTCAAACTCTCTGATTAGCTACAATCCGACAACAACAAGCAAAAGCATATGAGTCACTGCAACTTTGGAGAAAGAAAAGCTTCACTATTTCAAGTTGAAGCATTACTTGATCAAGACGACATGAACAACACCTACCTGTAGCTGTACCTCAAACAGCACACTGAGAGATTGGCAAAAACAGACACAATTTGCATAAGAACTGTAGCTCAGTGTTATCTGTCAGTTACTGGTCATTGATCGTCTGGAACCTAAGAGCCACATACACGAACTGAACAAACAAACAAACAAACTTGAGAATAGAAAATCAGCCGTTTTTTTAATTCGTTCGGCGGATAAAACAAAATGATCACAAAGCCGTTCACTTGCAGAATTAAAAGGAAGGGAATAAGACACGATGGACTGCAATGACGTCGTTATTTCTTTCAATCTTTTTTGCTATGGTTTACTGTGCACTCTTTCGCTGTAGTAGCTACAAAACTGTTGAAACAATTGTTGACGCTACCGTCATGGCTTTATACGTGTTCCAACTAAGCGCAATATTTTAGCAATTTACGACACAAAATCGGTACAACAAATTTTTGAATTTTGTTCTAACCCTCTCGTTAGCTACAATCCGACAACAACAAGCAAAAGCACGTGCGGGGTCAGTACAACTTTGGAGAAAGAAAAGCTTCACTATTTCAAGTTCAAAAAGACACTACTTGATCAAGACGACATGAACAACACCTACCTGTAGCTGTACCTCAAACAGCACACTGAGAGATTGACACAAACAGACACAATTTGCAATAATAGTGTAGCTCAATGTTATCTGTCAGTTGCGGTTCGTTGATCATCTAGAACCAAAGAGCTATATACACGAACTGAAACAACTTGAGAATGAAAAAAAAAATCAGCCGTTTTACTAATCGTTGAGCGGATAAAGCGAAATGCCCTCAAAATCCTTAACTGGCTGAATTGAAAGACGCTGGACTACAATGACGTCATTATTTCTTTCAATCTTTTTTGCTATGATTTACTATGCATTCGTTAACTGTAGTGGCTTCAAGCGAAAGACGCCTGTAGGAAAGGACAACAACAACGCCTCCAACTCGAGAAATTTTTTCCGATTTTATCACAATATTTTTGCATGTATAAATGTAATAGAATACCTCACATGATTAGCTGATAAACAACAAACCAAGGAAAAGCAAGCAACAGATTGAAACAATGACGCTTATCCCTGAAAACATTACAGTTGCGTGGTAACAAGATCAGATTAAGTTGCAGGTTCTTAAGAGCTGCCTGACACTTGGAAGGGGCACATTTTTAATAGCGTCAAAGCGTGATCTTTATGTGTCAATAAATTACATGCTTAATTATCAGATAAAAACCTTAATTGCCATAAACCGTTAAAGTAAATAAAGCTGACGCAAATAAACGCTTTGCTGCTCAAGCAACAGTGAGGACGAGATCATAAACGTTTAGCCTACCACGCAGCTCTTAGAACGCCTCAAAGGATTAAAAGCTGTGTGATATCAAGGTCCAATGAAATTAGAGTGGTAAAGAGCTGCGTGATAGTACTGAACGTTTATGATCTCGTCCTCACTACTGCGTGAAAATTTAAGTCCGCGACTCAAATTTTCAACCAAAGAATCCCAACAGGTCAACCTGGGTTAGCTCACACAGATTTTCCTTTAAAAGGCCTTGAAGGAATCTGTCCGGATTCTTTGGCTAAAAATTTAAGTCGTAACTGAACTTTTCACGCAGCAGTGAAGACGAGATAACCAACAATAAACGATGATAAACGTTAAAGTGTATGACCTGCTCCACCCAATCATATCTCTCATCAGTTTGTGAAAAAGAAGGGAAGCGGACACGTGACTTAAAGTTCACAGCTTCTACAAATTCCTTTATTTAAGACCAAGACAAGACACAGGTCCTTTTCTACCGAAATGTCACTTTATGGATTGGTGTTAATGATTCCCTCAAGCTAGACAACTCTGTTGCTGCTTTCAAACGCAATTTAAGAGCTAATCTCTTCTGGCTGTGTTTTTATCAATTAGCCCCAGTCAATTTAACCTTTTTCTTTTATCGTTATTGCTATTTTATTGTCTCATTGTAAGTTTTTATAGAGATGCGTGGGGCGTCGAACGTTCATGATTTCGTCCTTATTGTTGTGTGAGAAGCAAAGCCTTTTATTGCGGGTATCATGTAGCTCTTTAGAACCTGTACTTTTATCGTGCCTTGCTACCACGCATCTCTAGCGTTGTTTTCAGGGCTCGTCGTTTTTGTTGCTTGTTTACCCTTGGTTTTTTGTTTTCTCTACCAATCCTGTGAGCCATTCTAAGGGCTGATGATGGTCCAATGTAATTAGAGGTTCTACAGAGCTGCGTGATACCTGAGGCAAAAATTAAAAAGAATGCAGCAAGAAATTGATTTATACACTTCTTTTTTTACCTTTATGTTCTCGTCCTCACGCTCAAGGCATTCGCTGAAAACAAGATCTGAACAGCACAAACAAGTCGCTATTCCATCATGAATTTTCTACAAAAAACACGGGCTTTCCTGATGCCACTGAAACAAAGTTCAATCCGTACTTTGTTTGTTAGTGTTCAGAGGCAAAAAGACCTGACGTTTCGCCCCGCTGAACCAAGCGACTTCGAGAAAGTTATGAAGCTGTCAGAGGGTCTTTACGGTGGACACGATTATCTACCTCCTGTATTTCAACATTGGCTTACACTCGATAACGCAGCCACTATGCTAGCTTTGGATGGTGACAGAGCAATCGCATTGCACTCATGTTTAGTCGTAGATGATGGAAAAACAGCCGTTCTTCGTGCAGCTCGCGTTGTGCCGGAGTATCGTGGCCAAGGTCTCATTGTACAAGTCTGGCAGCATCTCAACCACTTCCTGCAAGAAAATTTTCCGAACGTTTGCTGGGAACGGTTGTGCGCGTATACAGCCCAAATACCTAGTGCTAGGCACATTCCTTGGGGAAGGGTGGCTGAGTTTGATACATTGCACTACAATGTTGAAGAGAAAACCTCGCTTGCCAGCAAGCCTTCTTCGGAAAACACACTGGAGATTGAGACCTGCACAAGAGAATATTTTTCCGACGTGATCCTGTCTCCCGCATCTCGTACCGACCAGCTGTTCGCCAACAACCTGCTTGTTGTTGACCGGGTACCTTTCGAGCCTCTTCCATCAAACATCGACGTAATACTTAAAGAACACGACGTGCACTTGTTCGTGGAAAAAGGCGCCAAGGACGCCTGGCCGAGGTCGTTCAGCCACGGGTTCTTTGCACAGAGAGTGGACGCCTTGGAATGGTTGGCTTCTTTTCACACGGATGATCCAGCCCTGTTTAAAGCTCATCTTCTACATCAGTTTCAACGCGCTTGTGAAGTCATACAAGGCAAATTTACCTTCTTTACCTTTCAAGACAAAGGCATGACACCTTTGGCAAGAAGTGTACTGAGCAACACGTTACAGCTGAAAGAGGTAGATACTTTTGGCAATGCGCCGTTGGGAGTATTCGAAAGAGAATTCAGAGGAATCGAGTCCTTGAAATGACTGACCATGAACAGATAACATTGTAAAGTGAACACGTAAATTAGACTGAGTAGTATGTCTCGGTGTGATCATACGGATGAGTTTTGGTGGGTGACTTGGCTTCAAAACCCGAACAATCTGGAGCCATCAAGAGACTCCGTCTTACCTAATGCGTCTTCAAAAGTCTCCATTTTCATTTGACTGAAAATGTATATGTAGGGCCACACAAGGGTTTTCGCGTCTCGTTCCCGGGTCTGCATTACTTTTTTCCTAGGAACTTCAGAAAGAGACATTTTTGTTTTATTGACCAATATATATCATTACATCACTTGAAATATTTCATACATATTATTGATACCAATACTGTATGATAGTTGTGTATACATTGCACTTTTACAATATATGAGTATACCGTCTACTTTTTAATCATTATATTATATTTAACACCTTGGTACATTTTGCTCTTCGATTAGGCAATGAGGGAAAACAGGCAGCGGAGGCATCTTTTCTCTAGGGTTCTTATCTGGTCTGACTGACCATATTTTAGCTTGAGTTTATTTGTGAAATCTGGAAGGAGAAAGCCGTCTTCCTTTAACTAGCATTTGTAAAAATAGCAATTGCGCATAAATAAATGGGCGTGTACGTATTAGCTGGGTTGAGCCACTAGGCAATGTTATCGATGAATCGTTTCGAAAAGTGGCGATGGGTGAACATATGGGCAACAGAATCTGGTTCGACACCGGATAGACACTCTTTATCAGGCCTTACTTCAACTCGCAGAAACGTTCTTGTGTAAGAATTATTCTTTGTAATCTGATTGTGGGCCACCACGCAGCTCATTGAACGCCTCATAGGTTTAACAGCTGCGTGGCAACAAGTTCTTGTGACTGAACTGGAGGTTCTAAAGAGCTGCGTGATACCTGGGGCAATGGTAACTGCATAGTAATCGCGAAAAATGAAGGTGTGTCAATTATTTTCGCTGCTGGCCCCTTTTTAACTTTAGCCCAACTTACCACTCAGCTCTTTAGATTCTCCTATTTCACTGGACCATCATTACGTGGTGGAATGACAACATATCAATCACGAAAAAGAGAAAGTGTATCGATTATGTTTCCTGCTGGCCCCTTTTTAACTTTCCCCCCCACGTATCTTGCAGTTTTTTAGATTCTCCTATTTTACTGGACTACCATTAAGTGGTGGAACAGTAACGACATATCAATCTCGAAAAAAGAAAGGGTGTATCGATTATGTTCTCTGCTGGCATGTTTGTAACCTTTTCCCCACGTATCACGCAGCTCTTTAGAATCTCTAATTTCATTGGACCACTATTGTGTGGTGGGCACCACTCAGCTCATAGAACGCCTCACATGAGCAAAGAACAAACCAAGGAAAAACAAGGAACAATTGAAACAATGACGTCCAGCCCTGAAAACATTACAGTTGCCTGGTAACAAGGTTAGAATAAGTTGCAGGTTCTAAAGAGCTGCCTGACACCTGGAAGGGACACATTTGTAATAGGGTCAAAGCGTGATCTTTATGTGTCAATAAATTACATGCTTAAGTATCAGATAAAAACCTTAATTGCCATAAACCGTTAAAGAAAATAAAGGTGCCGCAAATAAACGCTTTGCTGCTCAGGCAACAGTGAGGACGAGATCATTAACGTTCAGCCTACCACGCAGCTCTTAGAACGCCTCAAAGGATTAAAAGCTGTGTGATACCAAGGTCCAATGAAATTAGAGCGGTAAAGAGCTGCGTGATAGTACTGAACGTTTATGATCTCGTCCTCACCGCTGCGTGAAAATTTAAGTCCGCGACTTAAATTTTCAACCAAAGAATCCCAACAGGTCAACCTGGGTTAGCTCACACAGATTTTCCTTTAAAAGGCCTTGAAGGAATCTGTCCGGATTCTTTGGCTAAAAATTTAAGTCG
>Ga0126336_10000160_pt1 | contig 20610 bp, 10 predicted proteins | sample SidCmetagenome_FD_92530 | JGI IMG/M metagenome (GOLD analysis project Ga0126336, IMG submission 92530) | Coral microbial communities from El Islote,Puerto Morelos, Mexico - Siderastrea C C metagenome | ecosystem: Host-associated > Invertebrates > Cnidaria > Coral | place: El Islote,Puerto... | reverse complement strand
CACAAGCTATTAAATTGCGCAATCACCCAGGAACACGTTTTCAGTAATGGCGGACACATTTTACGCAACTTTGGAGCTAAAAAATGTTAGGATGGACGGTTTCTTGTTCAGTTTTCTGGGTAAGTATAGACACAACGCGATATTCTGAGACAGAATTTGGCCGAAATAAACCTACGAATTTTCGTCTCAGTGGCACTTTAAAGTTCCCTTTCTAATTATTAAACAAGCTATAAAATAAAAATAAGCAGGTTGTAATTTTATTTCCAGGGCGAAGTAATCTAAAAACACAAACTAAATAAAATGACCTTGCAAGTTGCAAATGTAAAATATTTCTTTGGCTTTTAATTTCAAGCACAATTAAAAATTAAACTATGATCAAAGGTTAAAGCATGACCAACGGCCGGCGGCGTTCTACCCCCCCAAGTTTAATGTTAAACAGCCAAATGAACTCCATTTACAAAAACAAAGACCAAAAAATCAGAGACAAAAACAAAAGCAAACCAAATATTAAACGGAATGTGATGCTTCACAGCTCTTGCTTCAGAGACGGCACGTTCCATGGTTTCTTTCCACCCACTCAAGTTACACTAGATTCGCATTACTGAATTTATAACCGTTCAAGGTTCTAATATTTTTTTGTCAGTGTTATATCTCCATTTTCTGCTCCGTTTCGCTCCTTTTTTGTTGGTACCAATCATGCTTCATTACAACTGTCATCACCCTGAGTTTTAGACTGCGAGTAGTTCACGTCGCCTCGAAATTTCGCGCGCGCGAGTGTGTATTTCGCCCGCCCCCACAATCGCCATCGCCAATATTAGAGACTACTCGCAGTCTACCTGAGTTTCTCTGGTTACTTTCTGAGTTCCAGTTCTGAGTTTACATTCTGAGTTTCTTTCTTTTTTCCCTCTCGATTTTGGATATCGTGATCAAGCGCTGTCTTGCGTTTGACATGCAAAAATATCACGCCATTTGTCACACGATTAGATTTCCCTTTGTCAACTTAGTCAGCCGTTTTAACTTTAATCTGCTATGTTCACTAATTCTGTGAACTCAGTCAAAATCGGTGTAGTTATTTTAGTATAAACGTGAGAAGTCTTTAGTACGTTTAATAGTAAATACATTAATTTCCCTCTGGAAATTGATTACTGTGGTTCGTTTCAGTAATTAATTAATGTTTAAAAGAAAATCGGGGTCCTCAAATCAGTTTTAAGATTTAATTATTTCCTTTCAAGTTTTCATGGAAATAAATGGAACGAATTAATTTTACTTTCATAAATTTTTACTTCCAAGTGAGCCACTTTTGTGTGCCGGCTCCACGTCTTTGTAGTGAAAAACTGAATCAGAAGCCGATGACCTCCTGAATTAATACTGTTTACTAGTACATAATCGTCTGACCATTTAGCAATTTTCTGATCAGTTTTGTTAAATCAAGATTCAATATTTTTTGCAATTTGATAAGGTAAATCGATGGCAATGGTCCACTTAAACAGGGCTGAAGTTACAGACATGTCGGTTTTTGTATATATTTCTTTGTATATTTTTTTGGAAAGTAAAGGATATGGCTCTCTCTTTTAGATCCGCCACTTAACCTTGAATCATGGATTGGAGCGATAATTGTACAGTTAAAAGTTCTGCCTTAAACTACACAAGGAAAATAGGATTTTATTGGCTGGAAAGTGCATTTTTAGTCACTAATAGTTATGTGCTAACAGATAATTTTTGCGTCTTCCAAAACCTCCTTACTCATCACTCAAAAATCATAAAGATGGTTTGAGCGTACAGGCCTCTAGATTCCTGTCATTTTTCTGTTCGTCACATTCTTTTCGTGTTCTCAGTTGTATATCGAACGTGTCCTACATTTTATTATGCTTTTACCTCTTGATTTAAAAACTCCACACGAAATAACAGTTTGTGGCACCCACCATGCATGTATTGCCAAGTTTGCAAGCAAACTTGGAGGGCTCAGAGACATCTATTAAAACGAACTCAGTTTCGAGTGCTACTTTTTGGTATGCACACATTCACTGCAATCATCATGCTCAGTAGCTTTCGTCTCAGCCAAACTTCAGAGACTTGACAATTGAACCTTTATCATATTGGCAGATCAGGTTCTTCCTGTTTCGGCTTTGGCCCAACTTTACCTTCCTTTCTAGCCTGGTAGACGACACGGACCCAGTCTCATCCACGTGAAAAGGACGAGTCACCCTAGAGACCAGAATGTCGCGTTCGTGACTAATTAAGTCTTTGCCAAGTTATAAACTGGTTAAAGGTATTCTTTTAAATCCATTGTTTATTTACAACTTAACAGGAAGTTTACACAACGCCCACCATTACCGCGCGATAAAGGTCTCAATACGACATTAACGCTTTTTGTAATTCATATTTGCTTTCCTGTGTCTTGCGTTCGGTATATGTTCAAGAATATGAAGAACTCAATGTGTTAGATTGCGACTTCCACCAACTTGCATTAAGTTTGTCGCAAAATTTTCTTCACCATTTTTTTATTTTAGATCTTGTGACGATTATCTCTCTCTGATGTATTTGATAAACTATGCCAGTTACGTGACGTTTGTCGGATCACTCCTGCATTATCCGGTGCACTAGTCAGTCAATCCTACGTCAGAGCTTTCACTAATACTATTAAGTTCTTGAAAACATTTCTCCCTAATAAAATGCACCAGTCAGCCAATTTTTACTTAATGTTATTGAACTCCTCAAAATATTTTATTTCGTCTGAAAGAGAACAATGCATATCAAGTGTGTCATTTCCATTTTAGGTGTTTTTTGCTAATGTTGTCAAACGCAGTCGATGAAAGACATCAGTATCACGCAGGGCTCTTAAACATATCTGTTGCTTATATTTTTGCTACCGAGGGAACCACTTTCGCAAGCAATCTTTGTACGTCAAAGGAAGCTTATTCGTTTCCGTAATTAGTGCGAAAGAGACTTGTGATCGTTGTTTTAATATTTCCATCCTCTTTAGCGTTGTACGTATTCTATTATCAAACACTAGCGTTTCATTACAAATTCCTCTCGTTGATTTTTTTATTTCCTTTAAGTTTTCTTCCACTCTTTTCTCGACTTTAGATCCCGTGACAAAAATATCTCTCTGACGCATTTAATAAAATTATATGACATTTATCACTGACATGTCAACTTATATTGTATACCTATTTCCAGGTATTCAACACTCATTCATAAACTCGCACATAAATGGCTTTTCCACCGACGTGACCAACTTATAACCATAAGAGCATTTGCTTTTTAAATTTTAATTTCCCTTTAATTGCCTGAACAAGACAGTATGCTCGTCGTTTCAATATCCTGTTTTAGTTATTTTCCCATATTTCATGGGTACAAATGGACATATTTTATTTATTATCCCATATATTACCAGATTTGTTTAGCATTCGCCATATAGGGTATTTTTGCTAATAAGTTTTTTTTTAAATAAAAAAGGTTGGTCATTATTTGTAGGAACAAAAGGGTTGAAAGTTGAAATATCCTTGACAAACGTAGGAACCATCCAGATGAAGGTTCAGTTCCAAGCAAACAAACAGATTTATTCCGCTCCCTTGAAAAGAAGAAAAAGCGCACCTGGATACAGAAATCTCTTTAAATGCCTAGCTTGAAAAAGGTAATTCGATTCTGTACTTAAATTCATTCATACTTTTTTTTCTGAGATATATCGATTTAAGAAAACTGAGTCCACAACGATGAACTTTAAAGTTGGGGCTCGCAAGGGAAGCCTTTAAATTTAAAGTCTCTCTAGAAAAGGCGGCTTTTCAAAAACCTTTGTAGATAACTCTGTTATAGTTGTGATCCGTGGATGTTATATGAGAAAAAAATTGAAGACAATTCTTTACAACGATCAGTAAAATCTCTTTGTGGTTTTCCATTAAGATTAGCCATTATGATTACTATTCATAGCTTTTTTCGTGAATAAGCAAAACTGTTTAACTTTTGTCTCATTTGTATAAGAGCGAGTATACTGACATCACTACATGATGTTCTGATTGAAGTTTATGGGCGTATATGGGATGGCAACAGCCTTTTTAGGTTGAATACGTTATGTGTTCTGAATATTAATCTTACGAATATTCAAAAGTGGTTTTGTCGGCGTAAACTACAGACTTAATTGAAGAAGCAAGTAATTCACAAAGGAGAATTGAGGATGAATTTGTAGTCTTACATTTAAGTTAGCAGGATGGAATGGCTAAGAGCAAACTGGAACAAATCCGTTGAGTTGTTTTTAGGTGATTTCAGTATGAGAGAGTGGCTCGTCAGAGTGCTCATAAATCAGTTTGGCATAATTCAGTCAGTTCGTCCAAAATGTTTAAATTTCTTTTGTTTGCTGTATTGTAATTAGCAGAAGAATATTTCATTTTATGTTTTATATTTCGGGCCAGATCGAGTTATAATTACAAGATCTTACGCAAGAATTGCAAACGCGTAGGAGTTGAATGTAAGATCCTTGGAACATGTGGCCAAGAAGATGCAATATTAAAAGAAACAAAGTGAAAAGTAAAATCAAATTTAGATTGACAGCGGCGGGAAACATATAAAAATTATTACAAAAAAGAGATAAAACTAATATCATTAAGGCAAACAAAAAAGAAGCAACAGTCATGTTCACGCAAGAATATTTCAGCTTAAATGTGATATACCAGACGACGTAAATTCGTTTTTCATAAGTTAATAGACGGATACAAATTATTTTATGAACACAATATTCCTAGTGAAAACTAGGTTTCCTTTTTCATTCTGTTTGTTCCCCCAGCTTAATTAAATTTTTGAGTGCAGTTTTAAGTTACATCCTGCAGGGAAAAATGAAATTATCTTCTTGCTGCTCATTTTGGCCGGTCATTAGCTACATGTAATCAAAACCTTTTTTTTATTGGGTCAATCACAGCAGCGTTGTCTTGTCTTATGAGTCTTTTAAAAACTCTATGAATTCTTGCTAGTGCTAGTTTTGAAATGTCTCGATGCTTTAATCTGCTCCATTACACTTATGACTTACAAAGAAAGAGAAATACTCTATCATAGAAATTTAACTGATTTGTACGTTTCCGATTTCCTAAGCAATTTGCCTTTTTCGCGAGAAAAATGTTTGTCTTAACCTGTCGAAAGGGTATTCTTGTGTTATTTCTACCAGTCTTTTTACTTTGATTACTTCCCTTTGATTGACACTGGCGCCAATTTAATATCTTAGAAATCAAAAAGGACCTTGTTTGTCAACATATAAGAAGACAGCTAACACTGATTAGTGCAATTATACAAAAGGCACAGGCTGGCTTCGGCTGGAGCATAAATTGTCTGAATGAATCCTCCGCTTTCCACATAATTTTCTTTTTAGAGAAAAGCAGGCAGAAAATTAAAATCGAGAAAAAAAATAAAAACAGCAAATAAGGCGCCCGACCGCCGAAAATTTCCTTGCTGCATTTTGGCGACGGCGATTTCGCAACCATTTGGTAAGCTCCAGTGAACTTTTCTGTTGTCTTAATTTTTAAATCCTTTTTTTTTTTACATCCGTCAAATTTTTAATTATGAAAAAACATATTTTTATGCTAACTTTCATAAATTTATATAAACCTAGCTACACCTCACAAAAAATACTTTTATCGCTTTAATGAACCAATACGAACTATTAAATGCACCTTTGGCCGAGATAACAGCCGGACACGAGGTCTTTTCGTGTTCTTTTAACTCAGTTTTATTCGCAATTACTATTGACTTAGAATTTATTTTAACGATGAGATTAACCATGCTTTATTGTCGCAGGAAAGAGTTTCCTTCACCTATTCAAACTTTTTTTTTTGTCAGAAGAGGACATTTTACATCTATATCAGCTACTTCAAGTCAAATCTCTTTGTTCGGCATTTTTTTCACTCAAAGATAATCTTATACCAATATAGTCCTCGGAAAGTTACGGCAAATAAGCTGGAAGAGGAGTCCAGGAACTGTTTTGCAATACCGTAATTTTTAATCTGGCTTCCAAAATCGACATTTATACCCATTTTGTATTTTTTTTTTACATTAATTAAACAACCACAGCTAATAATTGAATTGATTTTGCAGAACAGAATGATAATTCAAATAATAAAAACCTCTCCTCGGTTGTACAAATATCGTTTTATCTCTGAAATACCTCACGTATCTCAAGTCTTAGTACACAGTAAAATTTTGGCCGTTTTATCTTAATTAAAAAATAAAAAGTCCACTGATTGTATACTACTAAGCGTAAATGCATTTTGCGTTGTAACAAGTACTAGATTCATGACGAAGAAAAATCACGGCTCTGTATATTTACATAGGAAGAAAACAAACAGACTAAGAAACAAGGTACATTTTGTTAGTCAGATGCTGAATACAATAAAGCCGGAAAAATACCGTGATTATGCTAGTTTGGGACCTTAGTAAGTTTAATCAACCACGACAGCAAAGCCAAGGAAGAATCTTTTAAGAAACAAATTTACGTTTTATTAAACCAGTTCGCAGTTTTTCCAAACCTTCAATTTGTCTCGTTTGGTTTCAGGAGCTAACTCGTTAGGAAGGCGTTTCAGTTCATAGAGAAAGGAAACTTCACCGTTATGTGCTCAGTTTATCCAAAAAACTTAGCATTTACACTCATTGTTTTTATTTAAACCTTTCGTTTAGCGACTTTATGGTCCCTATTAAAACTAAGCTCAAACTCAAGTACATGCATTCGACAACTCCCAAGCACTTGTTCTCCTGAGACAAAAACGACTTCTAAAGGGACATTTATTATCGGATGAAAAAGGAATTGTAGGCTAAATTTAAGGCAAAAAACTGATAAGGCAAGTATTTTCGTACAGATGTACTGATGTCGTTTTTTAAAAGTAAAAATTAGATTGAAATTAATAACACAGCATTAAATAAATTGTTCTTGGATCCCACACAAATTGAATGATCAATCTCATCCCGGCAATGCAAACGAAAAAAGCTTTTCTAGCAAAAAATGTCGAACTTAATGGGGAAAGGCAACAATGGTCAGCCTCTCGTCAATTTAGTTGAATATATCTTCCTTTCAGCAACGTCAAAATGTCATTTTTATGTTAAAAACCTCAATTTTGTTTGGAATTTTTTTTGCTCATCGCTCGGAATATCACGTCAATCACAGAAATTAATAAGCCAATCGCTGAGTGCGATTTTTTTTTCGTTCATCTGCTTCCGATGCATGCAGTTCATTTGGTTATACTCAATACCTTTTTCTTTCCTTGCAGAGCAAGCAATTGCAAGAAGATCCTAGGAGGTGAAAAAACGTCTTCTGGAAGTGACCCTGAAATAACTGCCTAAAGTAAGTGAGAAACACTTTCGCCAAACTGTTTAAAACAATGCAGCTATTAAACAAGAAAAGATGGAATGTTCAGCATGTCGCAAGCGTAGGACAAAGAAAAAATCTGAGTCCCCTACGGGAATCGTACCCATGACCTCCCGTACACCGGTCGGGCACTCAAACCACTGAGCTACTGGGAGACTCGTGGCATTAGCTACATTGTAGGTCATATTAACTGGGTTCATGTTGACATGCGTACTAAATGAAAAGCACAAACCGTCACAGTGGCACCAAAGCTGCCAAAGAACTTGCATTGCTTAACTTTTAATTTTTAAAGCTTCAACATTCTTATGTACCTAGCTTTAACATTCTTGTTGTACTTATCGGAATTCATGTTGTAATTGTTGGTTTTCTCATATGAAGTGGCTAAATGTAGATAATTGTAGAGAGCTTCTATTGTTTTTTTTTTACGTTTGAGATTACCAAAGACTGTCTAGCATTACCGACGATGATTCCGCAGGAAGGTATTTAGACTATATATATACCTAAATAGCACAAAACCATTGGCCTTTCCTAAAACATATTCTTACTTTTTTTTTTCATAGGAATGAATTCCACTGATTCTACAAGCATACGTACCAATACGACCTCAGCAGGAAACATATTCTCAGTCGAGACAAAGATTGGTTTGATCTCAGCTTACATTATCATCTTCATACTTGCTCTTTTCGGCAATTCGATTGGATTGTACGTGGTTTGTTCCAAAAAACCGTCAAGACGGATAACGGATCTGCTGATCAAGAACATGGCGATCGCGGACCTGATTTTTGCCCTTACGATAACGCCAACATCATTGTTGCACTTAAATTTCGGAGGTAACCCTTGGTTCGGCGGTACAGTGGGCCATATCACCTGTAAAACAGTATTCTACGCCATACCGGTTTCTATCTTTGCGTCTGTGGCTACGTTGACTATTATTTCTTTTGATCGTTTCTGTGCCATTTATTTCCCCCTGAGTCAGGCTTTGTTCCATAAGCACAAAACCATCACAGCAATAATATGGCTCATCGCGTTAATCACCATGACCCCATACTTACTGCTCTTCCAAGTATCCAAGGAAGGTGAACAGTATTCTTGCTACCAAGAGTGGCCATGGGCCGATGACGTAATGGCGTCATATCTCGCCCTAAGGACATTTCACGTCATCTCCTTTGTCTTCATGTACGCTCTTCCACTGTTGATAATAGCTGTGGTTAACTGCCTCGTTGCACGTCGTGTGTGGTTTCACAAGACACCTGGAAACACTACCAGTTTCAACAGAACCTCAGCTGAAGTCACGAGAAGGAGAGTTGTCAAAATGCTCACCATAATAGTGGTTGTCTTCGCGTTGTGCTGGCTGCCGACCTATGTGAATCACTACTTGATGTTTTTTCAACGACATGTCTGGGATAAGATCCCCATTGTGGTGAAGTATTTGACATTTTGGGTGTCACATGCAAATAGTGCAGTAAACCCGCTCCTCTACATCACGTTCAATAGAAATTTTCGCTACGCGTTCATGGATGCTGCGTCCAGGTTATTTGCATCTCCTGTCCGTGCTTTTAGCACTTGCATGGCCTACGTAATGGGGGAACAGTCAACATCAGATCTACACCCTCAAAACGAGCTGCCTGTAAAACCAAGGCAGTACAGCGCTTTCCGTGTAGCACCCGCCAAAACAGGTACTCGAAACGGCACTGGAAAGACTCGTGAAACCAGACTGTAGTCTGTAAAAAACGTCTTCGTGGAGTTTATGCCCGTCATTTTGCCTCGTTGCTTTCGTTCTTTGAGCGAGAACAAGAAATGCTGTGAAAACACGAACAAATTAAAGGCCAGCTTAATATACCTAATACTATTCAGAGCACGCTTCTCTGGGTCTTACAGGGCCCTGATAGGGGGCGGAGTCCGCCCCTCAATTATAACCGTAAGGTGTTAAAGCTGTAGCAACGAAACTTAGAGGGTCTTATCAAAATTGGCTGATTACTTGACATGAGGTGGAAATTATGTCCTGTTTCCCAAAGGGCGGTCATCTTGGATTTTCTGATTTTTCAAAAAGTAAAGAAACTAAACAAATTGCAAGAGCTCTAAAATGATCTAAAACTGTAAAGTTACCAAAAGAAAGTTAAACCTGCTTGAAAAAATATGATTGTCCTGGTAACATCAAATTTCTAGACAATGACATGTCCGATTGTTCCCAGATAAATTTCAGGAACAGTCGCAAAATTAAAGATCGGTAGCTTTTGCATGAGAAATTAGTTGTTGACTGGCACTGCCAAAATTCAATGTGATGACAGGTCCATCTTTTTCTCAAACTCCGCAAAATACCTCTCACAATTTCAGTCCCCCCCTCCCCCTCTTAAAAAGGAAAAATTTTAAATCCAAAAATAATGTTACTATAACGTATTATTAAATCCATCGTGCCTCCTGGTCATTTCGAAACCCTAGTGTTAACAATAATTCGGGTTATTAATACATCGAAACGATAAAAAATGCTGCGTTGATAAACGTGAATATTTTCAAAAACGGTTTCAAAAATGGAGACTTTTGAAATTGCATCGTTTTGGAAAATCGCGTTTAGAGTAGACGGGTGGAAATTAAACCATTTAGAATACGCAATAGCCTTAAGTTTGGTCCAGTGAAAACATTTTGCAACGCTGACGCTGTTTTTGATCCTTCCTATGTAGACGATAGGTAAAAACGTATTAACGTCATGGACAAATGAAAACGTTACAAAAACGCTTTTGTGGACAGAAACATTTTGCTACGTTTTCAGACAAATGAAAACGAAGGCTTCGCAACGTGCATTATTGTAGACGGTTCCTAAGTGGTATGTATCACTTCAACTGTTTATTCAAACCAAACGAGGCGAGGGCCAAGGCCTCTGCTCTATACTCTTCGGCTCCTGCAAAGCGATTTATAAATTCGACAGCCTTTGCTAGGCCTCGAAATTCCTGCAACCTGGTTTAATATATGTTGAAAATTGGAGCTTTAGTGCTAGGCAACCACACAAGGCGCTGTGATAAGCAGGCGCCAAAGTACAACGCATAAGATTGAAACAACTTAAAAATGACTACAATCACGGAGATCTGTTTGCCTAAAAGATCGAGGTGCCTTTAATATGAATTGCCGAAAATCAAAATGTTGCTGAAACTGAAAACAAAAGCGTAACAGAGTTATTATCTAGTGGTGGTAGTGATTCTCATATGGACTATGACGAATGTCTTAATGTCAGCGGAAACAAATTAGCCCAAAAGAAATTAGAAATATTGAGAAAGGGTATCGACGTTACTAAAGATCCAGTGTTTGCTTTGGCTAATGAAGTATGATGCTAATTTATTCAGCTGGGAACAAACAAATTTATTAAAAACTGGGTTCAGATTAGGTAAGATAAAGAAAATACAAAGATTAAACTGAAAGGACCTATCGCTTACACTAGTAAATTGGTATGAAATAAAACGTCAACCGTCAACCTCATGTCTCGCTGTGTTTTACCGTTCTGCATATTTGAGTATATGTGGCACTTGTTCCTTGGTATCCGAAAAAAACCTATATTTTGAATTCGGAACAATAACCTTTCAACGTGTTTTCATTCACTTCATCTATTTCCTAGTTTTGTATATTAAACTCCAGTATTTGAAAAGAACCTATGTATTACTGAGGTATGTCCGACATGAAAAGACCAATCAGTGTCGCTGTCGCCTATTTCCCTTTCGTAAATGGTCGTTGCCATTTTTGACGGTCGGTGCCATCATTGGTAACCAAGCCTTTAGTCATGGAATGTACAATAAGGCAACAAATACATTTTTGAATAGGCTTAGAAAGAACAAAGTTTCAGCCCAGTTGAATTTACGTTTAAACTTCTGGAAAGGGCTTAAGGGTCACCTATTATAGATGTATCAGTTATGAAAGACAGTTAATTATAATACATACTATAATTTTTCGGAATTGTGGCGGATTGGCGTGGTAGTGTAGTGGTAAGGGAGAGAGATTAGCTTACGAAAGGACCGGGTTCGAATCTGGGTTGTGAATATCTTTCTTTTTTGTAAAAAAAAACTTTCAATAATAGTTCAAAAATTTTCTAAGTGTCTTAAAAATGGCAACGACCGTTTACGAAAGGGAAAATTGCGTCGCTGTCCCGGCTTCAAGGTAAAATGTTGTTGGATGAATACCTGATCTGAAGACTTTCGATTGGGGAAATTGATATAGTGTAGTAGGAAAAATACTGTTTACAGGAACTTTTAACGAAATATTCCAAAATTGAAAAACTAAGCTCTCGTGAAAATCACTGAGTTTCCTCAGTAACAAATGAAAGCATTTGCTCGTATGCTTTCAGATCTGTTTTTTGTACTGAATTTTCGTTAAATTCGTTGAAATACTCTTACTGGGTTTGAAGAAGCCTTTACGTCGAAATCCATCGAAGATTTCTGACTGCCACTCATTTAGATTTTTCAGAAACGTTCTAGTCTGTTGGGTATCGAGAAATGGTAAACTGTAAAAGTAGTTTGTGGACGACCACCTCAGTAAAAAGGATGTTCGGGGGCTGCACCGACGCCGTGTTTATTTTTTACACTGCACCTTTTGAACCAAATGTGGCCAGTTGCGACCACCTCATGTTAAAATCCTTTCCAAAGTAAACCATATATGACTCAAAAATTATTGACTAAATGTCTGACGTGTGTTTTTTTCTTTGTCATAGATGGTCTGTTCACGAATTCTCTCTTATTTTCTAGGGAGATGATTATTTACGCTTTACAAGTTCAAAAACAAACAAACAAATCATCTACACTACTACGTTGCTAAAATATTTAGTAGCCCGCAAGTAGCAAAATATAAATATCGAGGTGGGTTAGTAACAATTCGGACAAATTAAAGAAGCTCAAAACAAAATAAATATGGAAACTGAAAACTAAATGAAGTTTCAAATACAACAGTCTACACTGAAAAATTCTGTTTATGTTTATTCCTATAGTTTTTCTGATCTGTTAACTTGACTCAGTTAGTGTTATGTTATTTTCAAACAACTCGTATCAGTCAGATACTCAATAAAACTTTAAATAATCACATCTGTATATAGTCTAGTGTACAGGAATACCGAGAATGTGGTACATAATCTAATCGAAATGAATAAACTTCGTTCTCTAAAGGTATAAACTAGATCTGAAACCTTCGTCTGAATGATAGTTAGTTTCCTTTAATTAACATTCGAAGATCATGATTATTATTGTGTAATAATATGCTTATTTATACGCCTGGATAGCCACTTCTTAGATAAACCAAACAACTTAGGTTACGTAATATCTAGGGCCATTCAACTTAACTTACAGTCTATGTACAAAATTATATGCTGTCACGATCACTGATGATCACTTTAAGCTTTTTTGTTCCATTGACTATTTCTAGCTAAATATATGTATTCTCTTGTGTCAATTACCTCACTTGCCAGCTTAGTCAAAGCAAAGGAAAGATGGCGCATGCGGAAAAGGTGGGTTAAGCGAAAAAAAGAGAGAAGGGTGAGACGATAAGGGTGGGACGAGAAGAGAGGGGTGAGTGGTGGTGTTTAGGGTGGTAGAGAGAAGCGTCATTTCCTGCCGCTCTCACAACATTTTTCCTACACACAATCTTTGTGTTTTTTTTCTTTTTTCTCTCAAGATTATTAGCGCCTGGAACAACCAACCCTCAGTTCCTAAGTTCTATTGGTCTAAAGTTACCTAATACTACAATGAGGTGTTGTTTCAAGTCAAGGAAATGATAAAACCATCCCTTTGGTTAAGCCGTTAGGTCTTGTCGTAGGGTGAGCGTATCATTTCCAAGATATCCAAGGTTCAAAATGGCTTCTTCTACTTCGGAAGACCTTCTCTTTAAAGGGATAGAAGACGGCGTAAAATCTATCGAATGAAATCAACATCATTGTTAAAACAGTTGCCGATAGGGAAATAGGAATGGCATAGGACAAGGCCTTGCATGTAATGGTACCAAGTGTTCCCCCAAACCAAACATGTCCACGAAAAAGGACAGCAACAGTGTACGGCATCACTGTTAGAGCCAAAAGCAGATCAGCAACGGCCATGTTGGCGATGAAGAGGTTTGTTACATTCTTGGCAGATGAAGATTTCTTTAGCACCACGAATAAACCAAGGGAACTGCCGAACAGAGCTACGACGAAGATCACTGCATATGCTGCCGTTATGCCAATCTTGATGTCTGCTGGAATGCCCCCGATTGGCGGTGGCACGGCGGTGACGTTTGGGGCTTGAGTGGAGTTTGTTCCTAACAAGAAAGAGATACAAAACTTCATTAGAAAGAAACCAAGAGAGGATAAAGGGTAAGAGAGCTACTCCCCCAGATAGACCCTATCCCCATCATAATCCTTCTTAAGTTATTTTTAGCAACAAAATGGCGGGAAGTTGAAATTTCAAATAACTTATTGAGTTTTAACGCAATTGCCCTGAAATTTCGCAGCAATATAGAACTCGTCATTCTGTAAAATTTCATGATCTTATTTTTCCAAATTTTCCTTTTTTTTCGGGAAAAACGACGTCACAAGGTTGGAGAGAAATGTCAGTTTCTGAAAGTCTTTGTTACAAGGATTTCAAAACTGAAAAAAAAAATAGAAATTTGTTTACAATCAAAAGATATAACGTTCTGAAATTTGAATTTCTCACCATTTTGTTACTAAAAATAACTTAAGGACGTTCACGCCAATTGTTTCTGCGCATCCTTACTGCGCACGCAATTTACTTCGTGATGTCATGCCACGTCATGCATTGAGCGCGCGCGCTGTTGAAGAAATGTGGAGGTATATAGCGCTAGTGGGCAATTTTATATCTATGCACGGGTTTAACTCTCTTAAATGTTCGGTGACCCATATTTTCTTTTGATAGATCACTTTCTTTGTCGATTATCTACGTTTTGTGAAAAATTAAAGAAAAGCTGTGTGTAGAAGTTTGATTTTTTTTCAACTTTTCTGCCCTCGCATCATCGAATTCTACTATTATTGAAGCTGCACGGTGTTCGTTAAAGTCCATCGTAGAGGCTGAGTTTAACTAAAAGGATGACACTGGTTCAAATCATTTACTTAACAGACCCACTTAAGTAAAATGTGACTAAGAAAGTGGGTCTACAGCGAATCAGTTTTAATATTTTTCAACTAACAAGCACTGAGGCCACACGAGGGCCAATTTGTCACAATTGGGGTAGTTTACGACGCGTTTTATTTCGCGTTTTAAGTCGGTGACCCCCCAATTTTTTCCATTTCCTGACATAGGTAACTCATTTTCTGACTGTAGCCCAAGTATGAAAAAAATCTGTATATGGGGAATTAACTTTCTACCCCTTTATCCTCTCTTGAAAGAAACACATAAACAGTACACAACGGGTTCTTTATAAAAGAGCTGTAAAAAAAAAAGAAAAATTATATTTACCCCGAACAAGAACGTAGTTTAATCGCTTTCTGAAGGAAAAGGATCAAGATTGTGCGCAACTGGTTGATTTTTTTCTGCGTAATCATCGAGCCGCCATCTTCAATATTGAAGGGAGCGAAATCTAAGGGGGGGGGGACGATATGATTATAACTGTTGAGAGGACTATGAGTGGTAGAGTAGTGTACTTTGGGCTTTGGGTTACTTTTTTAAAGAACAAAGAAGAACGCAAAAAAGAAAAGAAAAAGAAAAAGAAAGAAAGAAAGAACGAAAGGTAGAACCAAAGAAAGAAAGAAAGAATGCTAGGGTACAGGAGAACTATTGTTAGCCTAAATTTTAATAGCTTTTCTTTTGGAAACAAAAGACTAAAAAGGGAAACCAGTTGACAAAACATTTACTAGTGTTGAAATAGTATTGGATTAATCACAATGTAATCATTAGGGGCGTTACCATTTGATTCTTTAGCAGCACTGTTGTTGTGTGTCAGTTTGAAGAAAGCTGACATCTCTGATTCTTGATCCTGCAAATTAAGCTAGTGAGGAGAATAAGAAAACTATTACAATTTGAGAGTTCCACTTTTCACATTAGTTGCCACAACGGAAAAAAATATGAAATTATAAATTGCGAGAATTTTTTCTAAGCAGTCAGTTTGAATCTTTTTTCTTTGACGTCGGATAAACGAGAGTCTTAAGACAAATGAAGAAAATTACAAATTTTATTTATTTACTTTTTTTATCTATGATCAAGGATATATAGAAAAGGCCATTAATAACGATTTGATCTTGGACGTGTGCTTTCCTGTATAACCAGCAAATTCAGTTCAAAATTTTAATGACAGTTTGCTATTAATAAAAGGCTACAACGTAGAACAGTTTTCTTGACATTTTGGTGGAGCAATACCGACTGAATCACAGCTCAACGATCGTGACCTTTTAAAGAAACGTCTCTGTGCCATTTACTCGACCGAAAATGAATTCTGAGAACATTGTCTGCACAAGGTGTCAAACAAATTGTCGTTATGAGTTCCTCTCTGAAACAAAGTTGCAGCTTCGACTGAGCTTGCAGACCCTTGCAGCAAACAGCTTATCGTTAAGCTAAGAATATGGTGGACGCCCAAAAAAGTAAAATAACGTTTAACATTCAAATTGTTCCCACAGCATAAGTTGCACTACATGTGACTATTAGTAAGTTGAACAGCCTTTTTGAGGTTTCTTTCCCTTGTGGTCAAAAGCAGTTTCACTGGACTAGAAAATCATCTACTAAACAACCTACAATAACTGCGCAAAAGCAATACTTGGAAACTTGATACTCAGTATAGTTTTCCACCAAAATAAACTAGCGAGAAACCGGCGATTGATTCGGATACTTCTCGCGAAACTAATGCTTCCTCCGGGTCTAAACACGAGTCCAGAGCTCCACTTTCTGAAGGAAAAGGATTAAGATTGTGCGCAATTGCTTGGTTGTGCGTTTCATTTCTCTTCGAATTTTCTCTGCAAAATCATCGAGCCGCTAACTTGAAAATTTTAGGGAGCGAAATATAGGGACGGTGGATGACTAGCTTGATGGCTGCTGGAATGTCGAAGACTGGTAGAGTAGTGGACGTCGGGATTTGTGTTACTTTGGGCTTTGAGTTACGTTTTTAAAGGGAACAAAGAAATGCAAGAGGACAGAAAGGCTATTAGTAACCTAAATGTTTAAGGCTTTATTTTTGCAACAAAAGACTTAATAAGGTAAACCCGTGACAAACAGTTTAATATCGGATTAATCACATATAATAGGGGCGTTACCATTTGATTCTTTAGCAGTAATGCCATTGCCTATCATTTTAAAGAAATCTGACATCTCTGTTCCTTGATCTTACAAAATTAGGCTAGTAGGTAGAAAAAGAAAAAATATTAGAATTTGATAATGATAGCGGACAAGATGGTGTTACATTAACAAACGTTTCGTGCACGACTTTTCTTGATATAGTACACAGAAATTTGCCTGTTATAACATGCTCTTCAACGAAAAATCAGATATCATGTATTTTGGTAGCCTCCATCGTTCTGAGAAGTTAAACCATAGTTCAAAAAACCTGTTCATCATCATGTACGCCATCATATTATTAAACAAAAAACTGTAGGCCATCATGGCTGAGTAATCAACAGTTGAAAGAAGGCTTTAACTTTCAACTGCCATCTGAAAAAGGGAGCCCGGTATCTGAGCTGACAAATCTGAATGACATCTGCTCTGAAGGCAAGTTGTACCTGTTAGTTTGTTTTTTTTGTAACCTAGAAATAGGCAAACTGCTAACTATGAAAGAACTGATAATTCGACCATACTATCTGTATTAATAATTAAAAGGCCCACTTGTTACTTGATGTTAAAAGGAATCTTGCGACGTTTTGCAGTTTCTTGCTCGCTTCACAACTAAACAAACTGAACATTTCACCCTGGCATTTCGGCAGAGTTCGTTGCAACGCTTTTATTTGCAGGCAACCAGTTATAGTGTTAAACTGCAGCGACTTTAAGCCCCCTTATGCCCCGACATTGATGTGAAGAACAGTGACTTACCGTCCACAATCCTAAACCCAGCTTACTGATAGTATTTATAAAAGTCACTCACAGTATTAAGGTGGGTGTACGGAAGCTTACTAGACAGCTTTGTTTAGGTGTGTTTGCTATGGGATGTTTATAGCGGGTAAAGTACTTGTGTTTGCATTCCACAAATACTGTGGAAATTATTTTTGTTATCTTTTGTACCAAACACGAAAGAAAACGCTCTCATTGCGTTAAAGGCGTTATTAGTAAAGGCATATGGGGGACAACTTTCAATGAGATCATCTGACGTTTTTATAAATCATCTTTTCAGAACTACTTAATAAGGAGGAAATTGTTTTCCGTTAGCTCTTGTACTGTAAACAGAATGGGCAGAGTTTTCATTACGTTGACAGCGTAATTAGTGATCAAAGGCATATTAAAAGTCAACTTTCATTGTGTTTGTAAGTTTTAATTAAAATTCTTCGCAGAGCCACCAAATAACGGGTTTGGTCCAAGATTGCTGCATGGCAAAAATCACATCGACTTTGTCTTTCTAGAAACCGGCTACATATGCTTCAGTAGTGTGTTTTCTAGTTTATTCGTAGCCAGAATTTGAAGTTTTTCTTGGAGAATTTCAACAAACTGCCTGTATATATATGATTGAAGAGTGGATGAAATAAACACAGTTTTGTAGTTGGATAGAATTTTGGAATTGAAGGACACCCGCCGATTTCTTCCTTAGTTTATCAACGCCCGCTCATGGCTTGAAGGTCTTCAGTAAAGAAAGTCAATCAAGTTGAGAAAAACTACGTGTTATACTATGTCTTAGAGGAAACTTAAGCCGGAAGGGCCGGTCAGTTTGCACGCTAACAGCCGTGAACGATATTCACTCTTCGATCGGAATTACTTGGGAAAATCGTTTTTGTTTTCCAAGCAGAAAAGTGCGTATCTGAATATTTAATTTCTTTCATAAATGCTTGTTGTCCTTTTTATGTGTTTGTTTATTCTAGAGATTTCATTAAATTAACAATCTATGAAACCAAACCCATATTTCCTATCACAGTTTAATCTTCCCCCTAACTGCAGTCACAAAAACGTTTCCATTTTGGCAAGAGGTCTTTTTTCTGTTATAATATTTTGCCAAATCAGGCGAGACTGGATGGCAATGGTTGACTTTACACTAGACTCTCAGTGACTTGGCAGCCACTAAGTTTTGCTTAGCCAAAAAATAGCGTGTGAAGCCATAGTTGACTTAACCTCACATTAAAGCCGGCATATTAAGAGGAATCAATAAAAGGTAGGTCTGCATGGTTTTCACACCATCCTCGGAGACCCAGGGGCAGATAGTCGGGGGGAGAGGCAGATAAAGCGGGCGAAATAGGTGTGAGCTGAGGCCTGGTGCGAGCGAAAATTTACAAAACGGGCGGAAACAGCCCCTGGGAGGATACCTTTAACGGATTAGTTCAAGAGCCCATATGTGTTCTTGCTTCTGATTGAGCACAAATTTTGTGCCATTGTATTTTTTGTGCCCAATCAGCGATCAGTGTATTTCACCGTTCCTTTCGTGACGTCTGATACAGAGTGTAACTTTGCTAAATCTTGTACCTAGTTGTCACTCGTGCGTACTGAAATCAACTTTTTGTCTCGCTTTTTCGATAGGCCTACCATCGAAGAAATTTTTAATAGTAATATGCGAACCCACAAAGCCGAGAAATCGAGACATTTGGCAGGGGTAATCAAGGAAAAAGAGAACAACAAGTGCGAAAATCAGACTTAGGTATTGTGAAAAGTTCACACCTTAGGTGTGAACTTTTAGAAGAGTGCAGTTTGCAGCAAACGCAAAGACATGTTGAGGACCATAATTTGCCTTGTCTCAAAGAGGCTACCGCACTGTCGTTATTGACAGAACGAGAAAAGCACGGGCTAAGGCTACAGCAAAAGAACGAGAAATGCTATGAAAGCACGAACAAAGGCTAGCTTTTGTTAGCTTTTTAAGTTGCAATTGTTGTTGGTAATATACCTAATACTACCCAGAGCGAGCTTCTCTGGGTCTTACGGGACCCTCATAGGGGGCGAATTCCGCCCCCACCAATAACCCCAAGGGTGGTAAAGCTGTAGCAACGAAACTTAGAGGGTATTATCAAAATGGTCTGATTTACGATGATATGAAGTGAAAATTAAGTTCTGTTTTCCAAGGGAAGGACATCTTGGTTTTCCTGATTTTTCAAAAAGTAAAGAAACTAAACAAATCAGAAGAGCACTAAAATGATCTAAAACTGTAAAGTTACCACAAGAAAGCTAAACTATTTGAAAAAATATGGTTGCCATGCTAACATCAAATTTCATAGACAATGACATGTCCGATTGTTGCCAGATCAAGTTTAGGAACAGTCGCAGATTGGTAGCCTCTTCACGAGAAATAAGCTGTTAAGAGCACTGCCAAAAGTCAGCGTGATGGGAGGTCCATCCCCTCCCCCTCCCCGCGCCCTCCAAAAAAAGAACAATTTTTAATCCAGAAATAATGATACTATAATGCATTATTAAATCCGCCGTACCTCCTGGTCTTTCGAAACCCTAGTGTTAACAATTCGGGTTACTAAGACACCGAAACGATTGAAAATGCTGCGATGATAAACAACAATATTTTCGAAAACGAAGACTTTTGAAAACTGCATCGTTTTGGAAACGCGCGTTCAAGGAGTGGACGGGTGGAAATTAAACCGTTTAGAATACGCAGTGCCTTTTGTCAAGTGAAAACGGAGACATTTCGTTACGCTGACCCTGTTTTTGACCCTTTCTTGTGTGGACGATATATAGGAGAAAGTGCATTTTCAAACGAGAACGCATTAAAGTGCATGGACAAATGAAAAGGTTACAAAAACGCTTTTGTGGACAGAAACATTTTGCTGCGTTTTCAGACAAATGAAGAGGAAGGCTTCTCAACGTGCATTGTTGTACACGGTTCCTAAGTGGTATCAGACCACATCATTCTCGTGAAACTATTTAATCAAATAGAACTAAGCGAGGGCCAAGGCCTCTGCTCTATACTCTTCGGCTCCTACAAAGCAATTTATAAATTTGACACCCTTGGAGTTTCTTGTCCACGTTCGCCCTAGTGATCCTCCAGCAAGCACCAACTGTTGGTTAAGGATTTGCATTGTTTGCGAGACCCGCAACAAGGTCTTTACCCATATATATGTATATATATATTTATTAAAAAACTGGACTAGGTATATTGTATTTCTAGCATTTTGATTGGCTCGACGGAGCTAGGCTATCAGCTCATATACCTGCTGCGCCCAAATATGGTCAATGAACACTCAACAACAAAGT
>Ga0126336_10000159_pt1 | contig 20617 bp, 11 predicted proteins | sample SidCmetagenome_FD_92530 | JGI IMG/M metagenome (GOLD analysis project Ga0126336, IMG submission 92530) | Coral microbial communities from El Islote,Puerto Morelos, Mexico - Siderastrea C C metagenome | ecosystem: Host-associated > Invertebrates > Cnidaria > Coral | place: El Islote,Puerto... | reverse complement strand
AGTGAATGCCTGAATGACAAACTTCAGTCTAAACTAACATAATGCATGGATGAATAAGTTCCAAAGTAACTGACTGACTGACTTACCTACTGACTGAGTGACTGACTGACTGACTGACTGACTGACTGACCGACTGACAGACTGACTGACTGATGGACTGACTGACTGGATGGCTGACTGACTGATTGACTGACTGATGGACTGAATAACTAACCAGCTGGTTGACTGACTGATTGACCAACTAGCTTACTTGCTTGGCACATGACTTGATCCATGACTCGCTAAAAACCAACTCGAAGAATCTTACTGACTGAATGAATGGCTAACTAACAGGTACAATGAACGACTGAGAGATCGAGGGTAATTGTCTACGAGAAAGCTGGAAAAACGAGATTAAGCGACTAAATAGATGCCTGGCAAAATTAGCATACATGCTTCTGAATACCCCAAATGTCCTCCCAATCCCTACCCTTAACTTAGACAACATATGATTTTTTGCAATCATACTTGCATATTATACTTGTACATACTTTCTCCTTTTTCAGACTTAAGGTATCCAAGGACGCATAGAAAATCGTGTTTCTGATTGCCTTCCATTTCTTTGGGCTGTCCCCAGTAGCCAACAGCAACTGTTCTTGTTTCATGTTCTGAAGTATTATGCCACTTGAGGAAAGTTGCTAGCGTGTAGAAAATGGAAACATATTAAATCAGTTCTGTATAAAAGCTGTTCTACAACTTATTTTAGATAAAGCTGCACTTTATACATGTGGTAGCGTACCACACAATTCAGTGACGCAGTTAGGATAATCCGAAGGAATAAAACCGAAAAGCATTTCCGTTCAAGCCAAATTGTTCATTTTAACAGCTGTATACCGCAAAACGCGTTTGACGTCCCTGAAGAATTACTGTATAAAAGTTAAAGGCCGCATTTTCAAGCTGAGAAAACTGAAATAGCAAATAATATTGAAAAGTAAACTGAACTGCAATAGAAGCATGCAATGTAAACAAACTTCACTGATTGAAAAACAAATACAACTGAACGCCAGAAAAAAAAATAACGTCTCAGTTCGATCTCTATTAACTTTGAACTTGGCGTCTCCTTTTGTATAAAACGATATTATTCTTTTGTAAGAATGAAGCACGATAACATTGCAAGAAAGAGATTTGTGTGAGATACCAATAAAATAAAATAAAAGAAACCAAAGTTGTTACAAGAGGGTGCGTCGAATTCATAATCTGTTTTAATCACAGTTTTTATAATGCAGAAATTTAACTGTTCTCACAAAATAGGTCCCTGATAAACGACTAAGCAGTTCGAGTGAATAGAAATAAACAAATCTAGCTTTTGTTATAACATCCTAGAAAACGTATTCTTTAAAACAAGCAACAAGCCAAATTATGAGTACAAATCGTTCACCAAAACGTGGTCACGTACTACAGTTCAAATGCGGAGAACGGTCGAGCTACTGAGGAATGTTAAATTCCAGCTATTTTGGGAAAAAGAATAACACTGACATTGACTAGCAAAATCCTGCACATTCAGACAGTTTCTTAGTTCAAAAACACTAACTGAGAGCTAAGGACAATCTGGCTTGGGACATCAGGGGATGTAAAATGAAGGAAAGTTGTTGGCTTTTAAATGGAAGTAAAGACGAGATGATGAAAGCCTAACATAAGCCTTTTACACCACAGTCATTTGTAGTATAGTAATTGCTGTAAACAAGAAAGGTCAGGAAAGTTGTTGCAAGCCGAGGGATATAAAATCAGTCCTAAAATGTCGAGCGCAAACTGATAGAATCAAACTGGTTTTCAGAAAGCCTTCAGTGATCAACTCGTGCCGCGTTCCGGCAGTCGGAGCCGCTTTTCTCGCCTTTATTAAAAGTAAATAGATCTTATTAAATCGTTTCTTTGATTTAAGTCTTTAAGAAACAACAAGGTCTTTACACTCAATAATTATTTCAGGAGAACCTCTTAGTGCATATAGACACACAACATCGCTCTATTGACCTTCGTGAAGGAGAGAGTATGAACGCGTCAGCCGCAGTTATACTTGAGGCTGTGTGGCATGCTATCACCAGCATACGAAAGATCGAGCTAAACTTTTCGATTGTTTTAGCAATTTGACCTTTTTTCCTATCAGTAAGTTTAACTTGGACTTGAAGGTATTAATATATAAATATTTTTATGCGACTAAGAACACGCAGCAAAACAAGAGACAAGCATTCGTAACCATAAAATCTCTATTGGTTCCGTTACTTGACCGTTACTTGAGTACACAGCAGGAACAATTTTTAGTAGCTGAAATGAAACTGTTCTCGTGCCGGCTGCATTGAAATGGTTTCCTCTACTTTATTTGCGACATAAACAACAACAGCATAAGCCAATTACGTTAACGGCTTGAGTTGAAGCTAATGGCGGATATCTGAGGGAGAACCCCCTTCTTTAGGGAAATATCCCTTGCAATTGTTTGAACCAAAAGTTTAGAAAATTAAAGTCCACTCTTCGTTAAGTGAATAACAAAATATAGCTTCTCAGACTCAAACAAAGCATCTGCAGTCGCAAGAAAAGGCTGAGAGTATCTGAGCCATCCGAAAGTTAAACTACTTTAGTGAAACTTTGAAGCGTTCGATGATACTGATGATGAAATTTCACCTGTAAAAATTTGTGAAAGATTAATTTAAAACTATATATAAGCAATGTGAATATTTAGTTTCAATCGTTAAACGAGGAAATATTCTTAGACAGTATAAAAGGTAAATAATTACCTGCCCACTTAATTCTGTTCCTGTGCCCCGGTACACTGACGTTCAGAGTATCAAAAAGGTCATCATTAATTTCTCGTGTCTTAAGGTCTTTAACGCTGTTGATTCCCTCTTCCTTAAAGTCTTTAAGATAACGCTCTAGCCCAAGATGTTCTAGCCAAAGTTGGATATCAAGGTTTACAACTGAAGGGCAAAATATCAACATTCAGTATAAGAGGTGAATTATTTATTGCTCGAGTTAAACTCTTTTAAATGAAGGAAATAGTACAATGAATATTCAAAACATTAAATTTAATGAAAACCTCTGCTCCCCCCAGATTGAATCCTGCTTTTAAAAGAATACAGCATACAGATTATGTCGCTCATTGGAGCGATCACCCTTAACAGCAAATCATAAACATTGTTTGCTAAACATCAAAACAGGTATGCCATAAAAATTCAATAATATACATCCTTCACAAATTCTTACCTGCTTCCAAAATTTTAGCTCGATCCTCTGGGTCTACGATATTTAGAGAATCTAGATCTTTGTCTTCTAATAGAAACAAATCAAACACCGTGTCGTATCCGTGGCTGTCGAACTTCTCATAGTATTTTTCGAGATTTATTTGCTCCAGAAATACTGCAAAGCTTCTCGAGGCCATCGCAGTCAAGTAAAATCGCTTTGATTCGATTCCTAGCGCGTTATGACTGGAAAAAAAAAAATATTGCCGCTGATTGGTGTTTAAGAAAAAGTAATTGTCTCTGATTGGCTCTTTGGCATTGGAATATTTTTGCGAGGGAAATGTTTGTCACGAAGGTCTGAGAGACGCTGTACTTGCCTGAACTTGCCCGCTTTATCTATTGTTCTTTCTGATGACGTCACATTAAAAGAGAAACCCCAAATTATTGTGAAATACGTACGAGGTGGGCTTCTTCTAGAGCGCTTTCTTCCTCTCGTGTCCGCTGCAAATATGATCAGCAGACTCACGTGTCAAAAAGCGCGGGAAATGAATCAGGTGACCGTCAAACTCCCAAAGGTTTTTGGATGCAGTCCCTTTCTCCCACTCCTCCCAAAGGAAAAACACGCCACGGTCTAAAGGGTCTTTCACTGCTCAAATTAAACTCTTGGTGTGAGATAATTTAATTCGAAAGTAAAGGACGAACAAGTCGACAAGTTGTTGATTTCTCGGATTAGTTCAAAATTGGTAAGGGCCATTGAGACACCTAGAGGAGCCGCTAACGTTCTTCTGCTAGAGGAGTGTAGTTGAACAACCCCGCGGCCAGATAAAAAATGGCAGACTTTGGTTTTTTAGAAAAACATGCTCGAAAATAATGCAATAATGTAGTTTCCTCGTTCTAGGAAACGGAAAATATCCTCAAACGGTATCAAACAAGTTTTTTTTTTTGCCAACCGCAGTAATTCCTTTGCATACATATCATATGTGTGCATTTCGCCTTCTTTATCCCCAAATATAATAAACCTACGGTGAAAGCATTTCACAAGATCCTGTTAGCAATTGTACGCAAATTCCCAATAATGACACTTCCAACTGATAGAACTGAAACTTTATTTGTGAAAATAAATAAAACAATATAAAATAAATTGTGGAAATGTTTTATATTACTTTAATTGATCACGTATTCTAACAAATAATTAACGAATGCATCTATTTACTAGTTTTTGTCATTTGTTCTTTTGTTTTTATTGACAGGCTGTCAACCTCCTACTTCTGTTTTGTAATACATCTTTTTTCTGCTTCTGAAAAACGATTTACTCTAAACGTGACAATTAGTCGCGCAGCTGGCGGCATTGTTGGCGCAAATGAAAAAAATATTGGTGAGTGGCTTAACCTAGTCCTGCAACAAAATACGGTTTTAGACTTAGCGGAGCCGCAAAAATGAAGGTTTTGCACGAACAATTTCGCCAGCTTAATTGGCTCCGTAAAATTGATCCAGACAAAAAGATATATAAACAAAACAAAACAAAACAACTTTCACTGCATTCTTTAGGAATTTTCAAACATATACAGAATATAAATTATTTATCTGTTTTTGTCTGAAAAGAATAACTTTGAATTTTATTAAATATTTAAAATTCTGCTGATGAAAATGTACACTTGAAAAATCTATCATTGCAAATGACGAACACGGTATCTTCATACGGCATTCCTTGGCCCTCCCCTCCCCCGCCCCCATAAAATTTATAACCTCCGGTCGGCCAACAAGGTCGTCAACTGTCTTCTTTCAGCCACCGATGAAGGGCTCCGTCGATATAGTGTTGGAATTTTTGCATTACTGGGCCACCCACAGTGGAAAACCTGTCAGGCATTACCTGAAAATAAACATCATCAACAACATAAGAAACGTCATAAAAGTGTAAGCTTACATGGTTTCAGGACCCTTTGTCAGTTCTTACTCCTCGTATCTACCTGCCCAGAAGAGCAGAGGCGAAGAATAATACATTTTTGATTATCTTATTTACCATTCAACAAAGGTAGACTATGTTACGACGGCGTGAACCAAGAGATTATGACGGTAATACTAACTGTGTTATTTCGTCTTCAGCCCAAGGTGAGGAAAACAGATTTCACTGATGAGAATCATACTTTGTCGCGTGAGCAACGGAAAGCATCGTCCTGAATCCTGATCAAGACTCTTACTTATCGTTTTTAATCAAGTTCTTACAACTTTAACTGCTATTTATCCATTCTTTTTCGTCCCCCGCTTTCTTCGAAATCAACAACTTTTCTTACTCAAACTTAATCACGTATTTTAATTAAATGAAGGGAATTTAATTAATAAAATGACTTTTGTTGTTGATCACTACACCTATTTGAACTTTTTAGATTGATAAAGCATTAGTCTTTAGAGAAATTGTACTAAACCTGTGAAATGCTTTGTTACGTAATACACCTTATCACCTCCCAAATCTCTTGTTTTCTTCTTAACAATGCCTGGTAATTGCTACTTACGGGACACAAAAGCAAGAGAGAAGACATTCTTTCGCCTTACCTCCACTTCTAGCTCTTCATTGCCAAGCTTTAGAACGCCTTTATAAGTAGGTTTATCGGCGCTGGCATGAACACCTCTACTCTCGATGTTTTTCACATACTCCAATTTCAGCTCAGTTATTAACTCTTCCTTCACAGTAACGCTGACTTCACTTCCTGAGTCTACAATAAACTCAATTAAGTCCGATGAAAGGGCATCTGAAAAAACAACAACGTACGAAAAATAGACAGAATTTTCCTTTTCGTGTACCCAAACCATTAGACATTAGACAATAACCAACTGGATGACCCGGCTTGATAACGAAGTCATCAACAAAATTATATCTTCCTTCTTAAATTTAAGAGCTGGCATGTAGATTTCATAAAGCTGGTCTGTTACCACTCAGTGCAACATTGAAACGGCAACTGTAAAAAAAATTAATACTGAGAGACTTAGCTTGCTGATTGTTGAAGACTGAGTGAGTGTCTGAATGTCTGACTGTCTGAATGACTGACTGACTAATTGAATTACTGTCTGACTGCCCGACTGGCTGGCTGATTGAATGACTGACTGACTGACTGATTGACTGATTGACTGACTGACTGCAAAAATAAATTAATACTGAGAGACCTAGCTTGATGATTGTTGACTGACTGACTGGCTGATTGATTAACTACTGATTGACTGACTGATTGACTGACTGACAGTCTGAGTGGCTGGCTGACTGACTGACTGACTGACTGACTGATTGATTGAGTGGCTGGCTGACTGACTGATTGTTGACTGACTGTACATATAAATTAATACTGAGAGACTCAAATTGCTGACTGTTGACTGACTGGCTGGCTGAATGACTGACTGACTGACTGACTGACTGGCTGATTGACTCTAGTGACTAGCTGATTGATTGACTAACTGACTGAGTGACTGCCTGACTGACTGATTGACTGACGGAGTGACTGACTGACTGACTGCCTGACTGACTGACTAAATGACTGACTGGCTGACTAATGGTTTGACTGGAAGAGTGACTGACTGTCTGACTGTCTGAATGACTGACTAACTGGCTGATTGACTGACTGACACATTGTTTGACTGAATGACAGACTCACTGTCTGACTGACTGACTGACTGGCTGTTTGACTGACTGACTGACTGACTGACTGACTACAGGTCTGGCTAATTGATTGAATGACTAGCTTACTTTCCGACTTATTGGTTTACTGATTAAATGTCTTATTGACTAACTGACTGACTGGCTGTCTGTCTGTCTTTCTGTCTGTCTCAAAAGAAAATATCCTAAATGATTGTATGGCTGACTGAATAGCTAATTAACTTCAAATTTGACTGTCTATAAAATCTAAAACTAGCTGTCTTTCATTAACTGGTTGACTGTCCAGCTAGGTAGCTGTAGTGTTCAGCTTGTTGACTATCTCTGGCTAAATTAATAACAGTTCATTGGCTCAATGACTGAATAGTTAACTGGTTAACTAACTACTGACTGAGTCAACAGCTAACTGGCTGACTCACTAACAAAATGACTGATTGGCTGGCTGGCTCATTGACTGGGTAAATGACTTACTGAATGACTGGCTTTCTGATTGGTTGACTAACTGGTCATTTGACTTTATTGGCTCAGTTACTGACATTCTAATTGGCTGACAGACATATGATTGGCTGACTTACTGACTGGAAAACTTAAGTGAAAACTCAAGGCAACTATCTGGCTAACTAGTAAAGTGACTGACATGGCAGGTCAATTCTATCTCAGCCATGCTGGCAGGCTAGCTGACTATGCACAAAACTATCTAGATATAGTGAATGCCTGAATGACAAACTTCAGTCTCAATTAACATAATACATGGATGAATAAGTTTCAAAGTAACTGACTGACTGACTGACTGACTGACTGACTGGCTGACTGACTGACTGACTGACTAACTGACTGACTGACTGGCTGACTGACTGACTGACTGACTGACTGACTGACTGACTAACTGACTGACTGACTGGCTGACTGACTGACTGACTGACTGACTGACTAACTGACTGACTGACTGACTGACTGTCTGACTGACTGACTGGCTGGCTGGCTGGCTGGCTGACTGACTGGCTGACTGACTGATTTACTGACTCAGTGATGAACTGAATAACTAACTAGCTGGCTGACTGACTGACTCGTTGATCAACTAGCTTACTCGCTTGGCACAAGACTTGATCAATGAATCACTAAAAACCAACTCAAAGAGGCTAACTGAGTGAATGGGCAACTAACAAGTACAATGAACGACTGAGAGATCGAGGGTAATTGCCTGCAAGAAAGCCGAATAAACGAGACTAAGAGACTGAATAGATGTCTGGCAAATTCATCATACATTCATCTGAAAACCCTAAATGTCCTCCCAGTCCCTTCCTTTTACTTAGATAAGAAATGATGTTTTGCAATCATACTTGCATATTATACTTGTACATACTTTCTCCTTTTTCAGACTTAAGGTATCCAGGGACGCATAGAAAATCGTGTTTCTGATTGCCTTCCATTTCTTTGGGCTGTCCCCAGTAACCAACAACAACCGTTCTTGTTTCACGTTCTGGGGTATTGTGCCACTTGAGGAAAGTTGCTAGTGTGTAGAAAATGGACACATGTTAAATCAGTTCTGTATAAAAGTTATTCTACAACTTATTTTAGGTAATGCTGCACTCAATAGAGACGGTAGTACTACACAATTCAGTGACACAGTTAGGATAATCCAAAGGAATAAAACCGAAGAGCATTTCCGTTCAAGCCAAATTATTCATTTTAACAGCGGTATACTGCAAAACGCGTTTGACGTCTCTAGATGATTTACTGTATAAAAGTAAAGTTAAAGTTAACATTTTTCCAGCTGAGAACTGAAATGGCAAACAATATTGAAAAGTAAAAGAACTGCAATCGAAACATGCAATGTAAACAAACTTCACTGATTGAAAAACAAATACAACTGAACACCAGAAAAAAAACGTCTCAGTTCGATCTCTTTTAACTTTGAACTTGACGTCTCCTTTTGTATAAAACGATATTATTCGTTTGTAAGAATGAAGCACGATAACATTGCAAGAAAGAGATTTGTGTGAGATACCAATAAAATACAAATGAAAGAAACCAAATTTGTTACAAAAGGGTGCGTCGAGTTTAAATTGCAAATTCATAACATGTTGTGATCAAGTTTTTATAACGCAGAAATTTAACTATTCTAACAAAATAGGTCCCTGACAAACGGCATAGCAGTTCGAGTGAATAGAAATAAATTAATCTAGCTTTTGCTATTACATCCTAGAAAACGTATTCTTGAAAAAGAGCAACAAGCCAAATTATGAGTACAAATCGTTCACCAAAACGTGGTCACGTACTACAGTTCAAATGCGGAGAACGGTCGAGCTACTGAGAAATGTTCAATTCCAGCTATTTTTGGAAAAAGAATGACATTGACATAGACTGGCAAAATCCTGCACATTCAGACAGTTTTTTAGCTCCAAAACACTAACTGAGAGCTAAGGACAATCTGGCTTGGGACAACAGGGGATGTAAAATGAAGGACTAAGTTGACGACTTTCAAATGGAAGTAAAGACGAGATGATGAAAGCCTAACAGAAGCCTCTTGTACCACAATTATTTGTAGTATAGTTATTGCTGTCAACAAAGTCGGGAAAGTTATTGCAAGCCGAGGGATATAAAATCAGTACTATAATTTCGAGCGCAAACTGAATCAAACTAGTTTTTAGTTAGTCTTCACGATCAACTCGTGCCGTGTTCCGGCAGTCTACTGATCTAGGCGGAGCCACTTTTCTCACGTTTACTAAAAGTAAAAAAATCTTATTAAATCGTTTCTTTGACTTAAGTGTTTAGGAAACAACAAGGTCTTTACACTCAATTATTATTTTATGAGAACCTCTTAGTGCATATATAATAGACACACAACAACGCGCTAAGGACCATGAAGGAGAGTATGAAGGCAACATAGTTATACTTGAGGCTGTGTGGCATGCTATCACCAGCATACGAAAGAACGAGCTAAGCTTTTCGATTGTTTTAGCAGTTTGACCTATTTTTCCTATCAGTAAGTTTAACTTGGACTTGAAGGTATTAAAAAATATATATTTTTATGCGACTAAGAACACACAGCAACTGAACAAGAGACAAGCATTCGTAACCATAAAATCTCTCTTGGTTCAGGTCAAAGACCGTGACTTGAGTACACAGCAGGAACAATTTTTAGTAGCTGAAATCAAACTGTTCGCGTGCCAGTTGCATTGAAATGGTTTCCACCACTTTATTTGCTACATAAACAACAACAGCATAAGTCATTACGTTAGCGGCTTGAGTTAAAGCTAATGGCGGATATCTGTGGGGGAGCCCCCCTTCTTTAGGGAAATATCGCTTGTAGTTGTTTGAACCAAACGTTTTCCTCTTTAGAAAATTAAACTCCATGCTTCATTGGGTGAATTAGAAAATATAGTTTCTCAGACTCAAAGAAAGCATCTGCAGTCGCAAGAAAAGGCTGAGAGTATCTGAGGCATTCAAAAGTTAACCTGCGTTAGTGAAACTTTGAAGCGTTCGACGATAAAATTTCACCTGTAGAAATTTGCGGAAGATTAATTTAAAACTTTAAAAGCAATATGAATATTTAGTTTCAACCGTTAAACAAGGAAATATTTTTAGACGGTATAAAAGGTAAATAATTACCTGCCCACTTAATTCTGTTCCTGTGCCCCGGTACACTGACGTTCAGAGTATCAAAAAGGTCATCATTAATTTCTCGTGTCTCAAGGTCTTTGACAGTGTTGATTCCCTCTTTCTTAAAGTCTTTAAGATAACGCTCTAGCCCAAGATGTTCTAGCCAAAGCTGGATATCGAGATTTGCAGCTGAAGGGCAAAATATCAACACTCAGTATAAGAAGTGAATTATTTATTACTCGAGTTAAACTCTTTTAAATGAAGGAAACAGACCAATGAATATTCAAAATATTAAATTTAATGAAAACCTCTGCTTCCCCCAGATTGAATCCTGCTCAAACAGATTATGTCGCTCATTGATCAATCATCGTTAACAGCAAATCATACACATTGTTTGGTAAACATCAAAACAGGTATCCCCTAAAAAATTCAATAATGGAAATATTCATCCTTCACAAATCCTTACCTGCTTCCAAAATTTTAGCTCGATCCTCTGGATCTACGATATTTAGATAATCTAGATCTTTGTCTTCTAATAGACACAAATCAAACACCGTGTCGTATCCGTGGCTGTCGAAATTCTCACAGTATTTTTCGAGGTTTATTTGCTCCAGAAATACTACAAAACTTCTCGATGCGGCCATCGCAGTCAAGTGAAAATCGCTTTGATTCGATTCCTAGCGCGTTATGACTGGAAAAAAATATATTGCCGCTGATTGGTGTTTATCAAAAAGTAATTGTCTCTGATTGGCTCTTTGGCATTGGAATATTTTTGCGAGGGAAAATGTTTGTCACGAAGGTCTGAGAGACGCTGTACTTGCCTGAACTTGCCCTGTTTATGCATTGTTCTTTCTGATGACGTCACATTGAAAGTGAAACCCAAAATGGCGGCTGTATTGTGGTTACTGTTTGTGTTCAAACTTGCCCGCTCATTTTAGGAGCAGTCTAATACGACACGGTTATTTCCCCATCTTGAAAATGCTTTACATACTTTCTGAAGATATGCTGTGAAGTCGGTGAGTCGCTGATGCTGTTTGTTTCATTTAAAAGTAAACGTTGTAGACTTGAAGGAGTACGTCGATCTCCAGGTGGTTTTATCGTGCAGGATTCTTTTTTTTTTTAATAGACGGCTTGAACACTCTCAGTTCTATCGAGGTAGCCATTGCTGATCATCGTCTTATTAGAATGCGCAACTAGACTCAGTCTGACAGCTATAACAATTATTAGTCTATTACCTATACCTCAACCATTCCCCTGCTGGGTCATCACTCATCAAGTTGCAAAATAAGCTTAAGCTTAAGTGCGTTCTTATAAGCCTTTATAGGTCTAACGATAATAAAGGCGAGGCTGAAATTCAGTCTATTATTTCCGACTGACGCTGTGTGGAACGTTTATATTTCCGATATCACCGGAAATCTAGGCTGGAAAATTACATGCTGAATGCAGCAAGCTTGATGTACAATGTACGGCTTACTGCTGCTTACTGACATCAAAGAAATTAAAAAAATAAGTTTGTTGCATTCCAATTACTCTTAGACCCTGAGACTGCTACTCTCTGTATATAATAAATAAATAGAATTAGGGTAGCTGACATTTTAAGGGTGAGGTGACGCCAGGCTATGTTGATTGCTGACTAATGAAGCCTTTCAAATTTCTGCAGGTGTTTTGTTATGAAGGTTGTGCTTTGTTATAATGAAATTTGTAGTTTTTGTCTTCCACTCGTTTGGTCACAACAAATCAACAATCCCTAAATATTTGCAGTGTTAACGTTTTTGTTGACTGCATCGTTATATACACATGCCAATCTGTTAAGGGTGTTTCCCTCAAAGTCAAAATAAGCTCATCTAGAATAATATCTTTCCTCAAGGGAAAACAGTGTGTTTTGTTTACATACATGGTATTATCTTGGGATTGTTACAAGAGAAAAACGCAGCTCAGAAACGTCAACTGGAAGTTGACTGTTCTCTTTTGACGTATTTTGATGCCATCATGTCCATTATGGAGAGCAACTCGACACCAAAGCGAAAATTTTCCAGCATTTGCCGAAGAGCAAAAAAGCCAAAATAGGAAACGTTTAAGTTCTGGTTGACCTACATGGCTCACAAATGTGAGAGTAACAAATGGGGGTTGTAGCCTTGTTTCACACGCATTTCTTTAACCGATTCAGAGCTCACGTATACTTGTAATGTACCAGAAGACAATGCACAAATCACATTCATTCCAAAATTTACAAATCATGTTTCTCTTGGTTGCCTCGACACAATTTACTAATTTTTGCCCTAGTCAGGCTTAATGCATAAACCCCTTGCTACCCTCCAATGTCTGTGCTTGGTTCTTTTTTGCTTGGGATGAGCAAAAAGTATTTTGTTGCTTAGTTAATATTCATTTCACCCAGCTGCAGTATAAATAGCAAGGAAAAAATGACCAAACACTAAGAGGAAATTTGTCCTGGGTAGAAAGTGGTTTCAGTCCTAAATGAACCTGTTTGTGAGAGGTACTGCCCTGTTGCATAACGAGTTGTTTGAATTATCCACCACCTCCCAATTAAAGATTGTTTTATAAATATGCAAAATTAAGCTTTGTAATTCTGTTCAATGCCATATAATAACTTATTTTATGTCCATACATTTGTTGCAGACCTTGGTTGTGGTTCTGGCTGTTCAAGAAAGGGAAGTGTGAACCCTGCTGATAAGAATTAACCAAGTTTATTTGTGGCATTTTACTTGTTCCTCTTGTGGATCAAGGGACATTTTGTTTTTTCGTTTATGGTAAAAACTCATTTAAATTTGAAAGGCTTAGTGGAAGAAAAGTGCAAGTGAGGATTTGGCATTGCAATTTATATCATTCCAAATCAGCTGTATTTTTGCATACAGTCTGACAAATGTACATTTTTTAAAATCTTTAATGTTTTATTGTTTTTTGTTTTTGGGGGGGGGGAAAGAACACACACACAAACATGTCTGATTTCTTTTGTAACAGTTCTCTTTTGAAAGCGAAATAAAAGAATTCAACCAAGCTTTGTTTCTTCTTCTGTATTGTAATCCTTTACAAGTCATGTAGATTTCAGGAAAAACAAAAGCCTAACTCTTTGAAAATGTGTCTTATGATCAAATAATAAATACTGAGCCACTTTCCATACATGGTAACCGTGCCACAGTACTGATAGTAAGTAACTTGTTTATAAAGGACAATTCATCACCTGCACCCTTTTTTCACCAAACCTTTCAACTTTCATTGACCATGGTTGAGGTTCATGGTTGTACAAAATGTGACTGTTATTTAGGTCATCCAGGGCTGACATTGGTAACCAGAGGCAACCTTTTATGGCCGGCCACTACAGCAAAGATGGGTGGCCACTCAGATTTGAAATTGACTATTAAAACACTACAGGTGTAGGAGTACTTCTCTAGTTTATGACTGGATTCTTTATCAGAGAAGCCAACTTTTTCATGGCCCTGGTCACCATGCAACGCTAGTCTGGGAAGGAGCATTGCTTGACAACCCAGACTGGGTTCATACCAACTTGCAGTACTATGAGCTGTACCATTGCCACTTGCCACAGTCTTTTAAAATTCTTCACAACTTTAGACAAGTTTCTGATTGGGCCCTAGGCTGTTTCAGGCTCTCAGATAGAAGGTTTGGTGGAGATCAGAAGGCAAACATGAAAATGACATGTATGTGTAGGATCTGGGTGGGAAGAAAGGCTCATTCGGACCCCCATTCCTGCTATATTGAAGGCTGTAACAGGATGGACAATCAGAATCAGTTGTCAGTTGTTAATTAGCGACGGAGGTTGGCTACTTCTCCTTTCTCGGTTCTTTCATTTTGATTAGCCCTTTAAAAATTAATAAGAGTAATAATAGAGTGGTTTTCAGTTTGAGAGGCAAAATTCACTTTTGCTTTGGCCAAAGTTATTGCTTGGGTGTTGGTTTTATGACACTCAATTGAAAACTGCTCTAATAATAATAATCATCATCAATGTCATCATCATCATCATCATCATCATCATCATCATGTTAATAAGGTATGGTATTGTATGCAGCACTGTAAGTGACTTTGTCCCCCAGGGGGGTACTCAGGTGTGTTATTGCCAGGAGTGGGGAGTGGGGTTTGCAAATAAGACCCAATTTTTATACTATAAAAGTCCCATTAGGCTGAAACTGCACCCCAAAAAATCCAGCACTCTTCAGAATGTAACCTAAAAAAGTTATTTTTATCTGCATTAAAAAAACCCAAGGAGTCTGAGACGGTTTATGCTTCCAACTTTCTTCTTTTACTTTGTAAATGAAACTGATACTTGTTGTTTGACTTAAAAGTGAGAACACTGAGGTAGATCCCCCTAAAAACAGTCCTGCCAAAATCTTTTTACCTAGAATAAGTCCACCAGAAAATTTCTAACCCAAAAAAGTTCCAAATTGCAAATTTCAAACTAAATAAGGCCTTTTTGCCTCCCTGTCACAAATACTCCTGAGAACCCAACCCCCCTCCCCCCCACCCAACCTTTGCCCAAATCAGTCATTCTGCCGGCAGAATTTTGAGCAGAATAGGGGCTTTTAGGGCTTAAGATTTTTGGAGGGTAGAGAGAGAACCATAATGAGCCACAGGCTTACCATCCTCTGTTTCTGTGGTGGGTTGTGCAATTATAATATAACTATATCGGTTTATCAAACTAGCAAAACCAAAGCCGAAACTTAGGCCTTTAAAACTGAGGAAAATGAAATAAAAACTCATAAAATTGCAGCCATGGTGTTTTGATTTGTGTTTCTGAGTTCATTTTGCAATTTAAGGCTCGCGAAAGTGATGTTTTCAAAATAACGGTCAGACTCGCTCAAGAGTAGAGAGTGAGAGCCTGAGAGAATGAACAAAAAGGCAGGCCTGGCAATCAAAGTGAATGTACCCACAGTCTAATGTTAGACTTCACCATTCTCATAATTATTTAAAAATAATACAATGTGAACTGATTTTTATGCCAAAAACTGAGAACTCGGTAAGAAGAAAAAAAATTAACAATTTTTGAACGTTTTATGTTTATAAAACTGGAAACAACTAAACAAACTTCTTAGAACATTGAATACAGGATGATGTTTATTTTCTGTTTATGATTTTTCCTGGAGATTTTGGGTCAGCAACTCCCGATCTTCACCTTTTTTTACTGGACTGAAGTCCTCTGCAAACGAGAAAGTGTTTGTTTTTGTGTTTGTTTTTGCTTTGTTTGTTTGTTTGTTTTTTTTTTTATTGTTCTTTTTTTTGGTGGAACGACCTGTAAAGGTCAACCAGTCTGGTATGGATTTAAATTGTTTCTGAGAAAAACTCAGAAAAACTGTTTTCCTTCACGAAAACGAACTTTGCCTCTGCAACAAATTTCCCGTAAACGGGGAACCATTACAATGTATGGGAAACAATGAAATTCAGAAATGTTTCGTCAACGACTTTCTTCCGGAAAAAACATGTTGTAAACAACGCCGAGAAGTGTTCTAACAACTTATTTGACTGATTTATCGTTTATGTTATTGTCGGGTAATAAACAAACACACAAATGATGTTAGGGTTTCAACACGCAACAGCCACGTTTCCCTCCACAGACCCTTCGTCTTTGAGCAAGAACGAGCGTGTGGTAACGAATGGGAAAGAAGGGCATCCTGGGAAGGACCTTCCCACCTTCCTTTGCGCGTAGCTGCCTGTTTTTGTTTCAAGTTCTGATTGGTTCATTGCGTTGATCGTGTCATTAGTCATTTGTGAGGATTACATTGTTAATTTGGTCAGAACTTTCCAGTAATATTGTAATGGTTGATAGTGAAAAACAGCACATCTTTTTTTACAGATTTGGAACAACATTTGTCGCGCATTCTAGTTCCGTGAGTGAACTACAGTGCAACTGAAGTAGACGCAGCGTTCCAGCTTAAATGATACTGACGAGTATTAAAATCCTGGAAACGGGTCCTATCCTCATTGAGGAGGTAGAGTGGTGAGCTCTGTCGAATAAACAATGAACTTGGTCACTATAATTAAATGCGATGAGCCACCCTGAATAAGGCTAAATGATTCTGAACTGGACTGGATCTGAATGATCTTTTATGTGTTAAACTTCAACTTCACCTGTAGTGATGTGCTATTATAATCTATGTGCTCGCTGATTAGCTACTTCAGTAACCACATTCCTTGAGAGCTGTGCGGTCCCTGCGGCTAGAGGAGCGGCTTCTGAAAAACCTGAAATCGTGGATTTGAAACCGCTTGACGACTAATAATAAATGCCCCCATTGACAATCGAAAAAGCCCATTTTTGACTGTAGACGGCAAAATTCTAGGCCGTTCGACGGTTTTCCGGCTTAACTCCATCAACACTTAGTGGGCCTTAGTGTATACATCAACCGAATTTTAAAAGTGAAGCTCGATGTATTTACTTGTGGAAAAAATAGTAATCTTTGAAGTATTTTGGTATATAATTAATCTTTTGGACGCACTTACTTTTAAGTATCTTTTTCCTACACCAAAACTACAGCCCCAATAAAACCCAAAATGTACGCTTACAATTAGAACTGTCATGTTCGGCTGACTTCCAATAAAATAGCATGATTTGACAGGACATTCCTTCGAAATGAGACGTGCAGCCCGGGTGATATCGCACTTAGAAAATAATGAAACCAGACACGTCTTCCCGATTTCAGGTGATTACCATTTTAAGTGTTAGTAAGAGAGTGGGTCGTCCTTTGAGCTGTCTTCCTGTGTACAAAGATGGAAGTCAGGCCTCTCCGGTACAAAAACGCCAGCTTACGCTCCAATGTTCTCCCCGAGACCGCTAAGCAGATGAACGCTAAGGTGTCCCTTATAACAGGGGTAACTGGTCAGGTAGGTCGGCGATTTGTTGATTGTTTTTTTGTATCGCTAAATATTCGAAGCCACTTGGTGATATTTGTCAAGAAAGGGTCTGACAAACGTTGTAAACTTTTCAGTGTCAGTCGTCCGAATTTATTGAAAAATGGAGTGTTGAAACAGTACAACTCCATCGTCCCATGTGTAATCCACAGTCGAAAGATGTTGAGCAAACACCCACTTAACGGCTCACTGGCAATTTACAACAAAAGTTGTTAGAACTCTACCGGAGCTATTCTACCTACTACTGACCAGCAAAATCAGCGGAACTCGTATACCATATAACGCTTTACTTAAATTTTATTCTCTGGTTTAGAATCAGCGAAACTCGTGCAAAATTGGTCCGCTTAATGTTCGAGGGAAAATTCGAGATATTCAGTTTAAATGGAACGCACACAAAACTGAGGAAAATGTGAAGCTTTCAATAGTTCATTAGAGTTTGATGATCAAAAACGCATGTATAACGTGTTAAGAGTAGCGATACATTACCACCCTATATGTCATGGCAAACAAGAACTTAACACCTTTATCTACCAATCTTATGATTCCTTTTTTGTGGGTTTAATTTTCGCCATCCTTTGGCGATGCTCGAAATTGATGAAACTAAAATCAACGCCAAAATAAAAAGCATTCGGGTAAAGTTAACTTCGTTAATGCTTTGATCGAAGCAAGAACCAATAACAATTTAGTAATCGCGACCATCGCTTACGGCAGATCTCAACTGCAGAATGGCCGGGAGATATTATGAATGTATCAAGTAATTGTAACCTGTTCAGTCGTTGGATAACGTGTGCGTGACTCAGTAGCGGAGGATCCGTTGTCGGAGCCGCCATTTTACGAGAATTTCTCTCCCATCAAATCGCCGGCGAGCAAAACAAGCCGGCTCGAAAATGGCACCTCCACCGTCAGTCGCGCTCGCGAACACCCAAGTGAGTTGAAGATTGTATGTTTAAGACCGTCTAATTTGCATTTTTCTTTCTGTATTTCTTTATTTTTCTTTCTACACCAATAAAATTTATAAAAGTCGGATAGGTTCTTTCTGCAGTCTCTAGGTTACGATGTTTTTAATATCACAGTCAATTTTTTTTTCTTTCTCATCAAAGTGTAATTTTAAAAAAAAACACTGCTTTTTCTTTCATTTTGACCTTCTCTTCTTAGACACACGAATTAAAATGTTAAAGAAGGCCTTTTCTTCATTTAAGTTTTGGCCCTAAAGTCACCGTTAAGATGACAGTAATATGGTTAGCTTCACGTTTACTTGATTTCAAAAAAAAAAAATTCTCCTCCAGTACTAATTTCGTATGTAAGTTTCTGAGTGACATTTACATACAGTTCGTAGACACCCGATTGCACTCTTTCTCACACACGCACGCCACACAAAATGAATAGCATTAAACTAAAAGAGAATTATTGCTTTAAACAATAAAATATAACTCGAGAACTTAACGTTCTATGAAGGGCCAATTTAATTTTTAAAATTATCGAAGTTGTTGTCAGAATCCAACTGACCGCCTGAGAATGAACACGTGGCATCACGTTTTCTAAGTGTCACGCTAAGCACTCAAAAGTCAAACTCGTTCCCAGGGAAACAGAGTTTTGCCGGTCGCACGAAACCTTACGATCGAAGCGTGAAAGAAAGTCACTGAATGAAACTTCGCCATTTTGATTGAATATGGAAAACGGAAAGACAGACAAGAGGAGAGTTGCTTTAGTCACGGGTATAACTGGTCAGGTACGGCAATTCGAGAAAGATTTTCCGTGTTTTATTCCGCTTGTGAAAACTTGAACGGATTTAATAGAACATGGCGCCGGGTGGATAAACATCGAAGGATTCGCTTAAATTCATGTTATATTGACCGTAAAATTTCCACATGGAACAGCAGACCACGATTTTTAGCTTTATTGGGATGTTTTAGCGACAATGTCTCTGAAACTAAGCGCAACTGAGCAATGATATTCTAGACAGTAACAAAAGCTGAAACCCCAGGAATTGGAAGCCATTTACAGCTTACATGTAAGCTTAAATATTATGCTTGGAAGAATCGAACAATTGATATGTTTAATGGATTTTTTACCCGCTATTAGTTTATTAGAATTCAAGTGAGATCAGACAGCAAATGTATTTGTTTTTGGAGTCGAGTTAATTAGAACTCAGGCCCCTCAATTGCATTTGTGAAGAAATATTCAAATATGGGGATTTGTGTATGAAAGCAAAAACCAGGGATAGTAGCAAACCTTGTTTAGAATCTTCTGGAAAATTGACCTGATATGAAGTTTGGGTTCTTTGATCCAATTACCTGTTAGGGCATTTTTTTTTTCCACACACTCCCAGCACACACATCTATTCCCACCTCCATCTCATTCTGCACATAATTATATGTCTTGTTTTGTGAACAAGTAGGAACTGGTGTCTAAAATCAAAGAGCCCTTCAGAACTTTCATGAGCATTCAGAAAAAGCAAAGGGCGGTGATCAAATTGCCGCGAATCTTTGCATGAACTTGGTTTGTTAACTGACCACGTAATTTGGTATCAGTTAATGTTAGTGTAAAAGATCTCTTCAAGAGAATACAGTACATCCGGGATGTCTTGACTACATAAATTTGCCAGATTCTTCGATCTAATTTGGAATTCTTTTACATTTTTGGTACTATTCAAAAGCAAAACAAATGAATTTTGACACAGCATCCTAAAAATTTTGTTAAATTTTCTTCAGGTTGAAATTAGTTCCATCCTGTGTTTATTACTCTTTCTTTGATGGTTAGTGGTATTGATGTGCAACCCATAATCAGTCCAAATTTGCTAACAGGATCAGAATCAGAATAACTCTGAGAGCAAAAAAAACCTGTCAAAAGTAAGTGACCATCTTCGAAGAAAGTTGGAGAATTGACTGACTATACTCAAGACTGTAGGCGCTTTAGGCACCAAGTCTGAAAGGAGACTAAGGAAGCTGCTTCCAAGTTTCATGTGCTCAACTTAAGTATAAAAATCAAGATTGCAAAAGGTTGTCATTTAGTCATGTAAGAGATGACAGCTTATTTAAGAAAGATTAAATTACTCCTACATAACATAATTTTTATTATGATTATTTGAAGAAAATGTAATTTTAATTTCACAATCAGGGTTAATGACTTCAAAAACATGATCACTGTCCATATTGACAAGGCGCACTTACACATATATGTTGTAGTTCAATTTTATCCTTGGTTCAATTTTTATTTTCCTTTGTTCTTTTTTATGTAAATATATGATAATGAATATAAAACAAAAGAAAATAAAAATTGAACCAAGGATAAAATT
>Ga0126336_10000158_pt1 | contig 20624 bp, 10 predicted proteins | sample SidCmetagenome_FD_92530 | JGI IMG/M metagenome (GOLD analysis project Ga0126336, IMG submission 92530) | Coral microbial communities from El Islote,Puerto Morelos, Mexico - Siderastrea C C metagenome | ecosystem: Host-associated > Invertebrates > Cnidaria > Coral | place: El Islote,Puerto... | reverse complement strand
CTACCTGCCTACCTACCTACCTACCTACCTACCTACCTACCTACCTACTACCTGCCTACCTACCTACCTACCTACCTACCTACCTACCTACTACCTGCCTACCTACCCACCCCCGGGGGGTACTCCCTATAATGGCCTACACGGGGAGGCTCCGCCCAAAAGGAGTACCTTTTTCAGGCTTCAGGTATATAAAAGGGTAGGGATTTCACGAGCTGAAGTATATGAAAGAGTAGGGAAATCTGTCATTTAGGTACTTAAAAGGGCCTTTAATTAATTAAAATATTTCGAGTAGATAATAATATTGTTTTTCTGGTTAACATCTCTTACGGTAATACCGTTCTTTCCTAATATCGTTCATTAACTGCATCCCAAGGGTTTAGAAAAGGGATGCAGTGTTCTTAAGGTATATGAAAGGGGTACCATTTTTCAATGGAAGGTATACAAAAGGGGTACCTTTTCTGTCTAAAATGGTATATAAAAGGGTAAGGGGTTGGACCCCGGCGCGGAGCCTCCCCGTATAAAACGTTGTTGAGTAGTCCCCCCGGGATACATATCTACCTACCTACCTACCTACCTACCTATCTACCTACCTACCTCGGACATACCTACCTACCTACACTTTATTTCTACTCGGGTGTCCTGGCTAGCTTACGTTTGGATAATCAGACTATGGGGTGTTTTATGAGGAAGTACGTGAAAGCACTCTCTTTAATCGTTGTCGGCCATTAAGGATTTGCTATATTTTCTCCATTGAATCCTGTTTCTTCCTAGCATTTACAATGACCTTCGATTCCACCCCTCATTTCCCTTATTCCATACACCTCGACTCTGAAATGAGTCTTAAAGATAACGTGTCTGCTACTGTGTTTGAAGCTCTCTCTTTTTACTCTTTTCTTTTGCTGTGTAGGCTGTGAAATCTCAGGAAAGTTGTGCAATGGATGTAGAAACCGAAACCGAAAAACATTCTCCCGACACCCAAACACAAACACCTTATGGTGGCCAGAAAACTCAAACCAGAATGGAGGAGGAAAAAGATCCTGCACAAGACCCTCTTCAAAAGGGCGAGGGACAACATGAAGACTTAATAAACGACTTTGAAGTCGTGTCATTGCCTCACGAACAACAGGAAACAGCGGAACGCATGGATACGTCGGAGGATTACGTTCACCTTAAGCGTGATGATGCACCAAGTAAGCCTTAACCGTTTCACTTTCCGCAAGAGCCTTATTAAATTTGTAACAAAAAATCCCACAGATTTTACTTTACAAAACACCGCGTGAAAGTACTGCTTAGCTGTTTTCATTTGAACGGTGTCAGACGGAAACGTTATAACCACAGCACATGACCATGTGCATAACCGACGTTAAGCCAGTTATGCGCAAAGTCACACCGGTGGCATACAATGAAATTTAGAAGTACTACCAATCACTGCGTTTTAACACGATACTACTCCCTCTACCACCTGCGCACTCTCCCGGGTCGAAAGCCACATGCATGGAACATAAGAAATGTCCGATCGTATAGTTTGGTCTCTCAGTCTGATTCAGACATATAGATATAAAAGTCATTTCTTTCGTGTTACAGTTACGTTTTTTGATTTGAGAGTTAAATGTATCTTAACACGAGTGAGAGTATGCGACAGCCTCCCAAGCAGACGTTCTAAGGGCTTCGTCACGCCACGAAGCCCTAAGAACGTCTGCGTAGGAGGCTAAGTATGCGAGACACCGGAAGAAATAGAAAGGCTGTGGAAAGAAAAAAACCGAAGGCGAGTGTGTTCTATACCAGAACCCTATGAAAAGAGGGAAAAAATATACCATTGCGGTTCGAAATCAACTGAGAATTGTGAGAAATGGTTTTCTACAAAAGGGTACATCACGTCCTCTTATTTTCAACTAAATTAGAGCACGCCTAATGCCTTGTGTATTACATAAATACGGCATATTTTTCGTTCCGTTTTGCGCATCCAAATAACATTTGTGTTTGGTTTGATCCTTTGATCATTTTGACCATTTAACCATCCTATGATACCCAGAAGCAAATTTAGGGGAGTGGGGAGGAGACGAAGAATTTACAGGCGGCGGATAGTCTCTCCCCCCCACCACTCCCCTTTTCCTAAGGAAAAAAAGGTTTCTTTAAAAAAAAACTATAATAGTTCGTGGTTTCCGAGAACCTGTTATGGACAATGTGCACTTCCGGTATGTAAGGAAATAAATGTATGTGAACATATAACTGATTAAATTAACAGCAACTTGAGAACTTTCTCGGTTGGTGGCCTCTGTACGAGTTCTAACGAGACACTTAAAACCCTGTGGCTTTACCTGGAGAAATAAATCGTTCTTAAACCATGATATCGTGAAGTAAGGCCCCTAGGCATTCACGACAAATGTTTCAGCCTTCCGGCAAGGGCTCCATTTGGATCCTAACGACACGAGTGCAGGCTACTTGCAATCTAGAATCTATTGTTTATATAACAGCGATGCAGTTGTCGTTCAAAGGTCATTATTTACGTCATTATAACAGCAAGGCCACCATTCAGAGGCCGCGCCACCCCAAGAAGACTAAGTGAACTGACGGACGACTACTAGCGACGAAAATGAAAAACAAAAAACGTAAATTTTATGAGTCGGCGCGACGTGCGTATACGAACGACCGCCGCCTAATAAGCAACTTCTCTGAAGACCAGCCTTGTGTTCTCGGGTGTGGCTCCAAGGATGTGTATCAACAAGAACCTAACTGGGTAACTGGAGCGGATCACTGAAACTTTGAAAGCATTAGAGAATAATGGTTGCGACGATTTAAATGCGTACGATTGTAGTTTAAAACAATAGGACATATTTCTGTTCCCCATCTGTATTTTATTTTAATAGAAGAAGAAGATCTCTTTGCTAAATCGAATCCGGCTGGCCTACAGTACCTCCAAGCAGTGGACACAGATGCCTCACCTCTGCGAGTGAGTATGGCGATCGTCTATCGGGACCAATCTGATATTGCTGTCATCAAGGACGTGTTTGGCGAGGCCTTACGGAGTGTAGCTCTTTTCACATGCAAAGGTCCAGCCGCTTTAACGGGTTTCCTCTCCACCCAAACAGTGAGATCCTGTTTTATTTTCGTGGAAACTGGAGAGATATTAAAGGAAATGCAAAAGAAATCACGTGGTACTCCTTATGAAGACTTGCTGAGGAAAGCCAGGAATACTGTGGGTAAGAATGCTTCCTCTGTATCTCAAAGCAGTAAAAAGTACGCCGTTTATCAAGTAGCGTATAGTATAACGCTCGCTAATTCATTTCAGACAAAAACTATAACTAGCTATAGGACAAGTGGTGAACTAGGACGAAACTATCGTCCGAAGCAGGCTGCATGTTATCGTCGTCGTCATTCATCATCGTCATGATCATCATCATCATCATCATCATTATCATCATCATCATCATCATAATCATCACCATCATCATCACAGTCTTTATTATAAAAAAGTATCATAAGTCTATCTTCGGAACTTAGCAACTTGCTTTGTATTAGTTGTTAAGCAGTTCAGTTGTAAAGATACGTAATATGCATCGAGCGTTCGCGTTATACAAAGTATTAGACACGCCCGTGTGAGGACAATAGGTTATTTCGGATTTTCTCTCAGCCTGTTCCAAAGAAGGTGGAAATCCGTTTAACTGAGCTATGAACAGTAAATGCAATTAATGGCGCCAGTCTTTTTTTTATTTTTTGTTTTTTTGGTTGTGCTTAGTATAAAAAGCGGAGTGTACGCTGGAGACTAACGTTAACCCTACAGATTAGATGAACAAAAGTGTGGCCTACATTAAAACTAGATTAGCCAATATCAGACCTAGATTTAAGAAGAGTAGGCCTATTAATTTAGTCATAAGCTAGTTGCTGGGTTAACTTAGCAGTCTGCAGTTATCATTTTACTCTGACCTTTCTTAATACGTGAAAGACCATTGTAGTTATGTAGGCAAATTAAGCTGCCACTGAGCCTGACAAAAACTTCGGGATTGAACAGGAATTGAACTCGTTACTCAATTGTACGCCATTTATCGAGTATAGCGTACCTGAGGTGAGCTAAGCTCGTTGTATTAAAAAGAATTACTAGGACTTCAATTAATTCCTCTTAGTCATCTCATAAGATTGTAAGGGAGCAGTCCAGATCGCCTTTAACGGAGAATAAAATATGAAAGTCTTCTCACATAAAGTCCAGCTCATCAACATCCACAAATTTTGTTTGGTGGTTGAATTTCGCGACAATTTAAGAACTCAGTTCTCGCATCACAGATAATAAATATGAACTCGTTTCTACAAGATAAAAATTGTTTTTGACTGAGGCTGTAAACAAAAAATACATTTGGTGAATAGGCCAGCCGAGTACAAAATTGTAACTATTGTAATTTTCAGACTTTCATATTTCAGAAAGAAAGGTTGTTACTATCCTCTGTAATGAAGGCTACAAGATATCGCAGGGTGACGAAGACACCGTCACAACAAGAATTGCCGAACTTCTTGAAAGCAAGGGCGTCATTCTGTGCTGTAAAGGAAACAAAAGTCCACTCCAGACCAGACCTTCACAATTAAGCAGATCACAGTCTTGTCCAAGTCGTAAAGCCACAGCAACAAAGACAACGCAAAAAGGACGTCCGATAAACCCTGAGGAGTTTACTTTAATATTTCAAACCCGTCTGCGTCACGGAAAGATTTCATACGACAAAGGAGATGTAAAGTACAGAATGCCAGAAGGTTGGACGGTTCCCAAAGAGATAGAGAACGATTTGTCAGTTAAATGGCGATCTACCATCGACGTAGAATTGCTGATCTATCGAGAAAATAAAACTGGGGACCTTCGTACGAAGGTGAATAAGGATATAGAAGCCCAGCTGAGTCGAATGGGCGACACCTTCAGAGGTGCTTTGCATAGCGTCGGGTTGCATGGCGTCAGCTCAAGCGTCGGCTCAATCATCTCTGGTGTCAGCTCGAGCGTCGGCTCAAGCATCTCTGGCGTCAGCTCGAGCGTCGGTTCAAGCATCTCTGCTGTCGGGTCGGCTTTTAGACCGCTCTGCGGGGCCGGGGATCAACCTGCGGCTGTACCTCCTGCTGCCCCTCCGGCTAACAATGAAATGTGTCCTGACTAGACTAGAAAACGTTTGAGAGTGGCAAGCACTTAAACCGCCTCTTAGAAAACCTCTTCCTAAACAGCAATTGATCGGAGATAAAAACAAATTGACTGTGTAAATATCGCTAGGTCTGAAACATTTAAATAGTTAATGTTACATTTGTGGGCAACCGGGTCGGGCTAATTTTGTTTTTTCGAGCATTTCCATACATGATAAGGTGGCCATTTGCCCATTGCATGAGATTAACTAAACTTGTATTTATTCAGTTTTCAGCAGAAAGGGTTGTGTTACTATTTGGGTTCAACGTCCATATAGGTTAAAAATTGTGCTCATAGACAAACAATTTGCGCACTAAGACTACAAAACGATCAGTGTTCAGGATAGGGCGTCAACAAAATCCGGAACATGGAACATTCCAGAACATCCTAGGAAAGGGCAAATTGTCACAAAATAAATGGAAAAAAAAGTAATAAAAAATTCTGATCGTCAATAAAAGATAATAAATAAAATAAAATAGAATAAAATGAAATAAAATAAAAGATATAGAATAAATAGATGAATATATGCATCTGTGACTAAATGAACGAATATACTATCTCTGGCTAAATGCGCCTCATTTCTCAAATTCAAAAATATCTTGGATAACGTTGAGGCTTTATTTGGGTTTCGAGAGACGGTTTACTTTATATGAGAAAATTAAAGCATTTTCTCAGTCACGCACGCAGTAGTCTCCTTTGGCGTTGCGTGACGACCCTAGGAGAGTACGCATGCAGTCACACAGTTCCACTTTCCTGGCACGCTCTTGAGTTTCCTGGTCTCATGTTTATTCGGTTGTTTAAGGACGTTTTGTGTTTGAGTTGATTTCCAAAGTAAAAGTGTACAGAGATGAATAAACCTAAATTATACTAAACAAGAGAATAGACGTCCACCCTATTTTAAAGATCTTTTGTCAAACCAGCTGCTAATTATTCTTTTTGCTCGTCTACACAATCTCTTCTGTTCATTCCAAAAGTCAGCTGTTCTACACTTGGGAATCGCACCTTCTAAGGGTGGATTCATTTGCAGCATATGCGTATAGCTGTCGCTTTGGCACGTGCGAATTTTCTATTGTTTTTGGCCAAAAAACAAAAGAAAATTCCCACGCGCTAAAGCGACAGCTATACGCGTATGCTGCAAATGATTCCACCCTTTAAGATAACAAATTTCCCTCCCTTTCTAACGCAGCAACTGAAAAACGGCAACGCTTTCGGTGGAAGTTTGTGTTTCAAACTGAAATATCCGACACAAAAACTACATCAATTTTTGAGTTTATTTATTATTTTTTGTTAATTTTTTCTTATTGCTTTTGTCTTTTCTCCGCCGCAATGATGAGTTAATTTGATGTGGTTTTACTTTTGTTCAGTTTAAGTTTTTCTGCAGATCCAAATCTTTGTCACAGATCGCGTAACTCTCTGGTTACTGTGTGGCTTAATCCATTTTTTTTAAATTCAGGGGGAGGCCAAGAAACCATCACGGTAGAAAATCACGTGATAAAATTGGCGGGAAAGAGATGTTTTATGTACTACTGTTACACCTTTAAATTTTGCTTGTTTGTTTGTTCGTTTGTTTTTTGGTTGTTTCTTTAATCGCTTTCTTTCTTTCTTTTTTATTTATTTTGTGATAATTTGTCCTGTTCCGGGATGTTCCGGAATGTTTCAGAATGTTCCGGGATGTTCCGGAGTGTTCCATGTTCCGGGTTTTGTTGACACCCTTCAGGATAGCACAATAGGCAAGTTGGGCAAATTAAGTTTGGGGAAATTAGCAAAGAGTTAGTTAGCATGCAACTAATCTGTGAATTGTTTAATCTACGCTGGTGTTTTTGTTTGTTCGTTTGTTTGTTTTTTATTTTGTTTTTTTGTTGGTGAAAGCCGTTAATCAGCCGCCATCTTGAAACAGTCGTTAAAAAAAAGTAGCTCGGGGCGGAGGGAGGTAACAAATTTCTCATTTCACAGACTATCGTTGAAGTCTTTCCGGCTCCAAAAGATCAAAACGAGATAACAACAATCCACATACGTTTAAGGATCAAAGCGGCTCAAAAAGTAGAAATTTGGGGCCATGCCTAGCCCGTACATAGGTGGCGTTCCTCAATTCAATTTTAATAATAATAACAATAATAAACATTTTTATAGCGCCTTATCCAAAAGCTCTAAGGCGCTTCACAATAAAAGTTAATTGATCGAGGGATCACTAACATGTTCATGCTTGATGATCGTAAACTCCTAACAGGCTTGTAAGTTTGCGGCAAGTCACGAATATAGCTAGGACCGATCAGTAACCTTCGATTAAGCAAAGTAATTTTCATTTTTTTTCGTTCCACGTTCAAAGTAATCTTAGAGTACAATCACGACGGTCCACGTACGAAGTGGGTCATTTGTGCTGGTGATGATACTTTTACCCAACTCAAATCTTGTCTTGTTTAAGTGGGGTTCCAGAAGAGAACAGAAGAATTGGTCGCTTGAATGCATGTTTCTTTTTTCAGAATTTTGATTCAGAGACACGGCAATCCTAAGTTTTTTTTAACATTTTGTGTGAATCTTTGCAAATTTCAACCAGCCGCGTACTATTATACCATTTTAATAATAAAAATATGTAATTTTAGGCCCTTCGTTAGTGGTACTCTTCTACGCCGATAAAATATGACTTATCTTCAGCCTGTTTACCAACAGGTTTGCAAACTGTCTTTGCAATGTTTATATAAGCCAAATTGTAATTTGTACACTTACCTTGCAAAGGCGCATTTTGAAAACTGATTTGGTGGATAACTTTTAAAATAACAATGTAGAATGTGGAATGACCAGTTTACAAAATAAATGTTTTTTTTCCTGTTTTTCTTTAAAAAGGGAGGTTATAAGGAGAGTGACTGAATAAGACGTGACTAATGCATGGTTCAATTTTACCTGTTACCATTCCCCCCCCCGGGTAACCCCGGGGACAAGTCCAGCCTTTCAGTCCCGGGGGTGGGGAATTGTTTGAAGCCGTCTTGTCCCGGCTGACGCTACGGCTGACGCTACTACGGCTGCCGTTACTGAAAAGGTCCGGAGAGAGTACGTCTCGACAGTCCGCCAAAGTTTTAAAATCAAAGCGAAATACAAAGTAGCTAAGCTAAGGAGTTGAGAATCTCTTTTATTCTACTCCTCACAGCCAAATGGCTTCGTTCAAAGAAAGATAGCTGAACGAAAGCGTATGCTGTATATTTTGTACAATGACAACAATTTACTCGGATGAAATATTTATTACTTCAAAGACGGAGACAAATATCCCAAAGGCAATGGAGTGAAGAACAGAAATATTTCAGTACTCACCGGAGCAAAAAAGTATCGAATACGTATCCAGTTATAAAGCACTAAGCACTCAAAGTAAACTTTACTGCAAAACGAATATTTCTCCTCGCCATTCCAACAGTTTGCTAAAACTAAGCATACAAAAAAGTCCTTCAAAATACGGATTTACAAGCGTATGAGCGGCAAACTTGAGAAAATTTTCGACTGAAATTGACTTCAAAGGATATATTTTCTGTTGGAACTCGTAAAATGCTGAGACATCCGTTGAAAAAGGTCAGAGAAGCGCAATAAACCCAACGTTCTACCCTACATAAAACGGTGTATCAGAGGTTCTTCGCCGCTGCCTTCAACAACAAGGCGTACGCACCGTCTTCAAATCAGACACAACTCTTAGGCCTTACTTGGTGCGAACGAAAGACGCCCCTGAACCAACTAAACAAGACGGTGTAGTCTCTAAGTTTCCATGTGAGGGCGGCGGAGAATACCAGCGGGGAACAGGGAGAGCGATTAAGGATAAAAGAACACGACAGAGATCACGACTTGCTCGTACGGAAACCTCCGCAGTTACGTTCGTGAAACAAACGAATAAACGTTCATCGTTCCCAAAAGAGACAATGCTTCGAGCTCACCACCTTCGTGACTCATCCTCAAATGAAGCGTGACTCTTGATTGGATGCATAAATTTACTTCATTATTTCTTACCCAGAAGTCTTTCCTTGGTTGGGACTCAGTGATGCGAGACGACCAGATCGGTCATTTGCACGCGAGAAACTAAATGATCACGAAATTTAAGCGATGCCGGTTGGAACTGAGTCCATGAAAGTCCTGTGGAGTAGTCTACTGGCTCTTATACTCTATTGCTTCTACCTTAATTGACGAGAAAATTAACTCAATACTGCTTCCGCTCAAGGAAATAAATTGGTAAGAATAATGATTCAATGCGTATTTACGTTATCTTTTTTTAAAGAAGTATTCTTGTCATGTTTTGGTGCCGGTTTCTTCAGATCAGTGATCGCGACCTTCGTGTTCAGTTCTTCAGCGACATGATATAGTAGGCAATTTATCAAAGTTATCGTGTGACATTAGCACTATCTACATGTAACTGATCTGAATGCAGCTCTATTCCACTTATTCACAACAAACAAAGGCCAAGTTAGGGTCTATCGGTAAACGGCTGAAAGTTGTCTCGTTTAGACTGGTAGGCATAACCTTTCCTTTATCTGCAAACACGACAATATACTGCATTGGTTTCGAAATCACGCGTATATCCACGTATTTTGATAGTCGATCGGTGACGTGGTAGAGGTCATGGTGTCTGTCCACAAAGATTTTATATGATCAACGGTATCAAAAGCAGCTGAAAGATCTAGCAACACAAGTATGACACATTGGCCATCATCGATAGCACGGAGAGTGCCATTCTGAACCCGGATGAGCGCAGTTTCAGTGCAATGGCCAACCTTGTATGGTGACTGAAATAACTCAGTGAAATCAGCATCCTTGAGATAAGAGTTCAGACGAGTAGCCACTACTTTTTTAGTTGCCTTTGATACTATTATTATTATTATTATTATTGTTATTATTATTATTATTATTATGGTGACCATCAAAGTTGTTTCCGACAATTACTTTAAATAAAACCCAAACTTTCCAAGAAATCAGCAAGCTTAAACTGTAAAAGAGTAAGAAGGTCATCATTAATAATAGTAGTACAGCAACTTTGTGCCGAGCGTCTAGCAGTTGATTAGAACACTCGATAAAAGAGTAAAGTGTTTCCATTCTCGAAATATAAAATTAAGCAGTGCATTAAATAGTTCTTAAAAATGACAGAGATGATGGCTTGGAATATGTGGATTGTACCGTGTGTTTAGACATGATAACTTAATATTGATGAATACGTAATTTACACTGACATAGGAGTGCGATTTCGGAGGTTGCTCTGATCAGATGTCGAGCTCTATTTCTGAGACGTAGGGTACCACATCATACAAATACTTGAGCATACAGTCGCGTTAAGAATTGATGTAATGCCCCCAGAAAAGGGGGACTCTAAAAGTGCTATAGTCACCCTAGGTTCAACATGAAATCTGGCCCGACTGAGGTGGTGGAGAAAAATAAAAAAGGCGGCTTATATGCCCTTAGAAAGAGGGAGTAAACAAGCAATTAACAATGGAGAACAGTGCCCCTTCTGCTGCTTGACTACAATTACAAGCACCACTATATACACAGTAAAAATGGTTGGTATCAGGCAGTTCCTCAGCTAAATAACTGAGAGAATCATGCCCCTGGTATTGACCACCGATACTGAAAAGGCATTCATGCAAGATAGCAAAGAACTACACCTTTATAGGATGACCAAACAGCCAGGTGGTACCAGCCAGTGACTCTGTGTAACAGTCTGCCTATGATTGAAACAAAACGATAATTGTAATAAATTATAATAAATTATAACTGTATCTATTGTAGCCGTAGCTAAATGCTCAGGTACGCAGGCTCGAGACTAACAGTAGCCAACTAGTCACAGACTAGTAAAATTTCCGTTTTGGCTAGTAGGTTTTGCGCTTTCACTAGCCACTTTGGCTAGTGAAAATTTCAAAGCACTAAACACAGGATGGAAACCAATCGCATCCCAAAAGCAAATTGAGTGAACAGAATGAAATAAAATGCTCCATTGACTCTCGCTGCAGTTTCACAACAAGATTCTACTGTTATTTACACATCGGTCATCCAGACAAAATTCATAACTTATCTCGGATATGCCTCTTGAAAATGTAGACCAGACAATAGTAAGTGGTATAGAAGAAAATGCTTCCCATTATCAGCCGAACAAGAGACGCGAGTAATGAAAAACGTTAAAAATTTGCGAGAACAAGGACTGGCAAGAAAAGGAAAGCTATAGAATCAGATCAAACTTTATTGTTGATTAACGATAAACGGAGAGAAACAGCTTAGTGAAATAAAATACAAAACTCACCTTTCAGAAATTAAAAAAAAACAAACAAACAAACAAGCAAAAAAGCATCAACAACCACGAGGTCTCCGGGTCCGTAAGACGGTTATTTAACAATTGCTTCTCTTCTTTTTGCTTTGTTTTGTTGTTCTTGGTTTTCTGATTTAAAGAGATTTCTAGAAAGCACCACGGGGAACGTGATGTTCAAAAATACGTTATGCATCACACTTTTGGCAAGCGAATGGAGATCTTTGAAAGGTGGTCTGTCAACAATGAACAGAGAGCCTAGCCAAACACCCCAATGTATCGGTTAGTTTCCTTGTACCCGAATGTTCTGACATGAACAAGAGAGAAGTTGGAAGTCATAATGTAAGAACATTGGAGGCAGAAGAGCTTCCTGGCTTCGAACCAGATGTTTGGTTGTCCTTTCCACCAAAAGATCTCGCTATCGACTTCATCATCGGTCATGGTGTAATACTTAAAAATAAAAGCAAATAATAAGGCGTTTCCACCATTGTAAGTGGATGCAAGTTGTGCACACTGCTCCTGAACAGCTTTCAATGTACAAAGCGTATTCTGATGCCATTCCTAAAGGTAAACAAAAAGAATGGAATGATCTAAAACTGTGTCAAATGGCCGATCTTGTCGTATCAATTGGACCCAAACTACACGAATTCTACTCAGCCTACATCCGCTCCTGTGGGAAAGACGTTTACAATTTTACCCCAGAGATCTTTACCGAATTATCTACTTTGAAACTGTACACCAAAATTGGTAAGAAGTTTCGTATCCTGGTATCCGGACCTGGTGACTCTAAAGATTTCGAGCTTAAAGGATTCGAGAGTGCTGTTCAAGCAGTTGCTAAGCTGAATTACCATCTTACCTTTGTAGGGGCACCCGAGCTCATAGTCCCCAGCTCGTTCCCTGATGACATCATCATGTGCAGCCATTGGCACAGGTCATGGAAACATTGCGATTTAATATAGATCAAGCACGTCTTAGAGTTAAAGGATATTTAGAGGGCTGACACCGTTCAGAGAAATATATACTTTCTATGTACACGAAATCAGACTACAAGTTTGGCTTCTCACACCGCCTTTTATTTTTTATTCCCTTACAAACAAACAATTCATTAAATGGGTTGTTTCACACACTTTTTTGTTATCACAACGGAAATTGAATTAACATTATAGGTTTAATTTTGTAGTACAATTTATCGTTCAATATACAACCAAAAAATGTCATTGGCTAACTAGGTTTGCTTTCCCTATAGCTATCGGGTAAGCACACATGTACACACAGACACACATCAACGTATGGCAATCCACTATCTTCCGCTTTACTTGCCGACTACATTTGCTCCTGGCGGTGGCCCAGGGGGGTAGCGACCGTGATATCCTCCACCTTGTCCTTGTCCGTAAGTCCCTCCCTTTCCAGCGCCTTTCTTATAAACTGTTTGGGTGCTGACTGTGACGAAGATCATCCGTGCGCCAGTCTCTGTGTACAGTGTATACGCGTCTTGACCTGTTGCCGGGTAATTTGTCCCGCTCTTGGCAGCTTGTCCCGCATGATTGCAACAACCGCATGTCGGGATAAGTATCATAAAGCGAATATCATGCTGTGGCGTCTGGGTCGTACAGTAGACATGTGCTGTTGCGCGTGCGGGTTGACGATTGCCTGGATTACAATTTGGGTTGGGGCAGTTGAAAACACAACACCTCTCAGTAGTGACAGAATGACCTGTGCAGTTGCCCCACAACTCACCAGCGCTTCCAGTTTGTGTTGGTGTTGTGACAGTTGTTGCACGGTCACCGGTTGTTAAAACTGCATGGGTAAAGGCCAATGACCAGCCTGGTTTCAATTGAAAGAGTCCCTTACCAACATAATCAAATGCACTGTGGAAGACTTCTGAAGTAATCCCAAAATCGCTGTAAAAGGAATCTGGAAGAGAAGGACGTGTACTGGAAGACGCTGCCATGTTACACGATGTGTAATCGTCAACTTCGTCCTCAGCTTGACTCTAACGGTATCTAACGGGCTTCGTAGTGTGTTCTGTCTTGATGGAAGGATCGCTTCGAAGACCTTGTGTTTATTATGATATTGCGCTGGTTATATACAATAGAGTTCGCTTAGGTGTGGCACTGTTTGCCGTTTTAAATGGCATTTTCCGCATTTGCGAGGCAATTATGTCATGCATGAACGGCAACAATAACGAAGAAAATAGCAAAAGAAACAAGCTATGTCACGCTACGACTTTGTAGTGTTAACAGAAACTCCCGAGTTTCTGAATCCCTTAACCCTCTTGGCTCGCCGTGTAAGCACAGGTAAACACAATACGTTGTGTTGTTGGTTTTCAGGGCTTTGACTCAGTGACTGCGGCGGTGTTGTGTCTGTTGCGAAAAATGATAGACTCATGATATGCATGTTCCATCTCTGGTCACGCAAGTACATGACTGTCCTTTGTTGTTAATATTCCGCATATATTGTGTTCTTTTCTATTTTAAAACGTTTTAGCAGTGGATTGGGATTACAAAATACAGTCACGTTAACCCAATAAGTTAGTTTTATATACAACGACTAGAATTTCTTTGGAAAAAACAACTTTTAAAGTATCTTTGCTGATGAAACCGGCCAGAGTTTATTTTGCTATGCACTTTTATTAGTTGTTTGGTGTTTGCTTGACAGGAAGTTTTAACTTATGGAATTTACATGCACTCTTTAGTAGCCGCTTACTATCGACTTCCCGTCCTAGTTGACGTGGTTTCAGTCGTAATAAGTTATAAATTTAGGTTTTTTTTCACTTACAAACGGCGCGCATTAAATGAGCACCTGTTGGTTAATCACTAGTGCCATGTGTAGAAAAAACGGATACTTTCAAGATCGAGTTTCAAAATATGGACACATGATGCAGTTCAGAAAGCCATTTTCATTCCACAATTGAATGACACACGCAACTTGAAAGAAAAGGACTTGAAACACAATTGCTTCCATGTCATAAGTGGTTTTGGGAGCGGTGTTTTAATAGTATTTGTTATTTGAAAAGATAAATACATTCTTAATAGCATTGATTCTAACTAGTTCACCGACATATTGGCATCAGATAGCTCAGCAACTGTAATTTTGCTTCCATCTGCGGCGTTTAATCGAGGGTGGCGTTTTATCGAGTAAATACGGTTATTGTTTGATGTTTGCTTGACAGGAAGTTTTAACTGATAAAATCTACATCCGCTCTTTAGCAGCAACTAACTATCGACTTCCCGTCCTAGTTTACGTGGTTTCAGTCGTAATACGTTACAAGTTACGTTAAAAGTTTACAAGGTTTAAAAGTTTACATTATTTATAAATGTCGCGCATGAGTAGTGCCATGTGCAGTACTACCTGACATAGGATCGTTTCAAACTTTGCAATTCAGAAAACCATTCTGTCCTCATTCCACAATTGAATGACGCTTTTAAGGCCGGTTCACCGATATATTGAAGCCAGCAGATAGCTCATTAACTGTAAAAGTACTTTATTGCAGTCAGGGAGAGGCATAACAAAATTTCGCTGAAAATTAAACTGGTCTGACACTGACTGAAGTACTAAACGTACTGTACAACGTTCACAGAAAACTAAATCAAGGCGTTTCGACCGAACATCTTCGGTCTTCATGTCCTTCATCGGTTTCAAATGTCATTTGAAAGCGATGAAGACTTATAACTAATTACCATATTTATGTGAAAGTGCATAACAAATAAAGGAGAAGGCAAATATTTGCCATAAGTAACCCCATTTGTAGCTCCTGACGAGAACTAAAATTACAGGACGCGTGTCACATACGAACCTAGTAAATGGCCTAGCTCACCAAGAGTCTCTCGTAGCTCATTGGTTAGAGAGCCCAACTAGCATCTGGGAGGCCATGGGTTCGATTCCCGTCGGGGACTCAGAATTTTTCTATGTCCCACGCTCGTGACAAATGGACATTTCATCTTTAACAGGAAATGTATACTTAAGGATATTGGTTTGTCCGTGGCACCATAAAATCAGTGAAAACTTGCAGTGGCTAGCGCTTGTGTGCATTCCAAAACAAACAAACGAACGAATGAAGTAACAAGCAAACAACGGGAAGAACGTCATGCTAGCCCACATATAGGGCAAGAACGTCATGCTAGCCCACATATAAGGCACTAATGTGAAGGTAAGTGAGTACAACTGAAGGGAAGTGAATACAGATGAAGGAAAGTGAGTACAAATGAAGGAAAGTGAGTACAAGTGAAGGAAAGTGTGTGTTAGTGGAGGTAGGTGCGTTAATCAGTTGGTGTATATATTCATATAAGATTGTAATGCTATTAGTGCCTTATATGTGGGCTAGCATGACGTTCTTGCCCAAACAACATAGAAACACACAGACGCGTACGGAAACCGCTAAATGCACAGTTGAAGAATAACTAAAGGTGTTTTTAATTGTTTCAGATTAAAGTGATTTTCGACTGAACCAAAACCGAAGTAATCACTTTGGCCAATCAAAAAGGACACAGACAATCCAGTAAACCAATCAAAACTCGAAGTAAGTAAATGAAGTCGGCACGAAGCGCGGAAAAACGTGTGCGAGTGAGTCACGATAGTGCTGATTGGTTGAGAATTCAAAGTGGCACCAGTTTGTTTCAACCAATCACTAACCGTAGTAATGCAACTGCCAAAGCAAACGCGAATTACTTACGAGAAAAACGTTTTGTCGTCTTTTCATAATTCGAAGGCTTAAGACCACCAATTCATAATTAGTGATTTTATAGTTTTCCTGTCCTGAATTTTTCGTTAAATACTAGTAAACTCGATATATATCGTTTTCACGTGACGTCATTAGGTAGTAAAATCCAAACTAAATAGACACCAAAGTTTGTATCCACATCAGGCATAAGAGGTACGAAAATTATATCTGTTTACAACTTTTCAGCTCATGCAGTAGCGTCTTTCGTTTGGAAGCCAGCGCAGGAACTCCTGTTTATCAGTCGAGAGCAAGTTGACTTTGCTCTGCACTCAGTGGATTCATATCCATGTACATAACACCCAGAAATGCCCTTTTTGACAGGAACCCTTTCTTTCACGGTGGCCGTCCCTAAATCGGTAAAATTTACCGACGAATTGTTAAAAAATAATATTGCGCGTACTTTGCCTGTGCCATGGTGGTTGATTTAAAATACCTTTCATGGATAAATGTTGTTCCCGTTTTAAGGTAGTCAGTGGCCCATTCCTACATGTCCCATATATTCCATCAGCTGTAACATCGATCCTAAAAAATCCAGATAATGCGCTTGATACCCGGTATTGGGACGTCCACCCTTTCCTTTAACGGCCTTACCACACACAAAGCTCTTTAACATCTCTTAAAACTTTTCAGGATAAACAGCATAAAAAATACAATTTGAATCTACCACGCTATTTTATTCCCACGATCACGCTGTGCGCATGCGCATGCAAAATGCCCTCTTGTTCAGCTTATGAACAGGAGGTTATAATTATGGGATATATGAGGAACCTATTGCTTGATTGGTCAGCACACTACAATTTTGCGAACATGCTTGAAATACGTGCCTACTGCCAAAACTCTTTGTTTTCTCTTGTACTTGAATCTTTCAGTCGCATTTCAGCGTGTTCATGACAACTTTTAGTTCACCCATAAAAGGTACATATCACTCACTGAAATGTGGTTAAAGCATTTAGAAAAAATCTACTACTCCTCGTTTATCCAATAAAATTACGTAATCTATCTGGACCGCTCGCGGAGCATAAAACAAATGGAATATCACTATTTTGCAGGAATATTAACATTGTCCCAAAACAGCCTATGAGAATGTTACTTATACATACTAAATAATATATTGAGTTGGAATTTTTTTCTTGTTTTTTTTCAAATAGGAAATTTTTTTTATCGAGGGCCGATAAAGAAAAGTGACATCACTCACTGTCGTTGACATAATGCTGTAAGCGCGCAGAAGGACGGCCACACGAAGCTTGTTCATTGTTAAGGCGAGATTGTGCGTTTACTTATAACAAAGGCACTTAACTTGGCTATAGTAATCATCGACTGGTTTTATAGTCAGAGTTATATATTTTTTCTTATTGCTAATTTGGAATGATTCATATCACGAATAAAAAAGACGCATATAAATGTCGAAAAAAAACGGCCTGTGCAATCATTTTTTCCTTTCTTATCGGTTTGTCCTGACGTATTACGCTATTGTGACCTCTTGTTTGGAAAATATTCCGCGGTTTACGGTTTTAAATGATATGATGAATCATTGGAAATGCAGGAACATTTCTTTCCCGGTACATGGCACTTGTACGTAAAATATTGCACTGTCAATGATCCGTAGCCTGAAAGGACTAAATCTGATGCCTGGCGTCATAAGTGGACTGCCAGGCTGCTAAGTTTAACTTCCGAAAAGTCATGATTATGCCAGACACGCTCTGTTTATGTACTTCTTAAAAAAATGAACGTAATAAACTAATAAAATTTCGAAAAAAAAAACAGCAACAAAAAACAAATAACCGATTTACTAATTTTATTCCTATAGAATCTACTACAGTAAGTGACAAAAGTGTTGACACATTGTCATTGTAGGCCCCATTTTATTGTAATATGGTCTAATTTCACGCCTTCCCCCCTCATTCCCAACCCCCTTCCCCCTATCAATGTTGTAGTTTGTTTTTGGAAGCCCTTTGCTACAATCGTACAACATTGGATGGGGGAGAGGGGGGTATTTTGGCAGAGTGTGATGAAATCCAAAAACTAGCTATAGTGGCGAATTTACCATCAAAACTGCAATGCAAAGTCAATGTGTCAACTACTTTTGTCTTAGATTGTAGCTTCAAGTAAATACATAAATGCTCATTACCCAAATGTTTTACCAGTGAGCTGTCAGCTCGTAAATTATCCAGGAAAAAATTTTCCCTCTTTTCACTTGGAGACCTAAAAAAATGCGGATAATTCTTGGACATTCGCTTGAATTATTGTACCCTCGAGAAACGCTTGTTCGGGTAAGTACTAATTTTCGTTTAAACTTGAATTCTAACTGAAATTGAACGACTTATGTGTCTATGTACCTGTTAAGAGCGAGTCGGCTGAGTTAAAATAAGTTTCTGCCTCAGACATTAGTTACAAGACTCATTATTTAGAAGTGGCGCGCTTCGATGCGATAAACTAAAGACAAACGTTGACTTCATTTTCGCACCAGCATAATACTGATTCAATTTGTCAAATCGAACAGATTCTATTTGTATAGCTTCCATGCACACATAAAATTCAATTCACTGCGAGTAAAAAACATCACGCGAACTGGAATCGTGATCTGTTTCTTCAATTTTAAGATATTGACCGAGTTTTAACCCAACGCCAAGCTAACCAATGCGGCAACTTTTAAACATTTGTCAAGGCCTTTGACAACCTGCAGGTTATAGCCGATATCGTCTGACAACCCTCTACGCTGTCTTTGGTCTTTTGTGCAAGGGATGAAACTTGCTCAAAAATTGTGTAGTTTATTTTGAGATTAAGATTTAACTAGCAAACACGAGGACAAAAATCCACACGATCGGTTTGTTTTGAACGAACGTTATCAGCTCCGGATATCTTACTGAATTCAAAGTGATGAGTTATATTTTGCGATAGGGACCAAACTTTCTCTTTTGTTTTCTCGAGACTATATTGGTCAGTATTTTTAGGAATGGTACGTAGATTCTACCATTTGTATTTGAATATTTTATCTGGTGTTTTACACGATAGAATTTCACTTTCTCAAATGTTGGTGCAGCGATTTAGTATAAAAGTACCAGTCAGATTTAGTTTTGAGCTAAGAGGGCAGAACTGAGATTGTTTTAGATTCTTCTACTTTGCTGCTTACAAAGAAAATACCATTAATTAACCGCCGTGAAGTTAGTAGCTACATAACTCGGTAAAATCTTCTACTTAGTCAGTAATAACCGTCTCTTTTGCTTAGGTCACATAATACCTCGAAATAATTATTAAACAACAGTTCAAAACTCATTTTGTTGAGGGTTAGTATGTTTTATCATTAAGCTTTATGAATAATCTTCAAACTCCACCAAACTCCATTATGCAAAGAACCATTGTGTCCACAGCCATTTTCAGTTACGCAACACGTTTTTCTAACGGGGCATGCTAATTATACTTTGGTTTTAGATTTAATTAAATAAATTACTTATCGACTGAAAATACTCCAGATTAAAATCAACAAGAGATGAGTTTCAGTAGCGTTCATTTTTCTGCTTTATCAAGAATAATTTCTCGTTCAATGCCTTTATCAAACTAATCTGCAGTGGTACGAACGTAATATTAGAATTAATATCAAAATCAAGGAAAAAAGAACAGAATGGACTTTGACAGCTTCAACTAATTTTAAAGTGTCAGAGGGTAGGTATTCAACCGAAACACTAATATTTGCATTTTTGTGGTTAGTGATTTAACAGTGCGTTATAATGTTCGAACAAAATTCCTTTACATCGGCTACTTCACTCGGCGGACAAAAAAAATTTCGTAAACTACCCTCTGTTTAGAACATAGAAAGATCTAGAAAAATGAAAAAAAATTTTTCTACATTACTGCATGTCATCTGAACGCAATATATATTGTATTTAAACAAAATGTTATCGATTACGAGTTAATTAATTTCTTGCAATGAGGATAATTGAAAGTGGTGTGTTTGTAATCAAGTGTTGCTAGTGTTTTTGTAGATCATATAGAACGGTTCACTTCAAGGTATGAACGAGACGTGTACCTTTAGGCTCGGTGGCCCGGAAAACCGCTAAAACACGGCTGTAAACCAGTTTCCCTTTCTTTCTTCGTAACAAGTTGCCTATCAGCATGAAAATGCTGGCGATTTTTCCTGGTAAAATGTGTTCGGACCGCCGTGAAAACCATGGTTGTGGACAGAAAAAACCAAAAAGCACTAGCTCTGCTATATTTGGCGTCGAAACTGCTGCGAAAAGCTGCGAACTCAAGCGGTGTGCCGACCGAGCTCGAACAGAACCAACGAGGCAAATTTGAACTTTTTGCATGAACTTTATCGCCTTATTTTTTTCGCCTAAATTGAACTTTTCCCCTTCCACCAAAAAGACAACTGAGTATTCTTTTGAACTTTTTTTTTCCATTAACAAATTTGTTTTTGACTTTTGTTGCCTTTGCTTGTTTTGCTACAACGCGGGTCAACATGCGATTTCGCGCCAAAAACACACGGGATTCAGCACAGG
>Ga0126336_10000157_pt1 | contig 20625 bp, 10 predicted proteins | sample SidCmetagenome_FD_92530 | JGI IMG/M metagenome (GOLD analysis project Ga0126336, IMG submission 92530) | Coral microbial communities from El Islote,Puerto Morelos, Mexico - Siderastrea C C metagenome | ecosystem: Host-associated > Invertebrates > Cnidaria > Coral | place: El Islote,Puerto... | reverse complement strand
ATCACGCTTATGGCTTAAAAATAAAAGCCAACTTTGTAAAGATTTGTAGTTGTAACATATCCCTGACGAAGTTTGAAGTCTCAAACGAAACGCGTAGAGTCAACAAATCAACTCAAGCTGTTACAATCTTGTGACAAGATAGCGCCAATCTGACTGCAAAGAACAAAGAAATCGAATTCGATCTCTGTGTCCTTCGCAGTCAGATTTGCGCCAAAGTCATCCATACTATCACATCGTAGATCTCTATTTTAGAGACGTTTTGCACTTATTTTCAGCGGTCATAGTTTTTGTTCTCGGAAGATCTTGTTTCAAGTTTTTAACTTGTGCTCGGATAATTTATTCTCGTCGTTTGGAGCGATAGTTTACGGTAGGGTACGTGCTTCCCCTAACCTAACGTTGCAAAGCGACATTAAGCGGTGGGAAATAAAATTCGCTCTCAAGGTTCCAGTGTGCATTTAATGATAATAAAATTTCATTATTTAGGAGCTCTTACCTTCGCAAAATGCTCTTTCCGAAATCACGAAGATCAGTAAAACCAATAGAAGAACTATTCTCCTTTTCATATTTGCTTTGAATCAACACAAGCGGAAAATTCAAACCATTTTCTTCCGAAAATGAACACTTGCGTCACAAACGCAGACTCTAATGTTGACGCTACGCTCTTTAGCTCGCGCGTTAATACTGTGAGCGCACGGTAATAAGTAACGCAAGGAAAACTGTGTAACGCAAGCCAAGAATGATTTGCAAAGTACGTAGAAAAAAGAGAGACTGTGACTTATACATGTGTTATTCTCTTTTGTGCGATGCTAACTGGTCATACGAATTGCGCTATGCAGGAAAAAGCATGCGCAGTCTTGGTATTTATATTATTATATATTTTTAAATTTAATCTCGTACCCAGGATCCTCAGGCTTCTTGGTCAGCGGGTGGTCACCAGGAGAGGCTCTGGTGCTATGGAAAAAATTGCGTTTTTTGGTTGGCTACTCATTGAACTGGCACTTCAGATCAGTTATCACTAGCTAGATAAATGTAAGCATGACAGTTCTATTTGTAAATCCAGTTATTATTTAGGACTTAGCTTACGCTAACCTCAAATTGATAATAGCATGAACTGGGCGTTTAGCATTCATCATTGCAATTAGAAATATATCTTGGTAAACAGTTATTTGGATTCACAAAAAATAACAAAAATCGACTACTTGTTGCTTTTTCTCTTCTTATTGCACCTTGCATCTGCAACGCACGAACTCTGAAGACTCTGAACTCAAAACCCACCTGCCGTCAATGACAGTCTAGTACCCAGGCGTTCTCACCCGTTTACGCGACTTGGTGCAAATTATGGGGAGCTAGAAGAGAACGCCTGGGCACTAGGTTATATCAGTCATACCGTATTTTCATCGACAACTGATAACGAGCCCTGAAAAAAAAAGAAACCAACGAAACCAACGAACGTAACCTTTTGACGTCCCCGTTGAACCAAACTTCTCAAGATCTGCTACAAAATATCTGTTGAGCTTTAGAGTTCGTGTATTATTGAGAAGCGTGGTAATGAAGTCACCACAAATTTGGACAAACATCTTCTGCAAAACTCGAAAAGATTTTGATTTTCAAGAGTCTGTGGGCCGTAAAAGAAAGACCCGGGGGTACTCCCGTTAATTTAGAATAGTTGTGTGCGGCGCAAAGGTTCTTAAAACCTGACCCTATAAATCTGAGGATTGAAAAATCCAAAATTGATCCCATATTTAAGGCCCAAACCCGAAAAGTTACAAGTTATTTAAGGGAATAACGACTAACTAAAAATTGTTTGAACAGGTCGTTTTTACTTTTTTTCTTCAATAAGACCCCCTTAACTAGTAGTTCAGACCACATATACCACATCCTTTTTCCTTTACAAAAAGGGAACCCTATCAAAGGATCACACAGGGATTACAATACCACAGAAGGGCTAAAAAGACATAAAGCTTAAATACTTTAGTACCCCTCCCCACCTGAGGACATAAAGACCAGCAAAGTATAAAATATAGCTGAACTTAAAAAAATGTTATTACAGTCTATCATTAAAGTGTGTATTACAACAACACGTACATGAAACACAATAGAAGGTTTTTACAGGGTGCAATATTTGCTCAGTCTCTTAAAAGTTCATCTTAAAAACAAAACTCAATCATCAGTCAAAGACGGTAACTGTAATTTCGTTGGAGCGTACATGTATGACAACAACAATTAGGATGGTTGTGACATACTGCGAAATATATTACTTAACCGTCATGACATTTATTTTGTCTCTTTGTTCTAAATGCGCTATAAAAAGGAGCTAAAATACATAAAGGATATTACACGGCGGCGCGAAGATACGAATTATATTTTCGAGTGGTAAAAACAATATTTTATGAACAAGCGCAGCGAGTGAGTTAAATGTTGTTTTTCACCACGAGAAAATAAAATTCATATCTTCAAGCCGCCGTGTAATTTTCTTTTTACTATATAGATAAGAGTATTTTTGCACAAACAACAGTGTGAAAGAGGGGAATGACGTCACGCCACTCAAGTCCCGGATGTAGTTTCGTATGAACTTTACGAGTGGTCAATTTTCCACTACTGAAAACACTCTTGTCTATATAATAAATATGATTAGTTTTAAAGAACAATTACCTTCACATCCCCCAGGAGTTCCCCAAACATAGTGAGGGCAGCTACAGCTATGCGACCCTCTACGGTCACAATAATCCCTCCTAGCCAAAGTATCTTCTCTTTATCAATTTCGATGTTTCGAACGAGTTTGCCATCGTTGGTGTATATTACCACGCGTAGGCTGTTTGTCGATCGTTCTTTACCAGCAACGACGAGATGTCCACCTACTGGATGGCAAGCCATCCTACTGTAATACCCTTCGGTGTCAATGTTAAAGTTGGAGAGCTGTTTTCCATCCTCTGTGAATACGTGAACCCAGGAAGCACCTCTGTGCAGCACAATCACACGACCTTCATTATCAGCGGCAATATCCGCTACACTCTTCAATATTCCCGCTCCAATGCTGTGAACGTATCCTCCGTCACGCTCGTACACGTCAACCACAAGTTCGTCCTGATCAGTATACGTCAATACCAGCACTTTGTCTTTGCTAACAGAGAGTGCGCCCGAACCAAAGTACCTTCCCTTCACAAAAAACTTGTGGAGAAGCTCACCAGTTTTTTTCCAAACCTGCACTTCCCGCTTATATCTCCTGTCGAAGTCGAATATCGCTCCAGGATTGGAAAGCCGCCAAACCAGTACATAGGTGTTGCTGTTCAAATCACTGGCGACATCAAAAATCTGCAACTCTGTATCGGCGTCATCAGTTTGTGGTTTAAAACTGAGAAGAAAATCCCCGTTGCTATCAAACACTTTGACCATTTTATCGTCCTCGTCTGCTATAATGAACTGTCCGTCAGTGTTTGTAGTGATACCCACCGGTCTTTTCAGCTTGTGCTTCTCTTCACCCTCCTGACCAAATGACCATGGCGTGACACAGCAATGCTCCATGCCTTGTTTCTGTAGTACTTTAGCAACTCTTGCGTCACGAAGCGGGTCGACTTCCTTTCCTTCGGCGTCAACACATGGCCAGTTTTTTGTAGACAGCTCTTTTCTACCAAATCCGACCATTAGCGTGACATCATAGATGACGCGATTCACGTGACAAACGGTGGAAATGATTCTCCTTCGTTCATCTTGGCTGAACCAGCCCCTGAAGCCTCTCTTAAGCTCGACAGCAAAACATTCCTTAACAACTGACAGAGAATGTAGCTCTTCAGCGCACACTCTACACGCTCCTAATGCGTCCTCAGGATTATCTACTGCCTCTAGTATTGTCGCCATTACTCGATATTGCATGGCTAGTATACGATCAGACAATTTCAAAGCCTCATTGGAAAAGGCCTTTGTTGCTCCCCTGCGGGCGTCTTTGAATCGGTCTTTCGCGTTCGCTAGCACCCTCACAGCTGAATCATCCAGGCTAGTCAGCTGTAGCATATTTCTCATTTCGTTAGTGAGAGAAATTGATTCAGTATTCGCTGTTTCAGCTGCTCGTGTTGTTGCCTTGCCGTTGTCGTTTCTGGATCTTTCCTTTTGAAACACTTCATACAATATCTCGATCCCTTCTTTGAAAAAGCTGATGCTAGCTAACAAATCCTTCCTTGCTAATCCGTCTAACTTCGACTTGATGTCGTCGATTTCACGCACGATCAAGCTACGGAATTTCTGATTTGTCACATCTCCTTCTTTCAATTTTTCAGCTGCTTTATCTCTGCCTTTATTCACAAGCAAGCCGATAGTGGCTTTAAACACGGCTGTTACGATTGAGGACATTACTGTTGAAGCTGTTTTAAACGGTGAACTACCAACAGTGCTACCAACAGTGCTATTGAATCATGTTTTAACGTGTCACAACGGAAACCCAATACGTACAAGTGTGACCCGACGTAACTTCCGTGCTGCTTTTGTTCCGTGAGTAGCTGCATAAATTGTCCCTTTGCCTCCGAGATAGAGGGGGCCTGGGCGCTGGCTTTAGTAATACATGAGTGAACTACATGAGTTGGGGAGAAAAAGGGCTTATGGTTTGACCTTGGCTTTTTTTTGAGACAGGGCTAGGTTATTACAATCCAACCACAACGCTTATATTTGGGGTTTTAGGGGACCCTAGAAAGAGTTTTTTTTAAAATTTATTTATTTATTTATTTTTTATAATTTTTTTTTACAACACTTTATTGATCAAAGACAACACAAATTTACCGTACTTATCTGCCTTTAACACTAAATTAACAATTATGTATTAATTAATAATATGAAGTTACAAATAACAAGTTAATACAAGTTCGAACCCTAGAAAGAGTTTGCTTGTAGATCAAAATTGCATGATTACTATCGAAAAAAGGAAGAAGAAGAAAAAAAAAGAACACATCAGGAACGGTCAAGATCTGTTCTAAATTAAAGGATCTAACATCGCAAACCATGCTTGGACGAACAATCATTTAATTGACTTTAATAACACTAGAGTAATTTGGAGTAGAACATTTTTAATTAGCATTTTATGAACATTACTCAACTCTTAGCCGTAACACAGTCAATATTAGATTCTTTTAAAAACTATGAACATTTTTTAATTAGCAATTTATCAATATTAATAATTAGCATTTTTCTCGTTTTCGTCACTTTCTTTGTATATATTTATTCTGTTATTTTTTCACACTTTTTACTGTATATCTTCTCACATTCGCGCCATTTCTATCATTTGTTAAAGCTGCAGACGGGTAGCCGAAATCTCAAACGTTTTTACAATTTTTGACCAGAGAACGTTTTTTAAAACGATTTTTACATGCCTTTGGACATTATACGGATCAAAATACCCCATTTCAAAACTGAAAACAAATGGACTGAAATATGACTCGATTGCAAATGGACCGCAAATCAGAGGGATCAAAGTAACGTAATAATTCATTTCGAGGACATAACGTGTTTTCTTCAAAGAAAAGGCCACTGAAAAATGAGTTAGGCATCTCGGACCTTGCACCTCCCGGGGCTTTTTGAGGCCTTTTCTGGATAAAACAGGAAAGTGATACACGTGTAATTATGAATTTACTTTCAGGCGCGTTCCTGGCCATTTTTTACCTGTGAGCCGGGATGCACAAGTTTAAAAAATAAAGTTTAATATAGAACTGAATACAGGTACATGAATTGATACAAGCTTTATAACCGGCAATTTTCGTATCTGCAGTAGGGGATCAGAAGCAATCTAGTCTACCGACTTCAACTTGGACCGAGACTAGACAACATAAGGAAAGTTTAATGTTATTATTATAGCTTTTTCAGTTTTTTTAACCCTACAGGCGAAATATGACTCCTATAGGCACTTAATAGGAACTTACCTCGCATCTGGGTTTAACAGTAGTAGGGTTATCTCAGTATGACTAACAAATAGTGCGGAGCATTAGTCAAAACAGAACCAACAGTTTCATCTAGAATCTAGATCAAGAATATCGCGATGATGGAACATCATCGCGCTTTAGTAAATATATACGGAAAGACATCACCTTATTGTCATTATTGTATAGCTCATGATTACGAATTTTGAACTGACATCGTGTAACATTCAGCATTTAACAATACTTTCAGTCCGCACGCCAGCTTTACACACTTGAACGAATTGGCTGGGATTTAGTGCAGCTGTAGCATGAAATAGTTACGAGATGGAATTTCAAAGTGAAACGTGTAAAAACAAGATAATAGTACACTAGCTCGATAAAATGCAGGGTCAATCAGTCATAAATGTCCAAAATTCGAATGCCAATCGACGCGGCTTCTTGGCACAAAACTCCTGGATGATTTTGTTGAATTTAAGGTGAAATCCGTGAGCCGCAAAGTTTAACATTGCCCATTTTGTAACGCAGGATTTTCGCCATATCCTGCAGGTAAGTTTCTGTGGATGTTTTTTTTTTTTGCTGTTAACACCCTTACTGGGACGTGATTTGTACTGTAAACCATAGACGTAAAACTAGTTCCCTTTCATTATCTTGTCAAACTCCCTGGTGAAGTCTGAGTGATCAGACGAAACGGAGAATAAAAATGGTTGACAAGATACGTTGCTATGTGATGCTCACTAGTTGGCATTTGAAAAAATTTTTAAAAAATCGCGGAATTTTGAGCCTAACAATTAGTCTGAGGAATTACTACAGCTACCACGAATTTTCAATCCCTAGCTTTTTGTTGACTTTTGGGACGGCCTTCACTTGACAAAACCTGTTGGAAGTTTTCATAGTGCGATGACCCGCGGGCCTAAAGAGATTTTTGCGAAATTTCAATAAAAAAACTTGTAAGCCAGTGCTTTCCTGGCTTATAGGCAGCCGGGTACGCGCCTGACTTTGTTATGACTGTGAATTGAAACGTCCTGAGTTCAAACAAACAGAATATGTCAAACAGAATTCATGTGTTTCAAATGTAGCTCATAGAGGGTACAAATCACTACAATCTTCACTGAGTTATTTTTGTCCGTCCCCAGAGCCTGTTCGCGTGAAAGGCCACCGACTGGAGACGAAACGCATCCCAAGAGGAATTCGGCTTCTGAGGACGACACCTGTTGACATTGCTTCGAATCAAATGGTGCTCACCACGAGGAACGAGCCATAAAGTTCAGCGAAAAGGAAATAAAAAGCCTGGAAAAGAAAAAGACCTACGACACCAAAGAAGTACACAGCACAGGAAACGAATAAAATTTCGAGATTTTTTTCGATGTTAATTATTTACATATTATCTACTTCTCTGCTGGAAGGGTAAGTTCAGCTGCTGTTTCGGTCTCTTGTTCAAAGTTCACGTTAGCTGTTCCTGAGGTCTGGAAACTTGGGTCTGGTACATGTCAACAATACTATATTTTTCCCCTTTCTTTACAGTGTATTCTCTATTTTTGGTATTTCTTTGTATATTATTTACATGTACTAATGAGTGCATTTTTTGAATACTTTTTACCTGTAATTATCTGTGGACTGATTTACTCAATAAAAGTTGATAAAAAATACGCTGCTGCAGTTTTACCTCTCGATCACCGCTTATTAAAACGATTGAATCATCTGGCATACTTTCTGCTAGTTTGTCTGCTTTTTTATGTCACATGTTGTCACGTGACGCTTTTGTTTGACCAGCTTAACTGCAATGCTGATACATCCCAATATGCGTGTTGCAGTAGTGGGCAACAATGTATCTTGCGTGATGAAATGCCGGCTGCGTCTGTTTAATGGAGGCTTGAGGTTTGTACTGAGCGTGCATGGCGTGCAATAATTGTGATCTCTTTTAAAAATAGCCCCGTCACTTTAAAGGCGGGATAGCCAGTATACCATACATCCATCCGTTTATATCGCCAGTCTCTTGGGCCTAAATTAGGCCTTGAACAAAACGGCTCCAGTATTTCGATTCAACTCATTTTCAAACTCCGTTCAACATTAAATCCGTTAAATCCGGGAGTTGACTTCAACATGTTAAACGCGTTTATTCACGCTGTTGCCGCAAATGATGTTGAATGAAGTTGATTTTAGTACGATACTTTAGTTCTCATACGTGTGAACAAGGATGTTGAGTTCGTTTAATTTGTGACGCGATTTCCGGCAACATGCAAGCAAGTTGTATTCAACAATGTTGAATGATGTTGAATCCGTAGCCCTAACAATGAGGAAAATGAAATTTCCCTTCACATTCAGTTATCACTACTTGTTCAAACATTCAAGTGATGAGAGAATAAATGAAGTGATCATCAAGGATAAACAGTCTTGATGTTGAGACAAATTCTGCTTGATAGTTATCTTTGAAATGTATGGAGAACAGTAAGGAGAATATACATTTTTACATCAGGGCCTAAAGGGTTAACCGTCAAATTCAAGATGACCGAAATCCACTCGTTTGCTCAATAATAGCCGTAACCTAGGAGTTTCCTATGCTTTCCGTCCAATCAGAACTAATGGCTCAGTGACCATTCGGGCACTGATTTGTCGGGCATTTTGTCGTTTAGTCGGTCTCCACGGTGGGGCATTTGTCAGCAGAAGTCTGTCCGGGGGTGGGCATTTGTCAATTTTTTCAACCATGGAGAATTTCACATTTTTACTATTCATAATTAAGCAAACTTTCTGCCTCCTTAAAATTTGATCTCATGTAGAAAACACGGCATGTTCTTACCAAAAGAGAGATCTGACCAGTTCAAAAAGTCATGTGTTACTACTATTTTACTCTCCCCTCCCCTCGCATCTTGTTTCCGTATTCTTCGCTTTCCCATCGTCTTTACGCATTCGTACTGGGCAAAGTGATGGACAGTTTAGAGGACTTAAACGGGAAAAATACTGCTCTCGTGAGCGAGGCTAAGAAAAAAGGCCTGGATAAGCTGTTTGAAGGTAAATATGAAATGCTCATTTTTGTATCTTCGTAGTTTTAAAAGCAAAGATCGCGGCTCTTAAATACGTAGTGCCGCTGTTCCTAGTCATAGGATTTTCAAAGCAATATTTAATGTTAAAAGTATCGTTGTTAATGATGTTGTCAAATTTTATACAGCTTAATTAAATCATTTATTTTCCTGAACCGGAAAGGAGTGTTTTAGCTTGTATGTGAGAAAAGGCAATTTTTTCTTGTCCAGTTTATGTAGTTGGGGCATTTGCGCACCTCCTAAGCCCCACTTGGCCGAAGAGAAAATGACAAATGCCCTCAAATGCACCCCACCCCCCACCCACCAGGAGGGGGTCAGGCTTGGAATTGACTGAGCGAGTGGACACGATTGTTGTATTTCCACTGAGAGTCGCTCTGGCGGGGCTGAGGACTGCGACAATCTTATTATTTAATAACTAAAATTTTATACAGGGGTCAAAGTGTCATTTTAAAAATAACATCGGCACGTACGAAAAATTCCTTCCCACTCTTGGCTGCCTTTTTACGCCAAATTTGCCCGCAATTCATGTTTCTTTGCATGCGTTTAGGTGAGAGGTTACCAAGCTGCTTTTCTTCAAAGAGGAAAGGCGCGTCACGCGGATTTCACGCGCTTGTACGTCAAGTTGCCCTACGCCTGAATTCCCGCTTGAATAACGGTTTCCTCGCATCAAATCTCGGTATTTTTCTGGAAATCAAGGATTATCGATCAGTGTTGCGAGGAAGCTAGTTAATTTTGAGGGAGTCGCGTCGTTTTAACAGCACTAATGGGTCACATTACCCAGTCCTTGTACGTTTCACGGCGTTTGTATCATACTGCAGTTTCGAGGCCTTTGCCCAGCCACTTCAGAGCGGAATTTCAAAGATTTTTCCAGGTAAGCTGTCAGTCGAATTCTGTCCTTTAAAATTTTGATTTCTGTTTTATAAACAGTTTTATTTTCGTATATTTTGTCAGTGTGATGTCTGTTTCGTTGCTAAATGGTTATGTAAGCCTATTAAAATCAACTTTGCCAGCTTCCGTATCTCTTTCATGCCACTCATGCGAATTTCATATTTTTTCAAATTTAAGGAAATTGTCACTCTGTATATCTAAAACACACCGACTAGTCGATAAAACTGGGTGTATTTTCTGAGAAAATAGGCTGTATTTGAAGCTTTTTGTTTTAATTTATGCGTCTTGTTACGCAATAGTACACCAGCTTGTGTTTACTACGTCCAGAAGAAAACGAGAATAAAACGCCAAGGTAGACGCCATTGTCTGACGTTAAAAGTTACAGTTTTGGTACTAAGCTGTTGGTAGAAGTTTCCCTTGATTTGTATAACGGCAAAGTACAGGATAGCCTGAGATTTCAAAATGTTTTCAAGTTGTATAATACCTAAAAGCAGTGTATTCCTTCTGGTTAGAAAGGGAGAAGCAGGTTGACAACCCAGAATAAGCAACATTTTTCTAATATTTTTATTTTCTAGGCTCATTTCTTACAACTTGTTTTTTTAATTCAAGACTGCTATGAAAAGAACTATTTAAGTTAGGTCATTTGCTTCAATATTTCTAAGCTTGATCAAAGAGTCATTTGTTTGCAATATAATCAATATTTTTAAGCCTTCAATTATCCTTTGGTGATATCAATATTTATGTTGCCCCCACACAAAATATAACACACTCTCAAACATGAGGCAAAAATAAATCAAATCTTCAGCTTCGTGATGTCAGTCAGTCTAAGAAATTTGACTCTTAACTAAAGGGCCTGTGTTAAAATGAGAAAAAGTTGCCCTATCTGCAAGAATTTAACTCTGTTCTTGGGTCTGGGGTGACCTTTCTTGATATGAGTAGGGCCTCAGATCGCAGATGTTTCATTGGAGTGGAAGTCCCGGTTATTCACAATTCAACATTTTTGATGAACATCATTGTTGGACAAAAATGTTTGATTGTTTAGCTCTGACAAACGGCCATTGCTCAAAACGTCGGCTTTCAATCTCCTTATGGTGGCCAATTTGCCTTAAAAACTCAGTTGATAAATCTTAAGTTTTGAGTTTCACTTCCCCACTGTTGCAGCACCACAGTTTCTTTAGAAACTAACCCCCTTGTATGAAAAAACCTCTTGCATTATTGGCTTTGATTTACCCTTTAGGGTGGACCTTGACCTTTCTAATCCAATAACCTTGAAACCAATCACAGTTAAATTCTTTTATTAGTACACTGTGATCACATGTTCTGGCACATGAAGAAATGACACATTTACAGAATGTTGTAGTTAGACCGCTCTCATAACAGACCATTTCCCAGAACGTGGCCAAGTGTTTGTTGCTCGTGAGCACGACAATCAACCAGTCATTTATGGAACATTCTGTTTTCTTTTTCAGTCTGAAGAAAAGCCGGTATTGTTTGCAGTGAACAGACGACCATCTGATATATTTATGTACAGAGGAGCATATGGACTCTCCCTTGCAGGGATCTTAATCTCATTTTACGGAGTTTATCTTATGCTGCAGGACACAAATTTGAAGAAGCGATCGCTCTGACTGGTTCTGCCCATCAGTACCACTAGTATTTCATCGATATCATGTGCAATTTATGGATGCAAAAGCTAAATGGTGCCTCCTTTAGTACATGTGTTCAAGTATAGCACTGCAAGATGTTCAGAGAGTTTGTGTCTATCCTTGTGCAGGACACAAGAGACATTAGATTGCTTCTGTCATGCCACTGCTTCCATCAGTAAGCCATTTTGAGAATTGTCTTCGTGAATGTACCTTCCTGGAGCTCAAATTGCTTAACATCTATGTGAACAAACTCTCAATTTTGTTCATAAAAATTATTGTCCTTGGCAAAACCACTTTTCAAAGACGTTGGGATGATGTCATGTAAATGATGTAATTGATAGTGGTTTTCTGTCTACGGAGGTGACGATTTAGAATGTAGATACTTATATTGGGATATCTGTTTTTGTGCATAAACCTAAGATTGTATGTCAAGGTGTCCCGTGAAATATGTCGATGTAAAGCATCAGGAATATCAGTTTTAATGTGTAAATTTGGCAAGTCATGTGATGCAATTTTAAAGTACTATTCAGCTAGCCCATTTGACAGCTTGTAGAATTTTAAATTGGCCTGCAATGTTTTATGTTAATAAGCAATAATGAAAGTATTCGGGAGATTTCACGGGATATTTTTTAAAATTTATTTCCTGTAAAATGGACTTGTTAAAGCTAGTTCTTTGACTACTGATATATCTCAGTGTGCAATATTATTTAAAGTCCTCTTCTCGTGTGTTGGACTGTTTTAAGTAATAAAGAGTATTAATATTGACAAAGCAGTCAGCTTTTCATTGCCTTCTTAGTAGTCAAAATTAACTCTGTAAAGCCAAACGTCTCTTGACGGAAGCATCTCTATTATGGACAGTTCATTTTGTAAAACGACACCAAAATTACATGTGAACTCTACCTCCCTAACAGAGACACCTGCATTGTAAATGGCTTGAATCCAGGGGTAACTTTTCGGGCCCGGAGCGAAATTTCAAAAGTCAAAATCCTTAGCATGGTGGTGTAGCTTTTAGCCTGCAAACCAGCCTGACTTGTTTCATCAACTTACCATTTTACTGCTTAGCTTTAATTAAAACCAACAGAATCTGACTATTTAAGGTAAACCTTGCACTCATAAAATGGCTTTCCGGGCCGGAAAAGTTATCGGGACTTTCGAGAAATGGGCCGCAGAAGTCATAACACAACTCAGTGAGGGGAGCCACCCACTTCTCATTCACAACAAAGAAACAGGTAAAAATATGGTAAAAATAGCGAGTTTATTTATTTTCACAATTATGATACAAATCTGTCATAAATTAAAGTTCTCAAATGAATATATTTCAAAATTTAATGGTTTTAAGTTATGGCAATCTTTCACTGAAATAAATAAATCATCGATTTTGTTATTGAACAATTTGATGCACCTTTTCCAAAAGTCCATGTGCATTGCAAACAATGGTTGCTGTCTGATTAATGGCACTTGGCCATGCTATCTTAAACAATTTTTTTTTCACAGTAATACAGGTTGGTCTTTCATTTTTAAATACAATCATGAAAAACTTGTCTCAAAGAGGAAAATATTTTCAGGTTACGTGACTGCGCTACTCTTTCATTCTCATGCAACTTGTTACACTGTACATAGGCTGTAATACTGTCGTTTTTTCTCTTAACCCTTTTTAAAAGCCCTAACAGTGATGAACATTAAATTTCTGTTTACAATATCACTACTTGTTTCAAAAATGAAAATAAAAGAAGGAATCACCAAGGATAAGATGTCTTGATATTAGACAAATTCTCCTTGCTTGCAGGATAACATTGAAGAAATTTTCCCTGTAACTTGAAAAGGATACACAAAAAATAACATTGATGTTGATAATAATAACAATAGTAAATAATGCAAAGAATAGGCACTGTAAATAAATAAATTAAGTAAATAAAAAATGACTGTGCAAGAGGATTTGACACATACAAATTACCGGTAACTACAATTTTGGGGTAGCGCTGTGCACAAACATGTTTCGATAACAAGACTTATATGAGTCTGTCTTCAAAGTCAAACATAAACTTTGGTGTGCAACCTTTCTTCAATGTTTTTTGATGAACTTTTCATAAGGCCTCTGTGGGGGGTGAATTTATTTTCATGTACTTCCTTTCAGTTTAATGATGGCACATGTTTTCCTTGCCATTCTAACCATATTCCTGGCCACTTGGTTTTCAGACATGAGACAATCTGTTGTTCTGCAATGTGGCTGAAATCTGATGGCTCTATGGAGGCAAGTCCTTCTGTGTATACAACCTTAACAACAATAAAATATAACAGCATTACCATTTGTAAGCCTCAATTTGATAGACTTCAGAGGCACTAAATTACAAAATTGGTCTGCATTGGGACTTGGGATGAGCGTGAACTTTCATGGCTTTACAGAAGTGCTGATAATTTAATATGAAATACTGTCATTGCTGTTAAAAAAATTCAGAAAGTACTGGTTTTCACAGTTCATGAATGCCCAAACATTCTGACACATTAATATTATGAGCATGGCAAGACGCACTGGTTGACATGTGGTCGTGCTTATTCAATCGTACTATTATTAAGTAGAATCTTGACAATGCGAACTCTACTATATGACTTGACTGTATATAAAATGTATGTTAATTCTTAGATATATGACATCGTACATGTAAGTAATTGTCTTTTTCTAGTTTTCGCTCATGCAAGTAACTTGTTCTCTGCATTTTTTGTCTTAACTTACTTTTTTGGTTCCATCTTCCTCTCTTACACCAAGTCCATTGTAATGAAAAGCTTTAAATGGCTTGATATTACCATCAGAAAAATCCTGAAATTAAATTTCAGAGAGCTTTAACAAGATCATTCAAATACCCATCTACAAAATTCATAAGATTCATTTTACTAAGTTTATAAACTCTTCTTGAAGGAAACTATCAAATTCCCTTGTTTCTTTCATCTTTGCAGATGATGTAAAAGAAACAAATCAGGTTACTAGCCTGCAAAATTTTGTCTTCACGATAAAGGAACTAACTGGTGATGATATAAGATTGTACATGGTTTGCCACAACCCTGGGGGGGGGGGGGGCACTCCCTTATTTGGCCTAAACTGGTATGTACCACTCAACAGGGTATGGTTTTCAGGGTTTTGCATCTTAAACAGGGTATACAATTTCGCTATTTAGCGTCTTGAACAGGGCGTCTTTCTAGACTGGAAGCCTTGCACCCCACATCTGGGTACCAGCAATTTTTTTTAGATCCAATTCTATGATGTCATTTATAACAAAATACTTTCTCTATGGGAAATGAAAATCAAGGCAAACAAAAATACGCAGAACTCAAGCAAAATATAGCGGCCTCTTGTCTTAAACAGGGTAGCGAAATGAATGGGTTTTGTCTTAAAAAGGGTCAGGGTTTGAAGGCCTCAGCCACACACCCCTACCCAAACTTCCCTTAATAAAAGTAAGTGCCCCTTCCCGGTGGGGGGGGGGGGGGCCAAAACAGTGCCGGGGCTTTTCCTTTTGGGCCCCCATTTAGGGAAGCATTTCACCAGGGAATTTGACCCTACCCCCGCCCCAAAATTCCCCTAATAAAAGTAAGTGCCCCTTCCCGGGGGGGGGGGGGGGGGCACAACAGTGCCTGGGCATTGTCCTATGGGCATCCATTTAAGGAAGACATTCAACATGGAAATTGAACCTAGCCCATGCACAACTTCTTTATAGGGGATCATGTCTTCAGGTTGCTCATTTTTTATTGTGTTAAGGCCTTGATGTGAAACTTACCTCCCCAGGAAAGAACTCTCTCAGGAAATTCTGCAGAAGTATAATTCCTGTGGAATCTTGATCAAGACGCTCCTTCATAAAAGATACACTGAAAGAAACAAGAAAATAAAATTATAATTTGTAATAAGCCATATTAAAGTCCTACTCTGCTTTAGAGTTAACAGCAGTCAAATGCAAAAAGCTGTCACTTGTGGTCTTTCAGAGCCTTGAAGATAAATTGAAACAGTTCAAATGTTTACAATTGTGAATGATGCATAATGTGCTCTGGAAAACCAAATTTCAACATGCCGGCAAACCTTGGGCATGACAGTTGCTTCATTTTGAAGACATACTCACCGTAGAAAGCTTTAATAAGTTTTCAGAAACAGCATTAAGTTTTGCAGTTAAAGTGAAACTTTCAACATTTGTCTGTATTTATATGGCAGGAACTGTGTACACATTATATGTTTGACTGCTGTGAAGCTTTAGAAGCTATGAGTATGTACTATTCAGATAGCTGGATAGCTTAGAATGGCTGGTGGATTTGAAATACAAAAACTTACTATTCAGGATCAGAAACTAGTCCAAGGTCTTCTAAAACGTTTCCAAGTTTATCACTTGTTATGAAGCCATTGTCTGTTCAAAAATAAAGGTAAATATATACAGGAAACATGATACAACAGTGTCAGTGATAACACTTTCTGCAATACTACAACAACGTTAACAACTACAATGCTTTACTACGATTCTCAGTTGAGTAAGACAAGTGAGAAGTTTGGTCGCAAAGTTTTAACGTTCAAGTTATCGTGTTGTCAAGGACAATTTGCTCCGTTTCCAAGGGAGACTGCATAAATCGATCATGTTTGAAAATTTCTTGTGTGCTTTATGGCTGAATGACATAGTCTCCCTTGAAAATGGAGCAACTGAGTTGCCTTTGACCTCTAAACTTTGTCATCAAACTTCCCTTGTGCCTTACTCAACTGAAAATCATAGTAAATACACTCTGAACTTTCAAGTTCCACTAAAAATTAACTTCTAATTCTATTTAAACATGATTAAAACTAAAGTTATTTCAGTCTATAATACTTTATTTTCAATTTATTTCAATTGTAAGTAATGTATGTGAACCCTGCGTTACCCTGTTGATCGTGGGATTTAAATACTCTCAATCCCTTTTCCCTCTCACTTTCTGTTCCTGTTAGACTTTGTTCCTAAAAGAAAACAATAATAATAAATATTTTAATATGTATTATAACCGTTATTATAATAACTTATAGTGAGTTATGAAGTATAATAAATTTATTGTTATAGTTAAAATTGTTATTAAAATAACAGTGAGTTGCACGTTATTATTATTAACTATTAATAATATTAAACAATTATTTATATAGTTACTTGTATTTAGTAACTGGGGACACTTTAAAATTATTTAAAACCCGCCAAGCCCCAACACCAACATGCATGCTCTCCTCAGAGTTCTGCATTCATTTCCATAATGGTACCAGCTAGTTGACAGTATTTGACTTTTGAAACATCTTTAGTTAGACCTGGTTCAAATGTCTCGCTTTTGTTGTGTCAAACTCAATTGGATCAAAGGCAGCTGCCTAATTATCTTTTGTTTCAAATGAGTTCAACACAACTAAAGTGCGACATTTGAACTGGGTCTAATACATTAATTTTTATCTTTGGTGATCATTTCATTTTATACAGTGGGACCCCCATATAACAAACTCCTATATAACGAAGACCCTGGTATTTATAATGAACCATATTCTTTAGCCCAGTAACAGTAAAATGTATGGAAAAGTACCCTGAAATGATGAACCCCTGTTAAAGTGAACAGGTTTTGCCAGTCCCTTGGCACTTCGTTATATCTGGTTCCACTGTATGACTTGTACGTTGATTAGTTGTTATAAGATGCTTGTTACTGCTGGGACTTAAGGGTGAACTGTTTTAATAGATGCTAGAAGTACTTTCACCAACTCAATGAACATTAAATATATTGCAAATTGCTTGTTACTGCCTCACCTGAGAGAAGAACACTGTTAGATGTGTTTCACTACCAAGCAGCCATATTGGAAACATTGGAGATTTTAAAAAGTTGCCAACCTACACGTATGATTGTACAACAAATGAATTAATACAATTACAAGATTTTACAAAAGTGAAAGTGGACATGGGCGTTCATCAAATTAAATTACTTTTACAAAACTCCAGTAGAAGGTACCAGAATCTCACTGACAACATTTTCTGCTACATGGTCCACATTTATTTACTTGTTAACAGGTGTTTTGCCATATATATTGTATTGACAATAAGTCAGTGGGACCAAACACTTGCTACCTGAGCGTACAACTCATTTATCCTTTAAAGGTACAATAAACCCCCTCCCCCCCAGTTTGTATAATTTATGGGAGACTACTCCACCCTAGAAGTCTGTCATATCCATCTGTAGAGAACCAAAAAAACCAAATAATAATAATAATAATAATAATAATAAATAAATAAAAAATAAATGGATAATTTCCCAAAGTTGCAAAATTGTGAAAAGTTCACGTTGCAATGATAGTCGTTAGTTAGCTTCATTATCTAGTGAGTAGACACGAACATTAATTTTAGATAAATTACAAAGACACTTTTTGTATCATAGATTTTGACTTCATCGGTGTTGATTTTTTAACTTATTATCATTGATTGTTACATGTATTGTTATTATCTTGAGCAGTATAAATTTCATTTGCTATATCATTACTTTTTTTCAATTAATTGCTTTTGTACATAATAGTATAATTGCCTAGGGCAGTTGGCTCACAATTGTATTTTATGAGAGAAGATATGTTTACAATAAAGTCTTCCAAAATAATTTAAAAAAAAAAGGAGAATTAAAAAATGATTCTCAGCTCACCTCACAGTACCTATGAGCTTCTAAGAGTGTTAAGAATCCTATAGAAGACTGCTTAGGGATACCTCTTAACTCTGCAAATCCAAATTATTATATCTTACAACTGGAAGTAGCTACATGTACATGTATATTCAATTCTCAACGTAGATTTTTGCTTTCCTACTCTTCACATTTCTGTGATTGTACTCTTATTTTTAGGTACAGTACTGCTGCTTATCTACATCCAATCTGCACAATAACTTACCAGGCCTAACAAGCATTTTCTTCAAATCTGTTTTTCTCAATTGGAGGAAATTATATTAATTTTGTTCAAAAGTGCCAATATGTTCCAAGACTTATAAAATGTATTCCAAAATCAGTCAAAAACTGAGACTCAAGAAATAGGCCACAGGTGCCCAATACCGGTACCTGTAAGTGCAAGAGCTTAGCAATGGTTTTCATAACATGAAATGAATAGGCACATTACTACTAGACTTGAATACATCGCTCAAATGCACCAGGGTGGAGAGAGTCTGGAGCAAATTTTCGTCTTACCTATTAAGCTTTGCAAGCTAGATTTTTTCTGACCTTTTGGGTCATACATTTCTATATTTTGCAGCAGAGACTGCTATCAGGGTTCTCTTGACAGACTTGAAGAAAAGGCCTTTGGTATTCTTTTCAATGATAATTTTCAAGACAGTCAAGAGATAATCCATGCAAGGAATGTGGCTGCTTAACAAAATTGTCTGCAGAAAAGGTCAATATGGGAAATTAAACATTGGATGACATTGCACGGGGCTCAAACTCTTGGTCTTCAGATTGAAAAGAGATCCTCTTACTAACTGCTGCTGTGTTTATATTACTTTAGAAATACCTGTTGAAAACTATTTGAAGCACCTACCAAGCCCTGACACTTCTCTAGATGAGTCCCAGACATTAGAAACACTATGCCCAGTCAGCATCAAATTGATCAGTGTTTGACTACAACAAATTAAAACAAATGACGACCATTTTAGGAACATAGCTGTAATAAGAAAAATATTCTGTGAAGTACAAATTAAGTAACAAAAAAAAATCAGCTTTACAATTGCTTTATTTTTAAAATGCCTCTGGTGAGAAACATTTTGCTAATGAAATCAAACCATGTCTTGTCTCCAGCCGATAAGCTGGAACTTTTCCTCATCATTTAAATAACATTTCAGTCTATGATCATATTCAGCCACATAATTATTCAATTAGTATCAATTTAAGTACTACAAAATATTTATTAATACCTTCCATATCCAAAGTTTATATCCACTAAAGGTTCTCCAACATCTTCCATTTCTGATTTGATACTTTCTATACCCTACAAGAGTTATAACCATTTAGCAACTTCTTCAACTAACAAATGCACCTGAATGTCAACTAACAACTTAAATCTTTTTGTTCCATTTATACATGAATTGTAAAGAGAGAAAGAGCTTACAAAATAACTTACATTTGACTGTAATTTGGGTCACTTACAACCAATCACAAGCTGCACTGTTTTTCAATTTCAATCACTGACTATTTTAGTGTTCTGCTACCAAGTACAATTTGCTCAACTATAGTCAAAGTACAGTGATTTGCTGAAATCTAGAATTCATTTTGTAAGGGAAAGGAAGGGAAGCGAATAATAACAAGGGAAACGGCATTCAAATTTTGTCTTATTCAGTACATGCAACTTCAATACATGCAATGGAAATGGGAGGAAGAGGCTGGTTGGCTGAGTTTTAACAAAAGGTGCCTTTTGAATTTTTCTACTGAAATTATAACTTACACAGTGAAAAATCTCTTGAACATTAATTGCAACTGTACCTTGGTTAACAAAATTGAATAAAGAAATAAGAGAACACCAAATCGCCCCTCTAACATAGCTATGTTCTTGTTGATGACTTGACTGACATCCTCAGAAACACAACACTGGACTTGACTGCAATAACAAACAGGAATAATTGAAAGGTTAGGAAACCAAAAGTCTGGATACATGTTATAACTGATCCTGATGTTGTCATAATTTTGTCATTATCAACATGGCCATAATTTTTTTTTCCCTGAATTTACACCAAGCTGATAATCAAGTCCTCACTTGGAGATCTGTAAGATCTGTAAGTTATTAAGGAAATGAGGTCTCTGCACACTTTTTATATTAATAAAAGCAGGTTCACAACCCACTGGGCACTCTTCAAGCTCAAGGAAATAAGTACACGTCCAAGCAAAACAACTGGTCAAGGATTTCAAATGAGTTTCAAATAAAAATAGCAGGAGATAACTGGGATCTACTACAGCTGTACACTAAATCTATGACCAACACACAAGGGCCCATTTGCCATGATTGTTGTTTTAGATCAGCTAACTAAAGGACAGTTAATAAAAAAAATCTCAGTCCTAAACTCATCCTTCCCCCCCCCCCCCCCTCAAGAACCTTCAGGAACACCCGGGGGGAAAAACCCCCTCTCCCCCCCCCCCCTTTTTTATTTTCTGGTTGGGTTGAAACCGCTGCTTTATTTT
>Ga0126336_10000156_pt1 | contig 20631 bp, 14 predicted proteins | sample SidCmetagenome_FD_92530 | JGI IMG/M metagenome (GOLD analysis project Ga0126336, IMG submission 92530) | Coral microbial communities from El Islote,Puerto Morelos, Mexico - Siderastrea C C metagenome | ecosystem: Host-associated > Invertebrates > Cnidaria > Coral | place: El Islote,Puerto... | reverse complement strand
TTTAATAGTTTTTGAATTAACAAACAAGGAAGAACAGAGAATAAGAGAAAAGAGGGAAGGGGGGAGGGGGGGGGGGGGGGGGGGGGGGGGGGACGAGAGAGGCGTGTTGTTCTCAAACGGAGAACAAAGTGCATCATAATTCATGACCCAGTTGTTTTATGACATAGGCCCGATTCCGGCGCTGTTCTATCTTGGGCTGAAAACTAATCTCACAGAAGAACTGGATAAATCATCATCATGTTTTAAGACTGGTGTGTTTGTATTTGATCCTTTTCCCATTTTCTTCGCCCCCCCAAAAAAGTTCTAATGTGTTGGCCTTTCGTGACCATAAAATTTCTCTGGTGAAGCAACGGGTTAAAGGGGTACGTCACGGGGATTTTCAAATTTTGAGGTGGAAAATGTGCTTAAGTTGAAATTGAATACCATTTTTCGTGCACAAAATGCTTCCAGAACACCAAGAGAAAGAAATCGTATGATTTTCTGACAGGGAGAACAAACCACAATCAGTTTCTGGCGATTTTACCAAGAAACAAGGGACAGTTGAAAACAGACTAATTTTTTCAAGTTGCGTCCCAACCATCTCTAACCTGCGAATGCAGCCGCAAGCGGCCGGAGCGCGGAGAGGCGGCTACATTCGCAGGCTAAACCATCTGCAGCCAAACATACTTAATTATAAATAAAGAAAGATGGTGAATTTTAAGCTCGGAGAAGAAACAAGGAAAGATGGAATATTCAGTATGTCGCGAGCGTGGGACAAAGAAAAAATCTGAGTCCCCGACGGGAATCGAATCCATAACCTTCCTTACACCGGTCGGACGCTCTAACCACTGAGCTACTGGGAGACTCGTGGCGAGCATAGGTCATATTTACTGACTTCATGGTGACACGCGTCCTGCATACTGCTGGGATCAGCAATTTCGAAGTGCCCTATAGGTGATAAATAAAGAATGATGGTGAGTTTTAAGCTGGGAGAAGAAATAAGAAAAGATGGAATGTTCAACATGTCGCGAGCGTGGGCAAAGAAAAAATCTGAGTCCCCGACGGGAATCAAACCCATGACTCAGATTTTTTCTTTGTCCCACGCTCGCGACATGTTGAATATTCCATCTTTTCTTATGCTTAATTATAGTTTCAGAAAACTGGTCGAATGATTTTAAACAAAACTGAACGATTATTTGTGGGTCTCCTTTAATTGCAGTGTATTTCAGCTTTTTTAAGGCTACCCTACAAATAGGTTATAGAGTCCCTTACGTTTGCTTACGCCATCAGCGTGCTCAACAAGATTATGAAGCACGCTTACCTGTGGTGGAATTGATTGCGGGGATTTGCTAGAATGCAATTGTAGATACAATTGTAGATACAAACTAAGAAGCCTTGAAATAAAACAACACAGTAGTTAATTTCGTGAAAGAATGGAACAACTGTACAAGCAATGAAAATTTTGATTAAAAACAAGGTAAGGTTGCTAGCAACAGCGAATCTTAAAAAGGCATTGAGAACTTTTCACAAGTAAAGAAATGAGCAAAGAGCGATGACATCACTAATGACATCACGATGACGTCACGCATGTTATCCAATCAGCATTTTGCATCCAAAATTTGAACGCAGACATTCGCGATTCTCATGCGTCTGAGCAGGCTTAACTTCGTATTTTTCCGCCTACCAAGCGCGCCCCCGGAAGCCTGTTTACAGGGTAGAATACTTTTCACAATGCTGTAACAACACTGTTGCAGTAAACGGTAGATCTCTGTTTTATCTCTGTTTTGTCTTGTGCAGGTTAAGATCCAGTTTGAAGCAGTAGTCAGTCTTCGCGAGTTAAGAGACTTCCTGATGGGTAAACAAAGTGGAAAAATGGTGCAACGTGCTGTCCAGGCGTTAGACATTGTCGTGCGACAGATACCGTCCTACCAGTTCACACCTGTTGGACGGTCGTTCTTTGCCCTTGATGGGCATCCCGTAGGGGAGGGGTGTGAGGTGAAGTTTGGATTTCGTCAGAGCATTAGGCACTCTGAATGGAAGGCTATGCTGGTGAACATTGATGGTGAGATCTTGATTTTTCATTTGACTTCACTGAGTTTGGTAGCTTACATGTTTGAACAGAGGGACGATAACATAATTGTCATGATTGCCAGAGGAAAGACACCTCTCCACGATTGCCACAGGTCGCCGAAAGAAGGACACCATGCTAGTTAAGACAGCCATCTCAAGAAATACTCTTCTATAAGGGAGACAATTCTCTAAGACAGAACACAACCTATCGATTGACAACCCTTTCTGATCTAAAATAATTGCCTTTCTACGAGGGACACCTCTTAAGACAGCACTTTTCTGGGAAGGACACTGTGCAAGACATACCTCATTAAGACAACACTTGTATGAGATGAACACCTCTTTAAGACAGACGCTTTTATGATTAGACAACTCTCTGAGGTGGATAACTCTCTAAGACAGACACCTTTCTAATCCAGGTACCTGTCTGAGACATACACCTTATTTGCTGGGAAACCTTTGTAGGACTTACCCTTTTTCAAGAGTAACACCTTTTTGAGATGAACTCCTTTTTTTCGATTTCAGTCTCTGCAAAAGGTTTTGATAAGCGCCAGGATGTGATTGACTTCATGTATGAAATCCTTAAGTTGTCGCCTCATCAACTTGAAGACCTCAACTTTCAGTTTAATGATAAACAGAGACGGGATATTGAAAAGGCCATACATGGTAATTTTTATGTTTATCCAGCATTTAAAATCTTAGCTATCAGATACGTGTATATTATTTTAATTGCACCATCTCCGTCGTCATCATTTGCAGTTAAGCCGTAGCAAACTTTTAAACTTCGTGGCTGTTTGTGAGGTTTTATGTTTATGGGTAAATTGGCTCCCCGGGCGCTACATCGAATCATTACGGTAGAAGACTATTGGCATTGTCAAGAAGCAGGCTTGTTGAAGAGGCGAATAAATAGAGAGAAGGCACATCGTAGAGATGGACTTGAAAAAGAAAGCGAGTGTTATAAAGTCAGGACGTAATAAAGATTAGGAAGCGGCTTAATGGGTTTAACGAATTTTGGGTGGAGTTACCTGAACGCGTCGGTTCCAGCTAAAATCGCACTCCCTCTCTATTCTCCCTCCTCTCTTCCAGGCCCCTTTGGCTTGTTCGCTCCAGGCTTCGCCTTTTTCGCGCTCCCTCTCGATCATCCAGAAAGGGATTGCTCGTAGCCTAAATTGAGAGAGGAGGTAGTCAGGTCAGAACCAGTCGAGAAAATGACCATAGCTAATATTATGTTAGCCTGCGAACAGGCTTCCTGGAGCGCGCTTGGTCGCCTTCCCTGCCGACTCAGAACGTCCCGGAAAGCCTTTTCGCAGGCTAATATTCAATCCATACAAGTGCCTTTTAACTGTTGTTTATAAATTTATGTGGCTTAAGTTTCATAACATTGTTTTAAAGCATCTAATAATTTGAACCTTTACGTGTTTGTAAGGGATCCGTGTTCAAGCCACCATTATGGCCCTTATGAAGAGAAAGTTCACAGTATGGGGATTGTCAAGGGCTCCTGTGGACATGCTAGAGATTGAAGTTAAAGACGGACAATCTAGCTGCTATACCAAGACAACTGTAGAACAGTTTTTCAAGGATAGATACCAATTGTCATTAAGGTACACTTGTTCATGGACCTACTACATTTTTTATACGCAGTGTCTACGTAGATTCCCGGCAGCTGGGTATGGATCTTTCAAGACTAAATGCTTGTCGGAAAGTTTTGATGAATTTCGACAGAAAGCCTTATTCAGACGTTCTGGAAGTATTCGATATTTGTTTAAAAACAATTTATTCAAAACAAATTCACAAAAGATACGTAAATTATTAAATACAAGAATTATTAAGTACTAAATACTCATAAATGAAGATTCGGTTCTACCCGCAAATAGTAGAAGCTAATTGAGGCGGGCGGAGCTACAAGGTACAGCAGTCTTTCCAATGGTTGAATAAAAATAACTAAATACATATAATTAAATGAGGATAAACAACTAAATACATCAATTGGCAACATTTAGGAATTACAGGCAAGAATTACAGAAATTACAGAAAACTAAATACAAAGTTAATAGAGGAGAGGAATTAAGGATACGAAAAACAGGAAAATTGAGCAGTTATGCTACATAGTTTGCAATTTTCTGTAGTAGAATAGGCGCTTCAACATAATCATCCTCTGCCTCCATTATCGAAAGCAATATATTGTGAATTCATATGTTCTTAAAGGCTGTCTTGGGGAGTTGACGAAATTTATCTTGGAGGGAGTTCCAAAGTTTAGCTCCAAATCTGGCAAAACACCCTTGAGTTTGACTCAGTCTCGAAGTTGTGATGTGAAAGTTACCAGAGGAAGAGAACCTGGTCTTATTCATATGCTTTTCTTTAGCTTTGATAAAGAGATCACTGATGTTAGACGGTACAGTCATACGTTAGACGTCAAACATTATAGATGATACTGTTTTGACATATAACATATTTAAGGAAAGAATTTTTGAGGAAGTAAACGGCAAGGAACGGTATGAGCTCTGGGTTTAGAAAAATACATCAAACGAAGGGCACGTTTCCGTTGCACAAGGATTTTTTGTAAATCGGGGTTTTTGCAGCTTGACCCCAAGCAGCCAAACCATAGGACAAGTAAGAGCGATAGATACTTAAAAGATACGAGCGATGACTCCAATAATTGTACTTATTTTTAATGCAACACTGTCAACACTGCTATACTGTTTAAACTTGTTTTGGAGTTGACGAATTTCCTGAGCTTGTGCATGCTGTAAAATCGCTATATTCGTATTTATGGTTTGGCCCGCCAGTCAGCAACTCACTGAATTTGGACGGAAATTCTCATGCAACCCTGCCAGTTGTACTCGAAGTTTGTTTTCGGAATTACAAAGCAATTCAACACAACACTTGTTTTGCAGTTGACGAATTTTCTGAGCTTGAGCATACTATAGCGTCGCTGGCTCGATCTGAGCTGTCACGCCACCATAGTGATATGTCACTGATGCTGGCCACCTGACCTGGGCTGTCATGCCACCATAGTGACATGTCACTGATGCTGACCACCTGAACTGAGCTGTCATGCCGCCATAGTGACATGTCACTGATGCTGACCACCTGACCTGGGCTGTCATGCCACCATAGTGACATGTCACTGATGCTGACCACCTGACCTGAGCTTTCATGCCACCATAGTGACATGTCACTGATGCTGACCGCCTGAACTGAGCTGTCACGCCACCATACTGACGTGTCACTGATACTAACCACCTGACCTGAGCTGTCACACCACCATAGTGACATGTCACTGATGGTAATCGCCTGACCTGAGCTGTCACGTCACCAATGTGATAGTGACTTGTCACTGATGTTGTGGCGTTGTTACCCTGCAGAGGAGTATGTCAACACAGTGATTTTATGATATGCACAGGCTAGAAAAATTCGTCAAGTACAAAACCAAAACACATTTCTGAATTGCTGGGCAATTCTAAACAAATATCGAATACTTCCAGAACGTTTAAGTAAGCCTTCCTTTGAAATCCTTTGAAATCTGGGACTGTCAGGCATTTAGTCTTGAAAGATCCGTGCTCAACTGTCGGGCACCTAGACACTCCGTTTTCTATATTACCGGATTATTTCAGTGATAATACTGTGTATATATGGTCAAATCGTTCTTTCAAGTTGGCCGTTATAAAGATCAAGGTCGAAATTGAGAAAGTCTTGAATTTCTATAAGCAAAAGATGACAACAAGCAACCCCAGAGGAAAATACTGTCCCGTAGCTTTCAATCAAATGGCTGTGAACATGTCCGTAGATTTGATCCACCGGACATTAAAGTTAGCGCCACCTGTTACAGTGTACTTATCGGTATAACAGAAAGAGCTTTATCATTAAGTGGTTGTACAATTTAGCATTTTACCCTCAGATAAAACGTTTTCTGTCTGAGAGAGGAAGGAAGGAAGGAAGGAAGGAAGGAAGGAAGGAAGGAAGGAAGGAAGGAAGGAAGGAAGGAAGGAATGAATGAATGAATGAATGAATGAATGAATGAATGAATGAATGAATGAATGAATAATGAATAATGAATGAATGAATGAATGAATGAATGAATGAATGAATGAATGAATGAATGAATGAATGAATGAATGAATGAGTGAATGAGTGAATGAGTGAATGAATGAATCAATGAATGAATCAATGAATGAATCAATGAATGAATCAATAAATCAACGAATCAATAAATGAATCAATGAATGAATGAATAAACTTTATTTAAACACGGAGTTTACATCGGTAAAAATCAACTGCTTTACAGTATCCATACCAGAGGGAGGTAAATAGTAAAGGACTGAAGTACACCTTAGGACTGGCACTACATGTGTGTCTTTGAGAGGCTGTGTCTGTCACAACGTAGCTAACTGTAAATTACTTGTCCTAAGATATCCTCACCTACCTTGTCTACAAGTTGGCCTGGAAAAAGCCTATTACCTGCCACTGGAGGTCTGCACTATTATTCCCTGTCAAAAAAGATATTTATCCAAACGACAAATAGCAAAGATGATCAGAAGTACTCCATGGCCATGGCCAGCACCTGAGAGACGAAAAGACATTCAGGATCGGGTGAGATGTTTTTCTCTGTTCCAGACTTGCTCACTGGGGTGAAGGTATAGTCGCACTGGCCACTTATGGCAACCCACAAGTTATACACGTGCTTTAATGAGCACTTTGTCAATGCTTCTCCACAAGCAGGACTACTTTTAGGAAAGAAATGAAAAAGAAATGAAACAACAGCTATATGTTTGCTGCCAAAATGACCTATTGGCGAGAGTACGGGTTAGAAAATCCATCATCCAGGTTTTGACGCATTCATTCAAATTGTTTGCAACTTAGTTAAGCCCTTGGCTTGGCTAAGCAGTGGCTTAATACTTTTCATATAAATGGTTGTGTTGTTTACTCAGCTGAAATCTTTTTTTTATGTGAGGATGGCTGGGAACTTATTATTTTTCTTTTTGATAGGCTGAAGAAATGATTAGAACCAGTGCAAAGTACTTGAAGGAGGAGTTTCAGACTTCTGTTGACCCTGAAATGGTCAAGGTCGATGGCCGAGTGCTGCCAGCACCCAAAATTAAGCTTGGACCCCAAGACCAGGCACTGGTTCCACATGATGGATCCTGGGACATGGAAGATAAGGCGCTTCACCAGGGAGCGCACATTGACACTTGGGCGTTGGTTTGCTGTGAACGTTCGTCTCTGTGCAATGAAGATGAGCTGAGGAATTTTTGTAAGCAGTTGAGTATTGTGTCCACGAAAGAGGGAATGAAGATGGCTGCAGAACCAGCTGTGGTCAGATATGTCAGAGATGGAGTGCTCGAAGTAAGATCTTTTTTAGTTTCAAATTAGTTGTAACGCGAAGTGGCTTATAGGGCAATCTTTATTTTCCTCGACTTTCTTTTATATCCTCATAAGTACAAATTTATCAAACATACAACATTCGATTTTCGACAAATTTGTGATGATAATTAATTGTATCATCGTTTGTTTCACGAAGTAGTCATTTAATATAGACTGTGACCTTTTGAACGTTTACTCCTAGTCTTCATCAGATGATGAGGTCAACTAGTTATGCGTCGACATCTGCATGACAATGCTGGGCCGTGATTTACTGTGCGTTTTCATCCTTGTTGTTTCGGTGAGAAGGTGTTTCCTCGGCAGTCTGCCGCCGGTCATGTCTTCGGCTGAACTTAAGGAATTTCAATTCCAGTATCCCCACTGAAGACTCCTATTTGGACAGCTTCCGCGAGCCTTCTGGTGTACCAGAGAGCGTCTTAAGCCACATTTACACGAAGTTCACTTTGGGCACGGCACTCCAACATTTTGGTACATGTTCATTTCTTGAACGGCACCCCTAATATGTGCGCAGGGCACTCTGAAATTTGAGCCCTTTGACTTATTAATCAGCAGTAGGCAGCAATCGCGCAGGTTAATTCAACATTTTTAGACACTTTCGCGCTTCGGATCCGCGGAAGAGGCCAGGCGTTACGTTCGTATAGTTACGTTTATAGCCTAAAAATATCTACACGAGGGGTTGTTTACACTCTGCTGTTTTCTTTTTGAACGTTCACATTTTTCTTCCAATAAGGAGATCGCAATTACTTTCTTACGACCAAAGACTGATCGGAGTTATGGTGACTTTGACTGATCAATTTTCCTCGGTTTTTCAGAGATTCAGATTGGGCCGACGACGTCATATTTCTTGGGTTGAGGGTGGCTGCACGTGTGCGGCTGAAATTTGGGTACGTGGGCCCGTTTTTTGGTGGGCCGAAACTACCTCTGGAGGTGGTCTCGGCCCGCTTAAATTTATGGTACACGGGCGGATGCAATTTGCATTTACACAGCAACAATTAGGAGAACCTTGCCTCAAATTATGTGTACGCGTGTCCGTGACAGAAGTGTGTCGTGTAAATGCGCCTTACTTTAAGCAATAAACTTAATCCGAAAACAGATTATGACTGGTCTGATGGGCTTCTTCAGATACAGGAGAGGTTTGCGTACTCTGTCATCTTCCTGTTTCCCTGTTGTAGTATGATGCACTAACGAGGAATTGTAGAAATCTGTTGCCATGGCAACACAGTTGGGTCTATAATTATGAGTGCAAAAGCAAGATATCCTATAATTGCTAGAAAATGCGACGGTGAAATTTTCTTTAAATTTTGCATGCGGTCCTCGATTCTAGAAAGTTAAACAAAATTCTTTCAGAAGCAAAAGCGTTTTCTTTTTTTTTTCTTCGAATTCCGCATTAACTTATTTTCGCTTGACAATTTTTTAAATCTCCGCTGAAACACTCTGTGCATATCAGAGTTAAAGTGCAAAAAATCGGAGAAATTTACTGAGAGAAAGTGGAAGTATGTTCTTCTGAAGTTACAAAATTTTGAAATTTGTAACACGACAAGATACGTAATTGGGCATGTACAGACTCACAGTTCGTGGTTTCAAGGGTTCAAGTCTGTTTATTCCAAGTTTATTTCGTGGGGCATTCGGACTTTCCTCGCCATAAGTCAGTGCTTGGTACACGGTAAATTCGAAATTGCATCTTTATATAGCATTCTTAGGTGTGAGATGTTGACAAAACAGTTAAAATAACGCAACTGGAAGAGCTTTTTGTTCAAAACTGTTACTATTTCAAGACGATAACTGTTACTATTACTGTTACTATGTCAAGCTCCCGGCCACAATTAAGAAAATACAACGTATCTGGACACTGTCCTTTAAATCTGCACTTGTCCACACAGCAGACCGTTTGTTATTACTGTACCTACCTTGATAACCAATGAGCACCTTTTCACGACAAATTTGTGATAATTAGGATATTAAAGAAAGTCTGACGTAAAGAAAGTTGTTGCCCTGTAAGCCTGGCCAAACTTTCAGGTGTGAGAAAATGATGGCTACTGTGCTAACTCTAACAAATATGAAAAGAATATGTTAACTATTTATAGCCATATATACCGTGTGGCACTAAATTTTTGCGGGTTCTAATTTTGCGATGTTTGCGGTTTTTGTCGCGATCCCCAAAAATATTTTCCCACAAAATAAAATTACCTCAAATTTTTTCTCCGCAAAAATTTACTCCAATGCAGAAATTATATACCAAAATATTGATTTGAAGGAGAAAATGCTATAGATAACTCGGTGGATAATACATCAAGTGGTACCCTAGTTATTTTCGATCACTGTAGTGTAATAGAGTGACAATCCCATGTTGCTTTATTTGTATTTCGATTCCTTTTAGTAGTCCTTTACTCAAAAAAACGAAAATGTTATTAGTTCCATTTGAACGCGACTTCCAGAAAATCGCAAAAATTAATTCCCAGCAAGAAAAACCAATCTTTTCAAGTCGCAAAAATTAGTTCCCGCAAAACACAAAAAATCGTCAGTCCGCAAAATTAAACTCCCGCAAAAGTTTAGTGCCACACGGTAATTGAGATATTTCTTTCACAAAAATGTAACATCACATTTACTGTTTTACATGGCTGTGTTGTGGGAGTTGGCACAGAGACGCACCGTCGTTTTCGTCTAAGCGTGGCCACGTCACGAGAGATTTGTATTAAACATTACTACATGTTTTGTCATCAGACATTTGAAATTTCACTGAAGTTTGAATCTGCGTTAAGAAAAGTTTCACACCCGTCACTGTGACCATACACGAGCTCTCTTTATATACAGACATGTTTTCCAGTGAGTTACGTTTATTTCAACACTAAAAAGATTTCATTTAAAAACGTAGATTTACTCAAACGTCATAACAAACATCTTTTTTTGAGCACCAAACATCACATAACAAAACAAGTAACATTTTATACCGAATTAGCTCATTTCATGTTTCCGCTTGCCCTGGCCTCGCTTGGGTGAAACGAGGGTACAAATGTCGGTAAATGTTGAAACTTTTGAATGCATCATTTGAGGCAAGATGATTAAAAAGTCTAAAAAACGTCAAACTTTCACAGGATAAATGCAATTGTGCATGAAAGAAAACCCTTTAAAGATTACACTAAACTCAACCATACCCTTGCTTGTTTTTATTTAATAAGGTGGAAGGTTTGTTCTCAAGCTGGTTCGTGGAACATCCAGGACTACAGCTTATCATGGCTGTTCTGCCGGGCAAAGACAAAGCTCTTTATTCAGAGATCAAACGTGTTGGTGACAATGTCGTTGGCATTCCAACGCAATGCGTTCTGTCCGAATTTGTACTGCAAGCCACACCTCAAGTTTGCCAAAACATTTCATTAAAAATCAACTCCAAACTTGGCGGAATCAATCATGTTATTGACCCTTCAGAAAAATCGCCTGTATTCAGCGAGTCTACAGTTGTCTTTGGCGCTGATGTCACCCACCCCTCCCCTACTGAAAATGGTATTCCATCTATTGCTGCTGTGGTGGCCAGTATGGATGCTAACGCCAGCAAGTATCAAGCCCGTGTTCGAGCGCAGAGACACGATAGGGGAAAAGGTGCACAAGAGATCATTAATGATTTGTCTGTGATTGTTCAAGAACTTCTCGTCGAGTTCTACAAAGCCAACAGGAGCCTAAAACCTTCTCAGATCATCTTTTACCGCGATGGAGTCAGTGAAGGACAATTTGACCAGGTCCTTGTTCACGAAGTGCGTGCTGTGCAGAAGGCCTGTGTGATGCTTGAAAAGGAGTATCGCCCGCGAATCACATTTGTTGTGGTTCAAAAACGACACCGTACAAGGCTGTTTTGTAGAAACAGCCAAGACGCCTCGGGTGAAGGGAAGAATGTCCCTCCAGGCACTGCTGTAGACAGCGGAATCACTCATCCTTACGAGTTTGACTTCTATCTATGTAGTCACTATGGAATGCAGGTATTTCATGTTTATGCATGGTAGGCTGCAAAACACATCGTGTTTTAACGCGATGTCGTTAAGTGAAACGCGGCGGTCTGAAAAGGAGTGGAACGAGCATCAAAATTACGAGTGGGAATTTGCAGCGAGCTTATCGGCCCTTCACGCCTGCATTTGCGCCTGACGAATCGATTTTACATTGGTATGTCGAGAGGGGGAGGGAGGGAGGGAGAAGTCTATGTGATATTATCAAGACAGACTATTCTGTCTGAAATTGTGATCGAGAAGGCGATTGGTTTCGTGACATAAACTCTCATCATCTTGTTCTTCGGCGTTTCGTGAGATTAAACTCCTAAATGTATGGTTGTCCTTTATACTTTAATATGATTTCCCCCATGAATATAGTCAATTGGCAGAGTACGTCTAGTGCGTAATACTTACAGAAAGTGTGAATAGGCCATTATAATTTACATTCTATTCACTCACTGCTTAACATTTTTGGTGTTTTAAATACCATACAGGATGTGTCACCTGAGGAGATAGTATGTGAACCAAGAGATGGAGCACTTTCAAAATTTGCACTCTCTCGTTGTTCCTGTTTGTTTGTGTTATTTTTTTAGTTCTAACAAAGTTAAACAATTTGTCACTTCACCTCAGGGAACTAGTCGACCTACACACTATCACGTGCTGTATGACGACAATAACTTCACTGCTGACAGGCTGCAACAACTCACTTATCAACTTTGTCACGTGTACGCGCGGTGCACTCGCAGTGTTTCCATACCAGCTCCTACGTATTATGCTCATTTGGCAGCTTTCCGAGCCAGATGCCACGTGACCAGGGAAAGAGCAGCAAGGTAAGGAAATTTTAATATGTTGAGAAATGTGCGAAACCTAAAAATGAATCCAACCCAAATGAAGTTAACGCAGTCATCACAGTTCTAATGTAGTTTATTATTTTTCAAATGTTATTTTCATGAATATTTAACAATTATCCTGCGAAATCGCGCGAATATCACCTGATACCTAGCCGATGAGGCCGTGGGCCGAGTTGGCTAAATCATGGGATATTCCGCAAAATTGAGCAGGATAACTGTGTTATTATTCAACAAATTGCCATCGACTACCATTTTCAGAACATATACGGTTCTATGATTAAAGCCCCTAAAGCTAGCAACAAATAACACTAAAGCAAAATTTCAAGAAATCAAAGTTTACTACCGTTCACTTAAAGTAGACTCATTTACAAACTCATATTTGGTGTGACAAGTTAAAAGTAAAAGAAAATGTATTGGTACCTTACCGAGAATAAGTCTCCTTCCTGTGAATTAAAATCTGTTTAACTTTACAATATTCCGTGAGCAAATGAGTTTGAAGTTTCTGCATCGCTTGCAGTAATTAACATTTTCCTCGTTGAGTTCTCACTTTGAAACTTCCAAATCAATCTCTGGATATCCTTGTAAGCTGAAGCAAATACTTGCTGACTTTGTCAGAGCATTATATCATGGAAAATTTCTTTCATGGTGTTTCCGGGAAACACCTTCTAAAACTCCTCGCTTTTCAAAATGGCGTCCTGGCCAATAAGATCTGCAGTGTACCAAATATGGTCAGCTACGTATATCGCTGAATATCTGTCATGTACGGATGACAGATATTGAGGGCTTCGTGACGATATATGGGCATACTGACAATTTGTTGAATAATAACGTAATTTACTTGATTCTCCGTCTCCGTTATTGAGTTTCTAGCTTTGTTATGGGTTCACTGCACACAGGTTATCAGCCAAAAACGCTGCTCTTAGCCTTATAAGGAAATTGGATGTCATGTCAATTACCCTGGCGTTTAAAAGTTTTCGACAACAAAAACTTTTTGTGCAGAAATATAGGGCAAAAAAATCAGCAACGATAACCGAAATTGAGAATTTAATAAAACAATTATTCCACCCCCAATCACGCTTGTTACTCGCGTTGGATACGAGGTGGTGATAACCAACTCGGCCCTAAGTTCCTCGTTGGTTATCCCCTCAGATCTAACAAGCGCAAGTGAAATAATTGTTTAGTACTGGTCGTTCCACGATAAAAGTGGTGTGTTGCCCTTTGCAAAACGTTTTAAGATTATTATAGTTAGGGTAAGCAATTATCGCTGGTCGATAGGTGATTGTTTGGAGAACAGTTATTTCCAACTCTCGGTTGAGTGAAACCCACACGGAGCACAACTGGCGATCTGCAACTTCACTTTTACAGGATGCCATAAATGACCCTTTGATATTGCACTGATAACAATCAACAACACTGGAATCGTTGACAAAGGATATCATTCAGTGATAAATTATTCAATTATTATCGGAGACTGATGTTTAATGAATCAAATTCAAATACCACAAAAACTTTCCTATCGATTGTTTGTTGATTTGTTACTTCAATCTATAAATTAATGATGAGATCAATTGATATCGATTTTCATCGATCTTTGAATTCGTCGATTTATCAGGCTGGCATGGTGACATGTTTAATTTTCCCTGATCTTTGAACTTGTTAACAAAGTTATCAAACATGATGAATCTTCAGATTAACGAGTCACCTTTTTAATTCGTTTTTATAAATTTTACCACACTGGATACAATCGACAACCACGCAATATATTTCCCTTTCTAGTGAAACATGTTGTACATTCCCTGAAAAGTCGCTTTTGACTCTCATTCAAGGCGAGCAACTGTGTTTAAACTGTGCATGAAACTTAGCAGCACAGGTAACGAAATAGAAAGCACCATATTCTCGAGTAATGAATGTTAACATAAGGTACATATCTAAAGGGATAAGTCATTACTTTAGTAGCTTTTAAAACTAGTATACCCGTTATGTGTACAAACTGAAATTAAACCGAGTCGATAGATTGTAAGCGAATCCTCATAATATAGTGTTTTAAAGCTGAATATGTTGTTTGTCTTGCCAAGCCACAGAGCAAAATAAAAAAAGAATAAGAAAAATAATAAAGAAATAATGAGAAAAAATAAAATTAAAACGAATCAGTATATCAATTAGATTAATTAACTGTTGGTAAAGGGATAGTGATTGCTGATAAAAACCCTCGTTTGTGTCTTCTTCGTTCTCCGTTGAGAAGTGCCGTCAAGTGGTTTGCCTTAGACAAGAAACTTTACTACAGATTGCCTGGGGCGGGGGGAGGGGGGGTGCAGATTTACGAAGTCCTCCCCAATTAAGGTGTCTGTGTCCTTAGTGTTACTGGAAAATAAAAGCCTACAGTTGAGATACAAAACTAAGTGTTCATCTCAATTTAGGATAGCTTTGTGAACCCGGTACCCTGGATGCCAGAGGCGTTTCTCTCGCGCGCGGCCACCCGCTAAACTTAGTGTCTCAATTTTTTTGAACGCCCTCTGGTCGATCATTTCGGCCGACGACTGCTCCACAAAAGAACGCGAGAGAAACTCCCCTCGTACCTAGGGTATGAATCCGGCCCCATGGATATGAATGCGTTGGCACCGCCGAACCACTGCAGAAACGTGACAGATTGCTCGGGTAACTATACGATGGACTTATGCCCCGGCCGTGTGGGTCTTCCGTGGCTCCATTGCGCCCTAACATCTTACTTATATATTTTGTCGATTTTAGCACCACAAAAGCTGTTGATTTGAAGAAGTGTGCTAAAGCTATCCAAGTGAATGACAAAATGAAAGGGGTGATGTATTTCATGTGAGGATCGGCAGGATAACAACACATTTGTCAATCAACGTACCGCCTTATAAAGACTGACCGGCAGGACCGAGTTCGTCTTCTCGAAGATTTTGTTCATCATTTTTCGTCATTTTTCTTAACCGAATTCCCTAGTTAGAAAAGTGGCTTGTCACAAGTAGTAGACAACAGGAAATGTCAGGTTACAACAAAAGAAGAATGAAGGAGTAAGAGAGTTATCACCCATATATAGGCCCTGTTTCCATCCTAATCGCTGTAAAGCTATTATGGTAACAAAATTCAAATTTTAAAACGTTATATCTTTTGAGTGGACAAAGATATTTCATTATTTTTTTCAGTTTTGAGACCTGTGTAACTAGGTCATTATATCCCATAATACTAAAAGCAAAATTTGGCGTCACCTTTGTGACGTCATTTTACCGGCGAGAATGTCAAAATTGGAAAAATTAAAATTATGAAATTTTACTGAATGACGAGTTCAATGTTGCTGCGAAAATTCAGAATAATTGCTTTGAAACTCAATAAGTTATTTGAAATTTGAATTTCTCACCATTTGTTACTAAAAATAACTTAAGAGGGATTAGGATGGGGATAGGACCTGTATGGGGGAGTAGCTCTCTTACCCCTTCATCCTCTCTTGGTTACAATTAGTAATTTCCGTTGAGCTATACGTCAAGGGCCAAACTAGAGTCAGCACTGAAGCTTAGTTAGGAAGAAATACTGATGATAAGCTAGCTCTCTCAGAACCGAGCACATCGGGGAAATGTTAACTCTACCAGTATAACTTCGTTTGAGCGGTTGATAGTGTAGCTATGTTTTATCTTTTAATGCTCAGTTTTGCCGATGTTTTGACTTTTTACGTACGCTTTTGTAAATTGTGTACCTTTAGTTTTCTTTATGTTTCGTTAGATAGCAATTTTGTATCATTGTATCATAATATATATTTATCCCTAGCTGCACATAGGTTTACTAGCCGTCGTCATGGTAACTGCTGGTCCATATTTGCAGGATAAATAGAGATGGTGATGATGATGATGATGATAATGATGATAATGATGATAATGATAATGATGATGATGATGATGTGTGATGATAACTTGATTCTTAGTGACTGTACTTTTCTTTTCTAAAGAAAAGTCTTTCTTATAGCGGAGCCAGATTGTGGAACAGTCTACCATCCATCCTACGCCTAGCAGCACCCCTAAGCAATTTAAAAATTAAATTGCAGAAGCACAGTTTCTGAATGGGTTTTACACGCGACATCCTTGAAAAGTAGCTTTACCATTTTTTTATTTCTTTATTTCTTTACTTTACTACGTAATGCAGACAGTGAGTTAGTTAGTTAATGTAAATTATTGTGATGGCTGAAGGAATTTTACCGTGTCTTAATAAAGCTGTCTTCTCTTACATCAGTTGTAGCGTTTTAACGTCCCTATTCACATGCGTTCCATCCTCTGTTTGTGTGTTGTGCCGTGTAGTTATAATGGCTGTGTAGGTTTATCAAACTAGCAAAATAAAGGCGAAGCTTAGGGCTTTTAAAACTGATAAAAGGGGAAATGAAAACTCGAAATTTCTGTCAATTTGATTTCCGGTGTTTTTTACGTGTTTACTTTGGCGGTTTGAGGCTCGCGAAAGTAATACATATTTTTTAAATAACAGTCCGTTTCGCTCGAAAAGTAGAGACTTAAACACAGAAAATGATCGATACAGTCATTCTAAATGCACAGCCCACCGCACAAACAAAGAATGGTAAACCTGTGCACAATTGCGAGAATTGCAACACATCTGAGGCGGCCAAAAGGAGCGTAGTAGCTGGGAAGGTGTTGATCCTTTTTACAACCGTGAATTTTATCTACGATCGAACGGAAAACAAACAAACAGGGAGAGCCCACTCGCACACAACTCACACTGATTAACAATCTGAGATGCGTATTTGTAGTCTAAGAGACTTAAAAGAATTAGTTGCAGATCATGTGACGTTCGCTGGCGAATCATTCGTGCGTATGCCAATTGACAGAATTTGAACGAAAGAATTTCCAGAGATGCGTAACATGTTCACAGCTAACGTGGGGCAACACCAACGAAGCTAGATTGGTTTACTATTGCTGGAAATAAAGAGACGTTTTGCCGTCTCTTTCCTTTTACCGACTTCTGAGAGAAAGCCAAATTTTCGAGCGAGAAAGTCATAAAGAGGGAAATTAACTTTCCTTGTTTCAATCTATTAAAATTTTGTGTCGTTAGTCGCTACAAAAGTGCTGTCAAAGAAGGTGCTTGTACTGTAGTCAGAGAAAGCTTGAACTATTTGACCATTCTGATACTGAAAATCAACGTGGGAAATGCCGCATTGCTGGCACTAGTTGAGTATATTTATCCGCTGAACTGGATAATTATCTTGCAGACGGTCCCTGGACATAATAAAAGTAGTCGCGAGCACCGAGTGGTTCTTTTCTACTACCGTTTGGCACTAAATTTTTGCGGGTTCTAATTTTTGCAATTTAGGTTTAGTTTCTTTTCGCAATCCGCAGAAAATAGTTGCCGCAAAAGTTTATTCCAATGTAGGAGTTATATACAAAAATAACTTACAAGAATCGTCTCCCTTTACTTAAAACGTCTCTTTCGTCCAGAAGCAAAACGATGAAATTACAACCAAAACGTTCGAAAATAAAACAATGAAATTGCAGTCGGCGGTACACGACAAGTATTTACGGCAGCTGCTGACTAAAAAGTTTTACAGGAATCAAAGGATCGTCTGAAGGTACCCGTCCTGAAGACGAAAAAAGAATACTGGTTTGAAGGAGAGAATGCCATAGAGTGACATTGATTAATCTGTTTTACATTCGCATGTTGTTTTTCGATTGCCTCAAATAAAAAACGAAAATGTTATCAGTTCCATTTGAACGCGACTTCCAGAAAATCGCAAAAAATAATTGCCAGTAAGAAAAACCAGTCTTTTCCAATCGCAAAAATTAGTTCCCGCAAAACACAAAAATCGCCAATCCGCAAAAATAAACTCCCGCAAAAATTTAGTGCTACACGGTGTCTCGATACCATCACTCGCGGCTATTTGTTAGCGCGGAGGCTCCACTTTATAAGTTGAATTTTCGGCAAGTAAGCGTTAACCGATTTCAGTGACTTTTGGTATATATTTTAAACAAAGAATGTTTGAATTTTACAAGTCTTTTAGTTTTAGGGCAAACAAGTTCAACGATTAAGAGATACAAGCGCTATTTGAAGACCAGCCTTTTCAGGGAAACGCGAATATTTCCATTAAACGAAGATAGATTTTTTTCTAATTATTAAAGCTCAATAAGTTCTAAGACTTCAAGGTTTACTGTGAGCAAGTTTCTACGAAATCGGCTGGGTAGAAATTACGCGAAGTAGCTAGCTTCACGAGCCAAATTCGTTACATTTCGTCGAGGCTACACGCCTGAAACTAGGTGAGGTCGTTTATATATATGCTGGATTTTATCATACTTTGGAAGGAGGGAAAACAAATCGGTAGTTTTTCACAAGTCGAATAAACTTGATAAATATCTTCAGATTCACAAGTTACGCACTATTGAGGGTCCCCAATAGGGTTCTTCAATCCCGTCATCCCAACCAAAATTTTCCCTCAATCGCGTAATCCCGACGGTTTTTATCGGCTTATCCCGATCCTGAACATACGTTTTAAAAAGTGCCTTCCAGAGGTTCCAGACTCCCTCATTTTAGGTGAACCAGTGGAAGATGGTGGGATAAGAAAAGTGGTTCGGTCAAAATAGGCACGTGACAGGATCAAGGAAAATTTGGGCAATTTGTGTTGTCAAAATGAAAGGATTTTTCACTTTTCGTTACAGCATCTCCTGAATCTCGGATCCTAAAACCGCTAAATCCCGTATCCCGGTCATAATTACAATCTTGAATCTCGCTCCCCCTTTCCTCTAAAATCCGGAATCCCGGTCATCAAATCAGCCAAATCCCGGATCCCGAAAAACCTGTTACGGACCCTCACTATTAACATGCTCTCCTTCATTTGCTTGTAGATTTTACTGGGAGTTTCCGATCTTTTCCAGCAGAGTTTTAGGTGATATCAATCTGTCAAAAAATATGTGCGATCTTTATTAGTATTACATTAGTTTTCTTGCAACAGCTGAGGCAATTACACAAACATAATAATTTGAAGCCAAAATTCAACAATCAACTGTGCAGAAATTTCTACCCAGCCGATTTCGTAGAAACTTGTTCACAGTAAACCTTGAAGTCTTAGAACTTAATGAGCTCAATTAGAAAAAAAATCTATCTTCGTTTAATGGAAATATTCGCGTTTTCTCTGAAAGGCTGGTCTTCGAATAGCGCTTGTATCTCTTTGTAATCGTTGAACTTGTTTGCCCTGCAACTAAAAGTTTTGTAAAATTCGAACATTCTTTGTTTAGAATACCAAAAATCACTGAAATCGGTTAACGCTTAATTTCCGAAAATTCGATTCATAAAATGGAGCTTCTGCGCTAATAAATAGCCGCGAGCCACCTTGGAAATAACTTTTTCTTTTCTTTACGAAAAGAGAGAGGCTGGGAACAAGCCTTTAAAAAGGTCCTTACCGGGGAGGAGTGGGGAAGAGAGTCTCGAGTTCCAACAAAGATGGCGGACGGATCGGTCGTGCTGGAAAATCCTCTTTGAGAGCCCTAAAAAATCCCCAGTTAATTGTTTTCCATAATATAATATAAAATTTATTAGTTTCCCTTGAACTTAAAAGCGGAAGAGAGAAAAGATTTTCCTGGAATGGACAGTGCATTTCCGAGAATTCGAGAAAGCATTTCATTGGATAAACTTTCATAGCTATAGCCAAGTAAGCAAATTTTGTTTTCGTCACTAATTAATTTTGTTAACAATACGAAGCAAGGAAGCAGTGTTATATTTTATTCGACTGAGAGCGTTTGTTTCTACTGTGATCAAGGACGAAGTTGCGTTCACTTGATAACAACTCAAGATGTCTTCCCCAGCTCCAGGGAAGGGGAAAAATAAAAGAAAATCGAAGGGTAGAGGTGATCGAGGAAGAGGACGTGCAAATCATGGACAAGAACAGTTACGAACGCCTGGAAGGAGCGGTGGTGCAGCAAAATATCCTGATGAAAAAGAAGTTTTCAGCCAAGAGAAACGTGAAGGGACAATTTGTCCTGTTCTCAAGGAAACGACTGTTCCTGATCAATCAAGCTCTTCGGCGGAAGAGAAGCCAGCTTCAGGACCAAGTCGTCCTTCTACGTCTAAAGAAAATGTTCCAGCAGAACAGAAACCAGAAGAAAAACCTCAGAGTTTTACAAAAGAGGGTGAACTTGAGAAAGCAGAGCCAAGTCATCCAGCTAGTTCTAAAGGAAAGAAACCAGCTAAAGGAGGGAAAACAAAGCAGCAACCAGCACCATCTCAGGGGAAACAACCTTCATCCTCTCCTGCTGGCACTAAAGGTATTTTTAAATAATGGCCCAAAGGTAGGCTGTATTCTTCACTTACAGTGCCCTAGCCGGGGGGGGGGGGGGGGGGGGGGGGGGTGGGGGGGGGTGGGGGGGTGGGGTGGG
>Ga0126336_10000155_pt1 | contig 20683 bp, 9 predicted proteins | sample SidCmetagenome_FD_92530 | JGI IMG/M metagenome (GOLD analysis project Ga0126336, IMG submission 92530) | Coral microbial communities from El Islote,Puerto Morelos, Mexico - Siderastrea C C metagenome | ecosystem: Host-associated > Invertebrates > Cnidaria > Coral | place: El Islote,Puerto... | reverse complement strand
TAATGGAAAAAAGTATAGAAAGGCAGAAGGGGGGGGGGGGGGAGAAGAGAATCACCAAAGAGGATTAAATTGGAGATAAGAAAAAGCCCTAGCGCAAACAGAGTTTACCAAAACCGCTGGATAAAAAGACAAAAAGACAAAAAGACGCATTTATACAGGGTTAGTCTCAACCAGAAGTTATTTAACGTTAGTTGAGGAAGCCCAAGCTGTATAAGCCTCAGGTTTCTTTGGATTTCCTCGCCATTTTCCTTTAGGTAGTTCTTTTTCAACGATCTGTAGTTAACATTTGGTGGCAAATAAAAAACTATTGTTTTGTTTTAGGATTCAACACTTTTTTTCTGGTATTTGTGAATATTTTACTTCAGATTAAGACTAACCCGTTATAAATGCGCCTTTTGTCTTTCTATCCAGCGGTCTTGGTGAGCTCGAAGCTGGATGCTTGGAAGACCTGACTGTTTGTATTTTGTTCTCCAAGAGCTTTTTTGATTAAAAGCTGGTTCTAGACTGGAAAGGAAACGAGAGTCCCCTGAACTCACCTGTCAGGACGTGAATGATAATGTTGGTGACTCTCTGCTCCTTGACTTCAATAAGACGCGGCTTTTCACCCGGCGCATGTGATGTACTCCAGATGGACAGCGCGTTCACATGAGAAGCAGACCGCACGGTATCAGCGCACATCCATGGTAAACCCATCAGAGAACAGCCAAATGCTAACACTCCCACCACAACCAGGTCTAAGTTATAACCCGGTCCCTTATCAAGGTGATGTTCCTTCTTGCTCAATAACACACCCGTCATCTCTGTCTCCATGAACAGCAAGATGCCGACAAACACCGCGGGGATGATAGCGGCAAAGATCCACCCCATTGACATGCTGGTTTTCATTCCGCCAGGATTAATAAACCAATCCCTGTCGGGGTGTGTCGGGTGGAAGCCTTGTGTGATTGGATTGTTAATGGAAACGTGTGGTGTGATGACTTTGTCTCCAAGAGCAAAATCAATCACAGCCATGCAAACCATAGCAATGACAATGCCAGAGTCGCTGACAAGTCTCCTGGCCTGAAATAACACAAATGCGAACTGCCATTAATATGCTTTAAACGGTTATGTTGGCTATCAAATTGGTCATTGATTAAAATGAAATAAAAACGTTGAAAAATATTAGCAAAATGTACTTTTACGTTTGTTTTGCTGATTTTGAGCCTTGTGAGTGTGGTTTTACAAAGTTGAAGTGAGAAGCCTGTCATTTGATCGGTGGTGCTGTTTATGAGAGCAAAATCTGCTAAAACGAGCAAAGGAGTATTTGCTTTTCCTTGGCTTTCTTGGACATGACAGAGACAGGAGCTACTAGGTTTTACAATGTTGATGTGAGACTCAAAACAAACAGAACAACAAAGGAAAACACTAATATTTCCAATTGTTTTTATTTCCAAGCCATCGTCGAAAAAAATTTTTATTGAGAGAGCGGAATTTGAAAAATGGCACGGCAATTTTTAAATTGCTTTTAAAAAAGGCGAACAGTAAAGCTGTGATTTGACCTGTGGTGCTGTTTATGAAAGCAAAATGCGTTTTCCAAAATGAGCAAAGAAATGTTTGCTTTTCCTTAGCTCTCATGGTACTGACAACAGACAGGAGCTGCTAGCTTTTGTCCCACAAAAAGAATCTCTTATACAAACCCTCTTTCCGAAGAAGTGACTAGTCCTGAACTTGCGCATGTAGAAAGCCACGAAGAAAGTTCCAAGCACCAAGATCGTGGAAAGCAAAGCAGTGTTAGGCTCTCCTTTCACGTCTACTCCACCAGCGGACTTTCCAGACCCCTTTCGGCTAAGAGGGTTCTTCTTGTATAACTGCAAAACAACAATTTGCTATTACTTATATCTGAAAAACAAAACAAAACAAAACACTTCATTCGGTGAAAAACACCGCAATTAGTGGTAAGCCTCGAACCACTGAAGTGTAAGATAAATTTAGAGTAGTTTTCTATCGAGTGTCAAAGGTAATTTGCGTTTGCTTTGGTTTTGCTTTACCAACCTCTATGATTGGCTAAAAACACTCGCGCTATTTTCTTAACCAAACAGAAGTAACACAAAAACTGTCACTTGCTCCTACGCATTTTCCCGCACTTGTGGTGTCGCAGCAAAGGTTGATCAATCTTTTTACTTTATCGAATGCGACTTGTCGTTTGTGTTGATCGTTCAAGCTGGAGATTAAATATTCAGGTTATGAGTGTAATTTTTGAACATCATCCTTGAGCAACTCATTCATGGTTCTATGGTACTTGATTCAAATATTTCAGTTTGTCTTCATTGAAGTTACTTTCAGTAGAATTTCACAAAGTAGCAAACCACATGCAAACAAAGCCACATGTCATTCAAGCTTAGTAAACAAAAGTTCTTCTTAGAAGAGAGCAAAAAGATAGTTTTTTCTTTTCTTTCTTTCTTTTTTTGTAGGAAATTTGCAAGCTTCTTCTAGATGTACATGATGTGACTAATCTGTCAGCATTAAATTGACTTTCTCTCCTTCGAGGGATGCCACATGCATACAATGTAATTTTTGAACAATGCGAGCTGTTGTTTAAGGTTATCCCTCCTCAAGTAGTTAGTCCCCTTTTCCCGTCAAGAGTCATATTTTCCCGACGTTGGAGTTGGGAGACATTGGACCACTTCGGACGTCATCATTATCTGACCACAACAGATTGTTTTGATAAGCAGCCAACACAGCAAGGACAGATCCATCCACACGTGTGTCCATTTTGAATATCGACCAAATTCTGGGAGAGCTATACCAGAAAAAGTGTCCAATTATAGGTGCAAAATTGGTGGTAAAATAGGCCGAGTCACCTAGTTGATCAATGTTCCATTCCAGGTTTTTTGAAGGGCTGAGGCCAAAACTTTTCTAGTGGATAGAAAGGGGATAAAAGGTAGAAGATAAAGAGAAAAGAAAGGGAGAGAAAAAGAAGAGAAAAAGAAAAGCAAAACAGGCGAGAAAAAATTGGAAATGAATCAGCAAATTTTGGGTTATGCGCATGAGTAACAGCAAAATAATGTAGCTAAATTGTAAGAAAACGCTTTTGTAGCAAAGTTTAGTGGCATTTGGCAACATAGCACTTAAAAAACCGCTTTAACAGTAAAACACGCGTTTTTTAAAGAAAAAAAGTGGGACGGGAGGGGTTATAGGAAAAAATAACACTAGAAAAAATGAAGAGGCAAACCTCACCTTGATCAACAACGCAATTGGCTCGTAAATAAAGATTGCAGATATGAGAAGCTCGAATATGTCCTCCGTGAAGCGTGTGAAGTACTTGATCAAGAAACAACCTTCCAAGGCGACCACTCCAAACAGAATGATCATAACCCAGAATCCAATCCAACAGCGCCAAGTAAGAAACTCCACATCATACTCCTTACAAAACTGAAGTCAAATGAAAGCCAACTTAAATTTAATATTATTTTAATGCAAAAAATCTTAAAATATTTTCTCAATCTGATCAAATTGAGGTTGCAGTTAAACTTCTACTTTGTGAAGTCTTAATGCCAAGTCCTAATTATTTTAGAGAAGGTAGATGCTAAATGTTCACTTCTTTTGCTGATTTTATGAAATCTGGAGTAATCAACCATTCGTGTTAGTAGACAAATTTTACTCACCAAAATAATAATTAAGTTATTGTGTCCAAGAATCCGTAGTAGTTTATAAAACTGTGACACATCAAGTTTGGTAATCATTTTCAAGATTGGAAATAATCAATCCTGACGCATTTAAGTTATAGAGTAAGGTAGGTGAAGGTAGGTAAGGTAAAGTCGCACACAAGCCAAGGAGGCCCACACAGCCAGAGCTTATCACGGTTTCTGTAGCATGAAGCAACTGAGAGTATTGCTACTCCCCCCTGGATGGGATGCTAGTCCATTGCAGGGTTACCCCCAGCAGTATGACGTGGGTACCCATTTATACACCTGGGTGGAGAGACACAATGTGGGGTAAAGTTTCTTGTCTAAGGAAACAACACGATGGCAGGGATTGGGTGTCGAACCACCAACCTCCACTACACCACCGCTCCCCACCCCCCCTCCCGCAAAGTTATAGAGTACTAACCCTTTTACAGTGATACTTCATGTTTTAAACATTAATCAAATTATAGCCCTCTAACTTAATTTTTGCAATCAGGTGCAAATCGAAGCACTTTTCTCCAGCAATTAACAATGCTTTTCTCATGACATACCAGCCTCAATTTCCTCTGGTATCCTAAAGAAAAGGCAGACACTCATACTTACGTCATAAATACTCTGTTCAAAGACCAGTATTGGACCAGTGGCTCCTATGATCATCATTGGCTGCCCAGCAAAAAGTCCTAATATTATGCTACATGCAGAGGCTGCAACAATCACTTCCGTCAACCCCAACCATTTATCTGTCTTGTCTTCAAGGAGACCAGCAAATGCAATGTTTGTGGCAAATAAAGCAAAATAAAGGAAAATGGATGCAAGGAGGCTATGCAGATTGAAACCATCTCTGAAATCACTGAGATAGAACTTGCCACGGCGCTTGATGTCCTGGAATAGCCCTCCAAAAAAGGTGCCTGTTCGCATCAAGGCAGAATCTCCTTCTGAATGAGATGACGAAGCTGGGGGAAATAGAAGGATGATCAGAGTTGGAGCTAAACTTTGGAACTCCATGCACGATAAATTTCGTCAACTCCCCAAGATTGCCTTTAAAAAACATATTCATGATATACTGCTTTCTTTGACAATGGAGGCTGAGGATGGTTATGTTTAAGCACCTATTCTACTGCAGAAAATTGCAAATTAACTGATCAGTTTTCCTATTTTTCGTATCCTCTCTTCCACTCCTCTATTAATTTTGTATTTGGTTTTCCTAAAAGTTACCAATATTAATGTATTTAGTTATTTATCCTTATTTAATTGTTATTTATCCTTATTTGATTGCTGTACCTTTGTAGCTCCACTCACCTCAATTAGTTTCTGCTATTTGCAGGCAAAACCGAATCTTCAATTATCCATATTTTAGTACTTAATAATTTTTGTATGTAATAATTTATGTATTTTGTGAATTTGTGAATAAACGTTGATATTCATAAGTATGAATCAGTGACATCACAGAGGTTCTTACCAGCCTTAGCCATCTTTCTTCTAAGTGCAATGGCTCTGCTTTGTGCGATGAGGATGGGAAGCAGGACATTACGATCCCAATTGCCTGGTGGCAATACCAGTGTGTCGTCAAGGAACTCATTTATGGCATCAAGCAGTTGCTCACGAGAATCCGCACGGTATGCAACATCATGGAAGGCCTAGAACATGAGAGTGACAGAGACTTGAATGTTTGAAATTTCCAATTTCCAAACCATGGGAGAGTACCAGGGAAGGGGGGGGGGGGCTACAACCCCTTGGCCACTACACGGGTGTGTATCACGAGATGGTATCCCATTCTTCCAGTTTTGGCCTTTTAGTCTGAAACATGGTACACTTTTTGGATTTTTAATGGAAATTTATGCACATGTGTTTCATAATTCCTTTCGCTACTTTGCCAGCCAATTGCCATAAGATACTTTGTATTTCTCCTTTCCAATTGAGGTTGTTATCAAATGAAACTCTTTAGTCTGAGATGGGGTAGTAATTAATTAGAGCACTTTTGGTCTGAGATAAGATAGGGTTATGCAGCCACATTTTGGGCCAAAGAGCGCTGAATAATCCGTATGTTATAAGGTGCCATCTTGAATTACAAACTGGGCAGAGGGTTGGGGTGAGTCAAAAAAGAATCCAACGGAGAGGGAGATAGGTTGAAAGAGGAAGGAGTGGGGGAGGAGGAGGGTAGTTCCAACGCTCTACTCTTTGCACATCCAAGATGGCAGGTTATAAAAATGTAAGCGCTGCTTCCGTACATCAAAAAAACACCTGTGCTGCAGGCTAAGGCAGGGTTTCCTAGGCCCCAGTGGGACACCAACACCCAAATTTTTCCAAGTGCTATGCAGTGAATGTGCAAAGTCAAAAAAAGGGGAAGTATTTATGGATGAAATGTTGTTGTCATCTGATCACCATCATCATCATCATCATCATCATCATCATCATCATCATCATCAGTCAGCTGTAGCACAGCTAAGTGCAAGCCTCTTACAACTCTTTCTATCACTGACACCATCTACTTACCTGGTCTGACATCAAGGTGGCAATAGAACGGCCGATCTGATGGTATGATTCCTTATTTGAGCTTGGACCCAACATGACAAACAGGAACCTCACAGGGATGGGTACCTCTGTAACTGGTCCCAGATTACATCCCTTTGCAAGACGAACAAATGCCAGTACTGAGTGTTCCAGCTCATCAAGTGTTCCTACAAGAACAGTAGTAGCTTCTGCTCCCTCAGGAATTCTACCCTTCACGTCTGATTCTTGCTCATCCAAGGCAGCCTCCAATGCATGTGGATCCTGTTTGTAAAAAGAATGGAAAATGTAACTCTGAGGAATTACATGTACAACCTATAAATCTATACACACACAATACAAATTAATGTAAAGTTAAAATACAGACATCATGGTGTTCTTGTACAACACTCATTTCATCTTATTTCTCCTGCTTCCCACCATCTCTTCAAATTGCATTTTTATCCTGGCTGCTGCCTCCTAGCTATTCTTCTGGGTTTCTATCTTGCCTTTCCCCCCAGAAATCTTACAAATAGAACTTATTAATTATGTGGTTATTTTATACAAACCTTCACAGGCTGACCATCTTTTGCATCATCAACTTTCAGTCGAATACTGCCATTTCCTATCCTCTCTCCTTCAGCAATGTAAGCTAAATTATCTGTCCCAAGTCCAATTTTCTTCTTTTTCTTGGAAGACACGCGGCGTGATATGCCAGGCTGTTGATGTTGATGTCTGTGTTGCAGAAGCAGCGCTGTCAGGACCTTGTTACTATCCTCCTGTTTCAGCTGGTCGGTGAGAACCATGTTTTCAACCACTGACTGAGCTATGCTTGGTAAATCAAATTTCTCCAGGTCCAGCAGCACGGTGCCTAGAAAGCAACAACCATACAGCTTTTTCAGTAGGTCATATGCAAGATGCTGTCATTTTACTGCAAAAGCCATCATTCATTTCACTTCCCTTTCTCACAGTATTTCATTTAAATTTTGAAATCCCAAAATACCAATGAACTTAACCCTTTAAGCCCCTATAGTGACAAACATCTAATTTCTCCTCACAGAATTACTACTTGTTCAAACATACAGGTTATGAGAATAAAGGAAATGATCACCAATGATCAATGTCTTGATTTTTGATCAAATTCTCCCAACTAGTAACATAAGAAATATAAGGAGAATAGTTAGGGGAATATGGGTGTTAATATTGGGGCTTAAAGGGTTAATAGTTGAGTTTCAAGTTCACCAACAGCACAGAATAAAAATATGAAAGATGCGTTTTGACCTCGTTAAGTTTCAATCTGACGCAGAATATGCATAAATTACCAGCAGGAAAGTGCTGAATTCTAAAATAAAACAATACACAGTGTTGTAAATAGTTCCTCTTCTCCCTGGTATTTGGGAATATCTTAGTACTTCAGATTGACAGTTTTTGGGAATTTGAAACTGGACTTACAGTGTACAGGAAAAGAAAAAACTGGATGGACACTGGTGGTTGTAACTGGTAACATGAGCCATTATGAAAATGACCAATAAATGTTGTAGGATCAAACCCTCAGTACAAGCTGTGTATGAAAGGTGGTATGGGTGATTTGCTTGCTTATGTTTTCCAATCCTTGATGTCATTTACATTTTGAGTTTAGATTAGTTCATTGGGCTGTTTAAATCTGCTCTGATCAGCCCGTTTTTGGTTATACAACACTGAATTGAAACTGCTTAAGCCAATACCTTTTTCTAGTCCTTTCTTTAGCTCAAGCATACTATGGAATGTAAGTGAAGCTACATGTGGTCTCCCCCAGCGGTTAGAATCCTCAACGTTCTCTTCAAACTTAATCCACCTAGCAGTTTCTTTCCATTCCATTTGGTCCCCATTCTTTGTCAATTCCTCCAGCTCAACAAATGCCTGCAATTAAGAAACAAAAAATTTACTCATATGATCTCAAGTGCAAAAATTAATTTTTAATTTTAATTTATTTTTTTAAATGTAATCTTGTCATTGACAGGAAGGGAGCATAATCCAAATAAGCATTTTTTGTCTTTTTGCTGTAAAAATTATCAAATCGGACTGCATGCCATGTAGGCAAGAGAAAGACAAACAACAAAGTAGATAATTAGATAACATTATTTTGTAAGTAAACACAGTAATGGACAGGGTAAACCTTGCAAATTGAGGGTTGAATACAACTGGCAGTCACAATGGCCATTTGACAAGCTGTACCTTCTTCATCCTTTTAATATTGTTAAAATAACAGTTTATAGAACTACACTGTAACTATACCTCATGTGGTTTGCGGTCGTACACGGTGGGAAACTTCACCAAACTAGCATTGATGTCAGTGCTGCTGAACAGAGTTTGCATTCCTGAAATCTTCCGTGGAGGTAAGCTGGTTTTCTTCCCTATAAGAAAAGATTAAAATGCTGTCTAATACCGTAGAATTCCGACACTTTTGGATTTTGCAGGCCAAAGGGGCCCTTACTTTTGGGTAGCCATCATTTTGGGATGGTTGCAAAACGATTGTACCATAATTCAGCAGTCGTTTTCACAAAGAGGAAGCTTAATAGGAGATGAAAAGGTCATTGAGGTTACAAGTTTAGTTTATTCATTGATCCATGTAAACAAAGCAAACTATGACAACATCGTAGTATTCACTGAAAATATTTTTCAATTCACACCTGAAAATGTTGTTCAACTCACTGCTAAGAACCTACCGCACAACTTGAAGAAACGTCACATTAAATACAGTAGATTTTTTGTTTGAATTGTCACTTTTTGGAAGGGACTGCTACTTTTGGGGGGATCACTACTTTCGGGGAGATCACTACTTTCGGGGGAGTCGTTACTTTCGGGATGTAATAGAAAAGCAAAAAAAAAATACGTTACTTTCGGGAAGCCGTTATTTTCAGAGGGGCCGTTACTTTCGGAATTCTATGGTATGAATTTACTGATGAGGTGGTTGGTAACTGTATATCTTATGAAGAAGTGATCAGCACTTGGTATTAAAAAGTACATTCAAACTTTGAACCCTGATATTAGTGTTTCAAGCCTGTGTTCTTTGTTCCATGCTCATGACAAAAAATGATACATTTTACTTAATATGTTAAACAGTGTAACAACAGTGTAACAATCAGTGCCTACATTGTATTATACTCCGATGAAAAACATTTTCACATGTATTAATCCCTAATACTACTTTACAAGTCTTAAGCAAACTCACTCCATCAAGCAATTATTGCAAATGTATTGACATTAAGACAATTTCCGCTGAACGTTTGAGCAATAAGTGCAAAAATAAAGTTAGCAAAAAAATACTCATAGCATGGTAACATTTTGAATAAAAAAGAAGAAATTATAAATACTTAAGCTCCCAAGCTGACCCCGCGAGAGAAAATTGAATTTGAAGTTATCCATATTTTAATTGAAAAGACACTTCATGTCAGTTCAAAACAAAATGGAACCTGTTTTCAGTGTATTTTTAAGAGAGTTTGACATTAATTTTCTAGAGAATGCTTCAGAATTTAATTGCAGGGTCACTTGGAGAAGCAAATTTAAGTGAGATGGTTCAAATAGTAATCAAAATGTTACCGTGCTATGAGTAGTCTTTTAGTAAGTAATTTCTGCACTTATTGCTCGCCTGTTGAGCGGAATCTGTCTTACACATCTTTCACATGCACCCATCAGTTTTCACTTTATCACACACATATTCATTTCTTTACGTCTTAACATTTTACTGGGAAACATACCTGTCACATCTATGTCAATTGGATCTGTTTCTCCCAAAACGTTTCTCTCATCTTTGTCCATGATTTGTTCATGAAGAGCTTCTATGTCTTTCTGAGTCACTGATTTTTTTTGTATCCTGTCTTCTAGTTGTTCTCTTTCATGAATTGTTCTGTGATGGCGAGGGTGGTGGACTTTGTCGCCCAAATCTGCAAGATGTCCTTGTGCAGCATGAGAACGACATTCCTCCCTAGTTGGCATTGCCAGTGGATCATGATGAGCTGGGACATCTCCGCTGTCTACTGAGTTGTGAGGTTCTGTTCCTTCATGGATTTTAGATAGGTAGCCTGCACTTCGCCTCCTATCCACTGTACTGCTCCCGTCTTTAACCATTGTCAGATGCTTTTGGCAGGAGACTGCACAGACAGCCTTAACAGACTTCTATCCGATGCCCTACTTCACAGTAACCTGACAGCAATAACAAAAATAAAATAACTGTTATAACATTATTTTTACTTAATTATGACTAGTCATTATTTTTATAACTGTTATAACATTCATACGCTGATGAAGGAGCTTGGCTCCGAAAATGTTTCATACAATTACCTACATGTATACTAATCCTAGCTTAAGAAAACCAATACACAGATTATGTTATATAACATTACCCAACATTTTCAAAATTTTTTGGGGTGTGAAAAATTAAATGTGAAGTAGGCAACTGGAAATGTTTATTCTTATACTAGAATATGCCATCATTTTCAAAGAAATCCGGTTAATTAGCTCAAGGTGGTTAGTGAATTTGCTTGTCACTGGTCCCAACTGAAATTACCCTGATTACATAGTAACCGATTTCAAAAGTCCTGACTTGTATGAGTCACAAATTGTACTCTTTTCTTTTATAAGAACTAGGATTATTATTGCTCTTGTCCCATCCACAAAGGTAGGATGTGCATGGGTTTTACTGCATATGCATGTACAAGATCTTTTTGTTAAAATTCAAAATGACTTTAGATGGGAGTAAAGGAGAAGGATTGAGTCTTGATTTAACAAGACATACATAAGATCATGTGAAATTCATAATATCATCACATTTTCAGAGTAAAGGTGAAGGAAAAAAATGAAATTACCTTCTTCTTGGAGTGAAGAAGCCTATTATAAGCCACTGAAACACCTCGGTAGATGTAATTAACCTTGGGGAATATATTAATGTTAATTCAAACTACCGGTATGCACTGTTGATGTCATACTATGGTAATTAAACTTCACGAGGACTGCTGATTCGTGCAAGGAATTACAAAACTCAAGTCCTTCTTATAAGTACCTCCTTGTGCTAAAGATGTTTATAAATACTGTTTTTCTTCCCACTGAGAGCCGGAAATTTACACGCATTACCTAAAACTTATGTGGTTATAATACTTTGTCCTGTTTTTCTACAGTTCAGTGTTAAGTACGTGGTCTGATTAGGACCATTCTAGCAGTTTTCAAAAATCACTCCCTAAGAGTACATAATTATTATGCTGCAGTCAGTTAGTCTATATATTCTACTCTTGCATGACTTCAGAGCCATATGAGTAATGGGACAATATTTTGTCATTCAATGAGTAATGACCATCAAATATGTATGATCAAAAATTCTTTGTTTGGATTTCACCTCAACAAGTGTACTATTAACATTTTGTCCCATCATGACTGCACCTTAGTCCTGCCTTCCAAGTGATGGGAAGTAGTCACAGACCCAAATAATGCAGCAAAATTCTGCTGATCTTTTCATGACGATGACGAGACACAGTATCTTTTCTGACCCATAAAACAGGCAGTTCCAATATTTTGGTACAAATGTCAAAAGACAAGCAATACAGTGTAAATCTTTGTAACATAAGCACTGTGAATCAGCAACTTGCAAAAATGGCTACACACTTTATCAGATAACATGGAATTTCAACAAAATGACAATACTATAAACTGCCTTGTAGCTCTTAACGTCTCCCAATGTTTCACCTAAATGTAATAGTCTGTTGAAAATTCCCCTCCCCTACCCAATAAAAATATAGTTCCTGTTTTCTGTGAGCCCCAGAATTTTGACTATTTTGTAAAATTGTTGTTTAGTGGAGGACTCTATGAGAAATTTTCCAAAATGGTGTGACACACATGCAGAGCCATATACTTCTAAATATTAGTCATTTTGTCTAGTGATGTTCTCACTGTCTCTATCCTAGTGATTTGCTTAACCTCTTGTTCTGGGTTCAAAGTCCAAACAGTCTAACTTTCTCACTTGATAGCCATAAGTCCAGTCCACTTCAACCCAATCCTGATTTTGTCAACTCAATCTGAACCAATCCAATCCTCTACAAGAGTCCAGTCCATGATTTCATTTTTTTTGTAATAGGTGATAGTTCTAATGAGGAAATGACTTAATTTACTGTTTTGATTATGTCCTTTTTGGCCAACCGCAAAGGATAATTATTGAAATCAATTCTTTTAATGATGTGCTCTTAGGGCAACCACAAAGGATAACAAAATAATGACTTTAATTACTGCTTGTGGGGAACAAAAAGAATATCAATTAATGTTAAATTTGGCCTTTGTATAGCTGCTCAATATTACACTAAGGTTCGTAGTGCTTCTGGTAACAGTTAAATTGGGTTTGAATAGGATAATTGCATCAGCACAAAAAGATAGAGATGAAAAGGAAAATATTTTAGGCATTTTAAATCGTTTTGTTTAAAACACAAAGACATTTCACAACTGCCTTGTTTCGATTTCTATTCATATAATATTACACTACCTCTGATTAGGTCATGGCTTGTCACTTCTGACTAATGACATGTTTTAAGATATGACATCAGTCATTGCTACTTTAAATCCTGACAATATTCTTTACTTACCACCCTAATTATCATGTGGTAATTCTGTATAATAAGTGTAATTTTCTAAATTGTCATTTGTTTTGACTTTCTTCTGTCTGATATGACAAAATACTCTACAACACAGCTCACTGAAGGAATTAAATTTTAAAAAAGATGATTGCATAGCCAATATTGTGATCTCAGTGCCATGACATGATCAATATCCTATATGACCCTACAAGTGTTATATTGGTTAAGTACTTCAGTTTTAACCTTTGCCTATGACAATATGAGAAGAACAGGCTTTCTTTAAATGACTGCTGAATTAATTCCCCCTTTCCCACTTAAAAGTGTCGGGGTTGAAAACCAGAAAGAACTTCGAAATTTCTTTTCACACAACCTTGCAAAAAGAAGATCATCAAAGGAACGTTCTCCTTAACAGCCTTGATTGAAAGGTCACACTCAAGGATACACATTCAGAAACTACAAGTATTTTAAGTTAGATCTGTATAATTTTTTACGAGCCAAGGTTTCATTTAACAGTTAACTTAATTCATTTAACAGTTTACTTTATTGAAGACGTATGCATGAACACATTCTATCGTTCTTTACAAAGTTAACAGAGGTGGCACAAAAGCATTGAGAACAGTCACAGAAATCACCAAGCATTCTCAACTTCTTCAAATTAAAACTCCTTTGGTGTTGACATCGGCATCTCTAAATACTGTATCCTTTGGTGCTAAAAATCAGCTTTGTGCAGACCTTACTGATCTTCTTCACTCAGAAGAACAAATTTGCAAAAAGAAACAAATTAACCCAAGGTAAAGATGACATTTGAGGTCACAGTGAATACTTGTGTGGAGTTTTAGTACCATAGAATAACTTGGTGAGAGATTACGATATTATTAACGTAGTTTTGTCCAAAAGGAAGGTGACAAAAATCACTTTTTCCAAAAGTCTCAAAATTGCACCATCCATACCTTTGCCACCTGAAGCTACATGTGGCACAATCCAACTTTTTTGGAAAGCAAATTTTAAAAGCTTCTTACATAATTCTCTTTGTTTCCTCTTCTGCAAACAAAGCCAAGTATAAACTAATTTTCATCAAAAACAGTTGTGAAGGGAACAGAAAAGAAGAACTTTTCCCATACAAATCTCTAAAAATTGCATGAACATTAATGCTAAAGCCTTTACTGCCAAAACAACCAAACGTTCGGTTTTGTGACAAGGGTTTTAACCTGTCATTGATTTTTTGGCAAACTGAGCCAAATAAATCTACCGTCACCTCCCAAAAATTATTCACTTTTGAAGTACACAATTGAAATGATTTTTTTTGTTAAGAAACAATTTATTTACAGCCCCGCCAAAATGAAGAACACAGCACAGTAACATGCCTGTGCATGAGAACTTAAATTATCAAATGAGATTCCTTGCACGAGTCTAGTAAATAACATGCCATAGAGCTTGCGGTATATAAAAATACACAGAAATGCCTTTTAAGAGTCTAGCTTTTTCAAGCTGGTAGTTTTACACTGGTCCACTAGCCTATCTAACAGAAAAAGAAAAAGTTTCTCATACGTTTTAATGCAATGTAAGCTTAATGCAAATAATTATCTTGAATTTTGCTCTTGTCATATTAAAGGCATGTAGAAAATTCCATGATATTGATTTTTCTTTGAAAAGCAAGCAAAAGATGTTAAAGATAAGACAAATACTTTTCTTTTGAAGCAAGCCGACATTACACATCATTCCCAGGAATTTTGGAATTTTGTTCTAGAGCAAAAGCCTTAACCTTACTGCAGTAAATAAAGTACAAAAATTGGGGCATGCTGTGACATCATAATAGTGTCATTACAAGGTTTCTGAGAAAAGAGACAGATTTTCATGCTTCCCAGACCACCGTCAGGTTGTATTGTTAATGGTTTATGCCTTTCGCCCAACAACATTTTTTCAATGCACATGATTTTGAAAACAGCAACAAAACAGAGTGACACTATCTCAGGCCAAATTGATCAACAACTGGATATCCCTTGGGTTGCATCTACTTACCTGTATACATGTATAGCTCATAAGAGGTCAAGTACAACCCTTTTGCTCTGCAACATTCTATAGGTGAGCACCATAAGTGAACAAGAGTGATTCATAATATGTGTGAAGAATATCAGCTACATGTATGCAAGCTTGTTTACTCTTGAAGCATGCAAGCTTGTTTACTACAGAGACTGTACCAGACAATTCAGACTTAAGAGATCAGTGGACAATTTTCATCCCTTAGTGGTCTCGTCATGCACTGACAAGTAACAGATTGCCATGCAAATTTTATTAGTCTACGTGTCTTGAAAAAATGTTCCTCCCGAACCAGACCTGCAATATTATTAAATATTACAAATAGGCACATAGCCAGACTGGCCAAAATATGCGACTAGTTCATGGCACCACGAAAATAATAATGCTTGAAGCATATTCCCAAAAAGATGCGCTCTTTACCATTAATGCAAGTTTTTTATTGGTTCTGTGTCCACTGTAGCATGGTCTTCCAAGTTACCAGAGCTAACTTATTAGTACCTTTGTCACCTTGGGATAAAAGTCACTTTTTCTGTTGCCCTTAATTGCAAAAGATATGAGTAAAATCCTACAGGTCATGCTATTGAGTGTTTTTCTTTTCTTTCAAAAAAAAAACACAAGGACTCTTCTCAACAAAATACACCGGTCATGGGAATGTTTGCAAGCACTTCCTCAAAGGTTTCCTCAACATTTTAATTCTGATTTACTAAGAGAAGAGAAGAATGCACAATTATTTCTTTACTCGTCTGTTAGTTTGTTTCTTCAATATACTTCCATTTAACTCCATAATAATTAAAGGTATTGGACTTGCCAAATTTAAAGAACACTGGACATTAAGGTAAGCAACACACACGCAAGTTACTGTTGACAATACTGTTAAGATGACATATGAAAATTTACATGCAGCCACCGTCTACAGATAACTACTCCAAAAAATAAGTGTATGTACACTTCCCTTCATTCCCTAACCCTTCATCTTGCTCTTCTTGAACTAGTGTTACAAATTTCCAGGAAAATAAATAAAATCAGACGTATAATTAAGCCAAATTTCTAAGCATTCTAAAACTATTAAATTGCTCCTTGACTTCTATCTTTCTAAAAGAAGAAATGGATGTTTGCAAGTAGAATAAAGCTTAAGTTATATGTTTCTAGGGAAAGAATTCTAGTCCTTACAAGTCTGTTATACTTCTAACAGACTTTAAGCAAACAAGACTAATTTCAGCATATAAAGGCACACATCGTAAATTACAATGTACCTCATAGAGAAACCCCTGATCAACAAAAGGTAACAAGAAATAACAATGAGCCTATCAAAATGAGACAGGAACCCTACACAACACAAAGCTATTCTTTTTGCCAAAAAAATACTTCAAAAACAAACCTGTGTCAGAGAAAGTGTTTCCCAAATGAGGAGAGCCCAAGCTGTGCTGTAACTTCACAATATTATAAGCCTTGATCTTACAACACATACATAATGAAAACTCGATATTCCACAGCTTCAATATTTAAATGTGTATATTCGGCTGTTCAATTTATGGCTCTACTTTTTTACTGGGGGAGGTGGCACACACTAAAGTTATTTTTACCCATTTCACTTCCCAGGTAAATCCTTGAGTCATGTTATGTACTTTTAACTGCAAAGTTCATGGATAAAATCCCAAAGTGTGGCCATTTCAGGATGGTGCCTCCTAATACAGATGTATTTTTGCATAGGTTATGACTATTGGGAAAAAGTAGATCTTAATAAGGGTTAATTATTGGAATCCAAAAAGAAAAATGTGGGTAACCACACCACACATTTTTCAGAAATAATTAAGCAACCATAATTCAAAAAAAGTGCTAAAATACAAAGAATGTATGGCAATTTTTTCCAAATTGAAGCTCAATTATCTCTGAAAAATGCACGGTTACCCCCAATTTTCTTTTTGCATTGTGATAGCCCTCGCTAAGATCTGCTTTTTCCACACAAAAATATTGTTGTATTAGTGGGCAAATCCCCTAAGAAACTTGAATATCGCAAGATGCACAGAACGAATGCGCAGTAACACCCTCCTTTAATGAGCTACTAAGCAGTACTTTCTTGTGGTGCTGTTAATTATGCCCTACAGTGTGGTCCTAATGTTTGAGTCTCTGGATAAAATCCTAAAGTTTGACCATTCAGATGAAAGCTACCAAGCAGTACTTTCCTGTGGCGCCGCTTCGTACGCTGTGCAAGGCAGTTCTAACTTTTGAGTCTGGATAGAATCCAAATATGTGACCACTCAAATGAAAGCTGATAAACTACTTTCTTTTGGTGCTGTTCCTTTTTCAATTTTATGCCAAGTGGAAGTCCAGAAAATTTGCAGAACTGAACCTTGGAACTCTTAGGAGAATATGGATTAATTACCTTGGAAAAGGCAGTGTGCTGTACTGGAAGTGCATCAATCTTTTAATCAACCTGTTGTTCAGAGGATTGAGGAGTCACCAGTTTGAGGAAAGGTTGGTCGCTGCATTGTCACATTGTTTCCTAAAACAAGAAACTTTGTTAATGTCACCTTGTCTCTCTCTACCCAGGTGTATAAATATGAAATTATTATTTTTAAGTGGAAGTCTTTTTGAATTAATTATTTTTTATCATTATTTTTACTTATTATTTAGTAAAAATTTTTGCCTGGACACAATGTCCAACAAAAGTTGAGATTTCGTCAGACATGGGCCGATTTTAGTCGGACGTTGTCCGATGACTTTGCAGCTCTGGAAACCTGCATTAACCGGACCCCATTTTAACGGACACCCTGTATTAAGCGAACACCCTGTATCAAGTGGACCCCATATTAAGTGGACACCCTGTATTAAGTGCACATGAGCGTCAGTAAGTTCCAAATGTTTCTTCCTATATTTTCTGTAAAACAAACCTGTATTTGGCAGACACCTCTATTAAGCAGACACTAGCGGGAGTCCCATGGGTGTCTGCTTAATACAGGTTTCACTGTAGTTGCTTTGTACCACAGAAACCAGGTTAAGCTTGGTCTTGTGGAACACCCTGGCCTGAAGTGTGACTTGACCTTCACCCACCTGGTGTTTAACAGCACATATTAGGAAGGATTGTTAAGGAGCACTGATATTCCAAAATACAATTAGAAACCTAATCAAAATGGAGCACATGATAACCTGTTACTTGTGAGGTCAGGTGGATACCAAATAACATTCTCAACAAAATTTTTACTATTGCTGTAAAAAACAACATATTCTTCACTAAAACGAATTAGGTTTTAAAATGTTGATGATTTTTTATGCAAAGTGCAGACGTTTACCAGCCCCCCTCAACTACAACAATAGTTTCAGTAACCCCCCCCCCCCCCAGATTTTATCAGCTTTCTATCTTGTAGCAGGACTTGTCATTACAAGAATAATTTGCAGAAAGGACTAAACTGGAAACTTGTGACGGCAGCAAGCTTAAGTGTTGTTATTCTGGGATATTAAACAGTTGAGCAATACATATTAATGATGTCATAGGCTGCGGTGAACAAAATACAAGGCTTGTGCTTATTTCTAACGTTTCTCTTTTATAGAAATTTTTGACAGTTTGTTACTAGAAATGTTATATTGATGTTTTACGAAACAAGGAAAACTCAAAATTGTGCTTAGAAAAACTAACGCAAACTCAGTTCCGTGATATTTATCTCTTTACTGTGTAGAATGAAGCTAATATTTGATGAACTTGTAAGTGACTTCTGCTCTTCGTACCTGCAAACGTGAGCTGATAACAGCTGTCGGAGAATTTCTTGAATTCTTGATTTTCCACGCTGCTGCATGGCTTGAACTGCTTAATGAACGAATAATACAAGGTTACAATGAATAGAAATAGCAATTATTCTACAGTGTTAAGTAAAAACAGCACATTATGAGCGAAGCTAGAGCGCGCCATTTGGCAAAGACTGTGAGCGAATATCACATAAATACTTCACTTTCACGTAGTCAGCGAACCTAGTGAACTGTTCACTTGTCTTGAAAGAGGCAATCGTTCTTCTATCCATTTTCCATCAGTGTCCATTCATGTATGTCAAAGAAAACTAAGAGTAGTAAGAAAACGTGAAAGCGCTTCATGAACGCCGCCATGTTGGATTATTTAATCCTGTCGGTACCCTGCTTAGTTAGACTTTGAAGAATTCTTAGTGGGTCCCTCAAGGTAGAGACCATAGTACAACTATGTATGGACAAAACTGACAAAATGAATTCTGCGACAGCAAATGAAATCACTGTCCTTACTCAATTAGTTTTTAGTTATTTTTAAAAGATATTTTAAGCTTCCAATAAGCTCTACGACAATAAAAATATAGGGTTTTTCAACCACACGGGAGGGGAAGGGAGTTAATTTGACTCTTTGTTCCCAGTTTTCGCCGAGCTAAGCATACCGCCATCTTGGATATGTGATTCCCGCGAAAAATAGAGCGGACAGAAAAAAAAAAAAAAAAAGAGAAAAAGAGAAAAAGAAAACACGAGGGGCGGTGACATAAAGTTTGTGTGAGTTGCGTAACCACTGGAAGGTGTATTAACTCCGTATTGGCGTGGTTTCACTAACGTCAGAACGCAAGCGAAATCATATATATATACTTACTGTATTTTCCACGTATAATAACAGATTTTATTTCTTTTTTCGGCTTCAAAAGGAGGCGATTCTTTGACGTAAATTTAACAATATTTTAGAGTCTATTCTGAAAAGTTGCGTCTATACAAGCGGAGTTCAATGTAGGAAATACGGCACTCTTAAAAAAACTCCTTAACCGTCTGGGGTCCAATAAGGCGGGAAAGAAAACAAAAATCAAATTAAAAAAGCGGGAATCGTGATTGGTCTGTCACCATTTAAACTTTCGACCAGATAACATTAATTTTCTAGAAAAAATATGGTCGGTTGGATGAACAGAACCACGTCTTTGTTTTCGATTGGAAGGACCGATATATTGGCTAATTCAAATATCCAAAAGTGAACCTAGTAAAAAATAACAAGAAGCAATACAATAATAGATAAAAACAAAGAGAACACATGTATAATCCAAGGTCTTCTTTTTATTTTGAAAGCGCAATATTTTTTTATATCGTGAAACGTTCCGTTTGTGTTAAATCTAAACTTTTTTTCGGAATCCGTTATTTCTCGTCAATTTTATGGAAAATCACAAACAAGGCAAACTACTATACTCTGTAGGTTCAAGCAATATAAATTAAATTTCTGCAGTCTCAAATCCGCGGCTCGTCATTAGCTTAACACCTAGACCTAACATCCTAATTTCCTAATTGATTTGTCAGGATTCAGTCCCAAACTTTCTTTCCAAAACCAATTTGATGTGAAATGTGGCGCGTGGTGTGTCCTAAGGCAAGGACTATTTTAGGCCAGGTTCCTGAAAAAAAGATGAATCCAAACCACTAAACCTCAAAAAGTCAACAAAGAAAGGATTCTAGGCAACCAACAAGAAGCAGGGTTTGTCGATCAACTGCATTTATATCTAAATATTTTGAGCCAAACATCCTTTTTGTACGGTCGATAGAAATCAAGATTAGTTGAACATGTATGAATAAAGTGTAGTTTACAAAGTTCAGTCAGCAGAAATCAGTCAACTATGTTTCCACTGATGATTTTCCAACCTATAATGTAACCTTCGCGTTAAAGCGATGAGACTCCTCGAAAACTGAATTTTCCCATATAAACTTGCCGTTACAAGTTTAACAAGGTAGAGTAATATCTCTGTCTCGCCAAATTTTCCTGTTATCTTAAATACATCTGGAGATATTGATGATGAAATAAAATAACCTATCGAGCATTTAGTAGTGGCACTCAAGGATAATGGCGAAAGTTGCTGTGAAAGTGGCAGCACGTTTTGGAGCAAGACATACGTCGACAGCCGGACTGACGCGAGAGATGACGGTACT
>Ga0126336_10000154_pt1 | contig 20688 bp, 18 predicted proteins | sample SidCmetagenome_FD_92530 | JGI IMG/M metagenome (GOLD analysis project Ga0126336, IMG submission 92530) | Coral microbial communities from El Islote,Puerto Morelos, Mexico - Siderastrea C C metagenome | ecosystem: Host-associated > Invertebrates > Cnidaria > Coral | place: El Islote,Puerto... | reverse complement strand
GTGTTTTCAGCTTTTTCTCGATGATGGCGTCAAGTATTGCACGCGCGAAAAAAAAATGGCGTCAGAGAGAATTTCTCAGCGCGCGCAATTGTGTCTCAGAAAAACTGTAGTAAGCCACCTTAAATGGGAAAGCAAAACAAAATGTTTATGGCACAAATTCTAAAATAAAAAAAAAAAGAAATCATTGTACATGTACATTGTACTCACACACTGTCTTACATTGGCTAAGAGCCTAAAGTATTTTTTAGGGAATCAGCACGACATACAGATTATTCAGACACTAGTCTGCTGGCAGAGAAGTGAATAATCACTCTGTGTAATGCATGTTATTTCCAGTCACAAGTTTGTGGGTGCTGAGTGGAATCTTTCATACAGCTAAGTGAGGTCCATTCGACATTGCATTTGTCATTACTTCTTCAGTTTGTTTTTGTGATATCCAGAATAAGCAAAGTCTCACTAAGGGCTATAATCCTTATTCTTCAGCTTCATCAGATTCCGTAACACCTACTTTGCGTCTCTATCATTCTGTATATCACAAAAACTCGATCCAACAATTTTTAATAATCATTCCCTCCACTTGCCTCATATACTATGGTACAAAATAAAATGATCACCCCCATCTGCTTAGCAAGAAGTCCAGTATTTTTAATTATTTTACGAATAAAATTTTGGGGGATCTACTAACCGTAGTTAGTGAAAGAAAGCAAGTGCAGCAAGATATCATACATGTATTTAGCTAATTAACCTACCCCCTTGCCCCCTCGTGTGGATTTCAAAAATACATATACCAATAAATAATCAATGCAGCCAGTGACTGTTTTAGTAGAATTGGGCCCTCCAAAGGCCCTGAATAACTGCTAGCTGTAATACATGTAGTTTGTTCTTGAAACAGATGCAAGAAGGGTGCACCCAGGTTGCTCTTATTGTTTTGCGGAACACAAGTACCTGAACTGAGCACAAGAATTTTTCAATGTTAGCGCCATAAATTCAAGATTCTTAATTCAGCTTTTCCCCGTGACAGTCTACATGTATTTTCACATGTTTCCATCAGATGCAAAATAAAAAGGGATTCTAAGTTTTGCAAAAATGCCAAAAACTAAAAATAATTTAATATCCCGCATGCAAAGATTTCGAGCAGGAAGACAAGCGGAAACCTCGCAGCAAATACCCGATTTTCAATAAGAGTCTACCATAAACTGTAATCGTCTACCATGTCAAGAGCTCTAACAAAGACAAAACATAGACTAAGGAATTCGGGGAAATTGTTCATTTCCCTGTCAAATTTCTGTGGGAAAATAAAAAAACCAAATGAAACATGCACTTCCTGTGACGGCTGCACCAAAATGGCGGACACGCTGCCGCGAAGACAAAACTTCAAACATCTGTGGAACGCTTCGTATCAAACCTTTCCTCACAAAAAGTGGCCATGTTGTCTGGGATGCCTTTCACTTCAAGCGCTCAAGTTTCAGTTCCCGGATATTAAAGACAAGGGTCCTAAATAGACTGGAAACAAGACAGCGTATTTTAGGGGGAATATTTTTAGGTATTTTTCATATTTTCTCTGAGAACAATGGTTTCATGACGTCACGCGTATAGCCAAAACTGGCTATATTATATTCTGTACTGTTAGCGCTTTTGCCAATGGTTTGATATTCAATTTCGATCATCAAGTCCCATTAAGTTTTGGTGGGTTTCCTTTCGGCCTTTACGAAAAAGAAAGTAAGATAGCAAGCAGTAACAGTTTTACCCAGAATAGGACGCCACACGTTCTCGTAAGCTACAACCATATAAAGTGTTTCTTGTCGTACATTGTATGTTCACATTTTAGCTTATCATATAATTGAGAGATTGTTTGAAACATTCGGCTTTCATAAATTCTATGCATTTGAATTCAGAGTAGAAGGGATGCCGCTATTACCAAAATGTAATACATGTATTATAAGCGATTTTGCAGGATTTAACCAAACATTATTTGAAAATGTTTCTTGCACTCCAAGTACTTAACTAAAACAACTTGTAATTTTCATTGCCAACCTGACTTAGATTGAGCTGTTTTTTTGTCAAAAAATGTTCAAAAAGGTTTTATACTGATGTGTTTAACTGTAAATCGTGCCATTCTTTCAATGACCGCAGATGACCGGCCAAAATCGGGTCGTGTCCGAGCAAAAACATGTTTGACTGGACAACGTGACCAGCATCTGTCTGTTAGTTATTTCAAGCCCTGCTTAAATAGCAACATATATGTGTACATTTGTATAATTTACTTACTTAAATTAGATTAAACTTTTCATTGCATCCTAAAGGTGCTTACCAATGTTTTAAGGAAGACCAGCTCCGCCTTATTCAACATACAAGTATGTCCAGTACCTCAGAAGCATTGTATAAGGACTTACTTCTTGCTGTTCAGCTAGAGGTATGTGCAATTGTGTTGGTATTTAATTTACACTGTACTGTATTTGATTTTTTAAACGAAAAATCAGGAGTTGGCATAACAAATTCTTCCATTATACAATATTATTAGCACATGCATCACATACATAACATATACATGATTGTATTTTGTAATTCAGTGTATATTACCCTGATACATGTAAGTGACAGTTTTCACTGTGATGATTCTCAGTGATGAATTAATTATACATTGTATTTCTAAGGAGATAAGAGTGTTGGCAATTATTGTCTAGGTAGTCTGCCTGAGAGTTAAAGCTTGTTGGCCATAATTCCTTTTACTTTCACAATAGACATAGACATACTTTTCTCCCTCTTTCAAGAAAGGGGACCAGCAAATTATTGTTTGCTCTAAGGCCAACCTTAAAATGCCAACATAAAATTTAATTAGCAATACTTGACCCCAAAGCAACTCAGATGAAGAGCAGTTGAATGCAATTTAGAAGTGCCAGTTTGAAACTACATGTATGTTGAAATGCTGATTTTATCTTAGGAAAGTCTCCTGCTGTACCAAATGGGGAAACTTGAAGAATGCAAGCAAGTGAGCGAAGATGTTTGTACTGAGGCAAATAATGTGAACTCACCAAACTACAATGCCATTGCTGGGAGAGCAAAGAGTCTTCTGTCTGGTGCTTACAAAATGGAAAAAGACTTTGTTAAGGCTGAAGAACAATTGAATTCTTCTACTGAGGTACCAGCTGGTTTGATTGTTCTCATTTAATTTGTTTTAACCCCTTTTCATGCTTTTAGCCTGACAAAATGATATGTAAATTGTTTTTTATTCCTCTACACATTCTATGTTGCTTTAAATTGTATTATTTGATATAGGGCTTAGGATGTCACCCCTCCTCCTCCCCTCCCACCCCCCAAGACTCTCTTGATGCTTCACCCTTGGATTACCTCACCTCTGACATGTGAAGCTGAATTACATAATGTACAAAAAACATATTGGTAACGCTCCACTCTTAATTTTGTTGTGCCCATGACTTTCTGCTTATTTTATTTACTGTCATGGTAACAAATCAAACATTTAAAACGTCCCTTGCTGGACTTTTTTGTACTTGTGTAAAGCAATGTGGGTCAAGTTTTGACCAACAGCATACAGTATCTGTCCTTTAGCGATAAAAAGCTACCACTGTAGAATGAATCAATCATTTGTCAATAAGGTCAATGGTATTTTTTAATATTCAGCTTTTAGAGGCAGTTGTCCCAGGTGAAGAAACTTCAGTCAACCGCACCTGTCTAGCTGCCCTGTATTCTGAGAAGGCTGCAGTCATTGGAATCTCCAAAACAGAGACGAAAATACTAAAGAAAGCCCTGAAGGATGCCATGTTACACTTCAGACACCAGCTTGACAAAAATCTAAAAAGGAATGCAAGGAGTCCAAGGCGAGCCCTCATCAGAGGAATTTTCTTCTACCTTCATTCCTCCCGAGAACAAGCCACTAACATGCAGATTCCTGTGTCTGCTAAAGACTTGGCAAAGGTGGAGAAGTTTGTTCAAACGTTCAGGAGAGGGTTTCTTGCCAACTGCCCCATGAGAGACAAAGCATTGTTTTACAGTGCACACAGTGACTTGTTGACAAGAAAGGGACAATTTGAAGAAGGTTTGTACTAATTAAAAGTGTTTTACATGCTTGAGATTCTTGGTTGTATTCACAGCTTTTTATATTATCCATTATATTTAGCAGTTTTTGGTCAAATGTCATCCTTTGTAGCAAGTTCTCTGTATGGATCCACATTTTGGCTGGGTATAAATTTGGATAAGAGTACCCACAACAAAGGGCTTTATAATTAAGTGTATACTTTTAGTTTGTTTAAAAAAGAGATCCAATTCGAGATTGTACTAAAAGCCACCAGAAATACAAGTTTGTAATTATTAGAATTAACCACAAAAAATACGAACTTGTGTCTCATATTATACTAGTAATCTGAGGGTAACTGAAAAAGTAAAGCCTTTTAACGCCAGCTGGCCCATAGCTCCTGGTTCTTACATGTAACTCCGGTTTTGGTCCCTGGATGGGATGCTAGTCCATCACAGGTTACAACGGAACATTCTGTCAGGTTGTCTCCAACAGTTTGCAGATACCTATTTATACTCCTGGATGGAGAGAGGCACTACGAGAGTAAAGTGTCTTGCCCAAGAACACAATGCAGTGCCCCAGCTAACCTGGATTGTTCAGTCTGGGGTCCAGTGCACTCACAACTTGACCACCGTACCTCCCTAATCTGAGGATGGACTTCTAAATTTGCACTCATATTTCATGTGTGAAGATTAATGTACTTAATACATGTACATTAATCTTCACTACCAGTAATGTGTTGGTGAAACTGTACACTGTATGTAATATAATGTGTCATCATTATATACAGGAGTCAGTTTAATGTCCGAGGCGTCAAGAATAGCAGAAGATCTTCAACTGCAGGCAGATATCAACGGAACACGTGACCGTCTGCGGCAGCTCAATCAGCTACGCCTGGACCGAGGGGAAACTAGACGGCGACCCCGTGAGATGGACGAGGAGGGAATGGTGAGGAATCAGCTGTTCCAAGAACCAAGGCGTGAAATCCTGGAAAGATTTCTTGAAGAGCTCACACGTGCTTCGAGATGTCAGTCGTAATAAGAACATAAGTGTTTCTTAGATGCTGTAACAGTCTCCAAGTTGTACAAGACTGTTGTACAATGAGATATGTTCTTGTCAAGATCTATATTCTTTAAGGTCACGTTTTAGTGACATAAAAATGCACTACCATCGGGGAATCACTAGAAATCTTAATAACTCGAGATCTTCGATTTATGAAGTGCGACGGTACTCGGAGAAAGTAACTCATGATAGGAATTTCGTGTCCCAGCAAAATCACAGATCAGATCCGAAAAAAAATATGAGAAGTTGAACGCAAGCCTCTTAACTTTCAAGTATGGTTTGAGAGCTGTTCGGGATCTTGCAACAAATTAGTGACAGCGCTCCTTTAAATTTGTAGATAAACTCTTTTTTCCCCTGAAGGTAAATGCATACTGAAAATCAGATACAGCTTGTTAGGCCTGAAAGGCACTGGCTAGTTGAAGTTGAAGTGGTTGCAAATCATTTCAGGCTCAACTGTAAACTATACAGTAAAACTGTCTCTTTGTGAAACTGTATTAATTCGTAGTTTGCCAAAGTAAAAATGCAAGCATTATGTAAATATAAAATATGACAAGTTGTACGTGTAAGTTAAGTACCGCTGTATCTAGGAAATTCCAAGTGACGTTTTGAACGTACAAGTGGTGACGGGAAAGAGGTTGATGAGTCAGGTTTGTGTAAATGTTAAAAAGTTTAAAAGATGTATTTTATTCTTTTTCGACTTTATTTCGATAGTCTTTAGAGGGCTTAACTAGTTGAAGGAAGAATAGCTACCGTAACGATTCCAAAGTAACGATTTTAAAGCATAACTTGATGTCATGTATTATATTATGTATGATGTATGTGGGTATGTTTTCATAGGCTACGAGCGGTCCTTATTTTTTCTTGTAGTCCGTTGAGAGGGGAGCGAAAAAATAAAAACGCGCCTCCTCTTTTTTCGCTCCAATCTCGACGGACTATAAGAAAAAATAGGGACTGCTCGTAGTCTAATGTTTTCACATTGCTCACGATATCGGCCCATATGCCGTTTGCGGTTGACGTTATAAGTAGCTGATCACCAAAAACGGATATAAAAAGTTGCTAAATCAGAAAGAAGCAACAGTCTTCACTTTCGCGTGGAAATGTATTTCCGATGTCTATTGTGAAACTTGAAAAAGAATTTTACTTTGTGCACCTTTTGGTGAGCCAGATTGTATATACATATCATTGCAGTTATTATGACGGACGTTTGTTAATGCGGTCATGACTACATTCGTTAATAAAGAAATGTATTTTTCATTCGTTCGTTCGTTGATTTTTGTCATTCATTCCAGTGTTTCTAACCAGCTCCTCGTGGTTTTCAATGAAATCAAAGCAGTTTTGCGAGGTACTGACAAAATGAGCAATATGTTAAGAAGAACATTTCTGATTTTAAAAAGACAAGGCTTTAAATTACAATTTGTCATAAAACACCTTCGCCTGTGTAAGAGTAACTTTCGTAATGCCGTGTCCAGTGCGGTTATGTGATAAGTTCTAGATCTGAACATGTAGATTGCAGATGAAGATGAAATTTTTTATTGGCAAAGGAATTACGCGACGGGCAAAGCAGCCTGACCAAAAAAAAAAGAAACAGGATACTGAAATTTACTTGGAAATTCCCAGTTGGTCTTCAAATCGCCCACCTCACCCCCCACCCCTCCCAACTCACCTCCCACACCCCATACCCACCCTCCCATGATCGCCTCCTCTAGACATTGAATCTTGCAAGTTAATTTGGGGCAAACAATTATTTTCTCGAATCAATTGTGTCTGACGTCTTTAATGGCAAAAGTCTTGCGTAGTACAAAAGTTATCTTAAGGTAACAAAATACGCCCTGTGATTGTCCCTGCGATTGCTATGCTAGCAAAGACATTAAAACCAGAAGACAGAAAAAAAAGAGAAAACAACAATGAACTTTAAAGTTTCTATCCCATAATTGGCCTGAGTTGAGGTTCATATCTGCCATGTATGGCTTTTTGCAGATGAAACTGTATTAACTTTCTTGTGGTAAGATTATCGATCTTCTACACAAGTTTCTACTCGTCTACAGCTTCAGTAACATAATGCATCTTGCCTCTACATTTGTAATAGAGTGCTTATTTGAGAATTATGTTGAATAATCACGTGCCCTCGCTTATATTTTCGTCAGACCAGCCGATAGGCCGGTTGATTTGTCTCTGGCATTATGTGCAGAAAACTGGGGTAATTTAAGTAAAATACTGCGTATAAAGCTTAACAAAAGCATTCGCCTTAATTTTAGCCGCTTCTTCTGGTTGCTTTCTACTTCCGATAGACCTCTAAGACAATGAATACGTCACGTCCAGTTCAAGATTGCAGGGTACATATACAGTTCAATTCCGATAGCTCGAACCTTCAAGAGGAATCGAAATAGGTCCGAGTCATGAGCGGGAGGTAAAAGTTATCGGGATTCAGCTATAGTTATTTTACTCGGCATTGGCATAAAATGTGCGAACTTTTAGCATGCAAAAATCTGGACGGACCATTTGCCTATAGAGCGATAGCCATGACAATATGGCATTCTGTAAAGCAGAAAGCACACATCAACGGTTGTTTGATTCTGACGACTCGAGAGAACGCGCGACCCGCATCATGCAATGGCAGTCGGATTTCCATTATTGTTTTAATTTCTTTTCACACAAAAAGGTTCAGTTCGTTTGCGTCCGCTGGTTAGCTAGAGAAAAGGGCTGAAATTCAGACTGCAAAACACTCCTTTATGGTGTAAAATCAAAAGTAGGTCCAGCGTTTGGCCCGACATCCGGGTCCCCATTGTCGTCAATGGGCGTGCGCACTAGGTTTCGTAAGTGCAGATCAACTGAGTACATGAGGCCCAGAGCATCCTGCAGTGTGTCAGGGTAGCCATTGAACACACCCTCCAGTGATTTCAGCAGCTTGGTATACACTTTGTTAAACCTTTCTGCCTGCCTGTACGCCTTTGAACCCGGCGTGTATTTTGACATCCGGGGATTAGAAACCATCGACCAAACACCTTCAGGATCAAAAGGAATCTTGGAACCGTTGAAATAGTAGGTGCCATTACACAGCTATTAACAAAGAAAAACACATTCACCAGTAAAAGGTAGCTCTACTAGTGTCATTACAAAATGACATGAATTTAATACTTGAATTTGCATTGTTATTGGTACTAAAGAAACTGTTGTGATGAGTTGACTGGCAAAGTAGCACACTTCGCTCATTGTCAATCTGAAGTTGTGAGGCTGCATTAGGGAGGCGGGGTCTGACTATCCCGTAACCCATTAATTTTTGGCCTCAATATCTCGTATCCCTTTAATTCCTGTCGTCTGTATCCCTGTAATGCCAGTCACTACTGATGACAACATTGCTCGTAATATTTTTGGGTACTACATGCTGTAAACACATTTTCAAGGAGTCCCATTCTTTGAAATATAAAACATGTGTGCAAATAAGGTTTCGAGGATCAATATGTCCATATTTGATGAAAAAAATACAAATAATTGCATTTGCTAGATTTTTCCCTTTTTCTGTGTCTTCCACGTTGATCAATGACCTTATTTTGTTCCTTCAAAATGGCCTTTTTATGCTCGTTATCCCCAAATCTCTATTCTGTGCTAAATATCCCGTATCTCGTTAATTTTTCTCCAAAATATCCCGTATCCTTATAGTTTTTAACCCAAATATCCAGTATCCCCATAACCCCTAATGGGGCCTCAGTTGTTGACTGTTGGGGCTTCAGTTGAAGCTGACGTTTCAATGGTTAATAATGAAAGTAATTTTCATGACCAAATCCACTAATTGACCTTGGCGCTTTACATTAAAATATTCAAAAGATGAAAAACAAAAAATAAAAATGATATGAATAGAAAATAAAACTTTCAGCTAAAACGCATCATTTACTGTATATGAAGATAAGTTAGAATGTATCTAAATATAAATCAATTATAAAGTTTAAAACTTAGGATATGTTTTAAAATGCCTTTCAAAATGTCAAAGGAAACACTAGGTCTTAGTTTAAGTGGGATGGTATTCCATAGTCTCGGCCTAACATTGATAGGTGCATAAAATGCTCAGCAAAAGAAACACCACAAATCTCGTGTAAAGTTCTCGAAGGCAAAATACCTTAGTAAAATCCACCACATCGTCATCAGAGTCACTTGAATCATCTGGAGGCGAAACTGTCTCCACCACTTGAATCTCGTGTTTCTCGGCAACTGAATAGAACAGGAAGTAATGTGACAGGTCCTTCCTTCTTCCTGTATCCCAAGCAACGGGGTTACACGGAGAGCTACCTTCACCCTGCTCAACTATATCCTGGATGGCTTCTACAGCTGTATAATAGTTATGGACCTTTATAGTATGTCCGTGCACCGACCAGTGTTGAACATCAACCTGCTTGCTCGGGTCTCCAGTGAAGATACTGTTGTTTTCACCACAGTCTGTAAGGTTCCCGAGGGCGTTCAAGATGTGATTGTAGAAACCGCCGATTGTGTTATGGTGCTTAACGATTCTGGTACCGTCCCCAGGAAAATATCCTCGGCGCTTGGTGTATTGAGCAATTGTGAAGGAAAAAAAAAGTGAATAACAACATAAGAAACCATGAGATACCTGGCTACGAGCTAGCCACAAATACAAAAATAATCGTTGATATATCTCATATACTCATGAGCTAGTTATCACTTAGACTTTTTTTAGCCAAAGTCTTTACGCAAGAATTAGGTTTAGCAACACTATCATCACTACTTTATTTTTCTCTTTCGGTTTATGTTTGAATATAAGTAGAATTTCACAACGGTTTATGTTTGAATTTCTGATATTATTTTTAAATAGTAACGGGAGATGGTTTCCTCAAACACCATTGTTTTAGGCCATCAGGGAAAGAAGCGTTTATTTTATGCCCTGCGATGGATCGTGACAATATCGTGGGAATACCAGACTCGAAAATTCTTTACCCAACAACAATCGCAGTGTCTTTTTGCATTGATAAAAACCAAAACTATAGTTCTGTCCAATCAGGAAGCTCCTGTTGGTGTGTGTGTCTTTTTTATTTGGCTAAATCCTTAGGTTTTGCAATCCACAAATTGAGGATTTCCATTTATATATTCTTTTTCTATTTCCTTACAAACCGCTTAGAGACTAGATTAAATTCAACTCCCTATTTTCTTTTCATTTCTCACCAAAGTAATAGTGGCACCTGCCTCTCAGCTAAACTGAATAACTTTAAATTCCGATTGTACTGATCTTATGTAAACGCTCCTCTTAGTTCGGTGACAGCTTCATCCGGTTGGTTGGTAGGCTGCTGTTCTTTTTCTTTTTCTTTAAACAGAACCTGTCATAATTTACAAGTTCAAAAGCTTTCATCTAGACAAATTCCACAGTTTGTTCTATTGGGGCCAACAAGGAACCGTTATGAGGCGCATTTTGAATTTCAATTAAATCTACCTTTTTGTTGGATTCAGTGTCCTCTTTAAACATCATTTGATTCACACGTTCCAGTTGACGGTGCTGGAAATCTAGAACACAAAAGAAATTAGTGTAGTTGATATTCCTATATTATTAAACAGTACATCCATCTATCAATAAAGGATAACACGAGGGTGGGTAGAGGTAGACAGAAATTAAATGTAACACGCTTACTATTTTTAGCTATTTGTTTGGTTTTACAAAAATTACTAATCTCTGAAATTATTATTTTTTATTTGAATCATGCTAAAGAGAAGTAGGAAATACAATTAACGTTCAAACTTTTCAAGTAACTCGTTGAAAGAATTTGGTCACCTTATTACAGTGAATAGCGATTTTCAAGTTATCATGCATTTACGTACAGGGGTAAAATGATTTTATCACTGCAAGCCACAAAAAGCTCTTTCACAACTTCGATCATTAAATTGTTGCATCATTCTTCCTCTCCCTTTTGGTATTGTTCCCAAACAAAATGAAACAAGACAAAACAAAACTGAAAATATTTCACGACAAAACGTCATGGAATGCAAAACAAAAACGTTCTTACCTGGATCAAATACGTTTCCAAATGATGAAGTAAAGCATGGTGACGGATCTTCATCAATTTGCCTATCAAAAGCATCCATGTGTATTGGTATGTTTCCCTCGTGGCAGCTTGTGCCTTCTTCAGTTTTACTGCAATGGCCTGTCCCCATCTTGTTTTTGTGGTGAGCTATGAATGAAAACGCACGTTGGAAGCTGGAAATGTGTTTTAATTCCAGTACTGGTTGCTCGATTTTCATAAAGATATTCCTTATTAGGCCAAGCGACATTTTTTCAATAGGTACTACCAAATCAGGCTGTACTCCACCAGGAAGACGTGAGGGGTAATGCGGAATGAAGTCCTTTGAATATAAGGATGGTTTTCCACCAACAGCATTAAGAATGTTAGCAACAAGTGCCATATGCATCATCTCTTGAATGATTATTGTTTTCATGACAGTTTGGATTTCCAGGTTGTAGCTGCTCTTAATGGAGGCCAAAGCAGCCAGGTACGTGGGAATGGTCGAATGTTCAAGTTGAAGAGCAATTTGCAGGTCCTCCCGAAGGTGTTCCACAGAGTAATAGTTCTGTGGATCACCAATCGAAGGCTTTACTTTTGACAGCCATTCTACGATAACTTTACGCTTGGACGTTGAAAGGTCGCGTGTAACGGGCATATGGTTTGGATGTGACATAGGCAACTCGAGACTCATTTTAATGGCCTTTCGATGGTTTAGGACGTCGTAATAGTTGCCCAAATCAACAAAGTTATCAGTCATCACTGGGTACAAATTGGCGTATTGCTTAAAGATTGGGTAAACATCATCCAGCCAAGTTGGTTCTGACCCATTAATAGTGTAATTGTCCCACGCTAGGATGACAATCAGCGAGTTAAGTAGCCCGAAGGTATCGCTTGAGCACATTTTATCGCAGCTTTTACTTTGATTTCCGACCGAGTATATAAAAGGATAAAGCTGGCCATCGATAAAGCTCCTGTTGTTTTTTGGATCTTTTACTTCTATGTCAAATATTGCGATTCCGTTTTCATCCGTCATCGAATGTGAAGGTACAGGCAAAGGAGGTTGGCCAACCGCTGGTCCACCCGAGAAAATGTTCTCACAATTGCAAGGTTCAAGTTCAACACGAGCTTTAGGAAGAGGCTTTCCAAATTTAGTTGCAATTAGTGTAACAATAGCTCGTTCACCTGGATTCTTTCGAAAAGTCCATGTGTTGTATGGATGAATATCGATACCATCGCGAGGTTCTGCCAAGACAATTCTCTTGCAGTGTAGGATTGGCAAGGTGCCACTTACCTGCAAGTTCAGAAAGATACACTTTAGAACTCACAATGAACTGTGACAGAGTCTTGTTTTTATCTCTTTTGTCAAACAGTCTAGACATGACCACGGCCATTAAGAAGTCGCCTGAATAAGCCATTTCCGAGTAGAAAGAGCCTTGGTGCACAAACTTTCATATGGAAATGACGTTGGTTTGCAAGGCATTGAATATGCAAGTAAAACTTATACCATACCCGGGATACCATATGAAAGGTTGCGTATTGAGACTCGTTTTTAAACAGTCACTATAGACAACTCGGAAATGGCCTATTTGTTCATCACCAGTTCTGCCATATTTGCATGGCATGATGATGGTACAAGTGCTAATTTTGTGGATAGCAAATAAAAATTTACTTAGGTTCTGAAGCCGGAGTTAAACGTTCCAACATTGTTATACATCATTTATGTTTGTCCAACATTTTTTGTTGAACGAATGTTTGATAAGTTCTCAAACATTCGTTCAACATAAATGTCGAACAAACACGGATGCAAAACGCTTTAACAGTGTACAATACAATACGATAAAATGCAATACAGTACGATACGATACGATATGATACGATCCAAAAGTTTTATTAACGTCTCCGGCAAATCACATCTTGAGCGATAGGCGCTAATTAGGTACACACTTTGAGTTTTTTCTCTCGATTTTTTGTCGGATCAGCAAATGTTGTATCACAACGTTGGAACGTTTAGCCCCAACTTAAGGGTTCTCAGTGAGATCCAGTCAGTTCACAAATGAATAAAAAAGTACATTATTAAGGGTGTCGGTCACTATTGTAGCATGAAACAGCTGCAGTGTATGTGTAATAAGTGACTAAAATGAAAATAACGTTCTTCACTTAGAGTAACACTAATGCAAATGCTTAGAATAAAGATCGTAGTGTACATGTAAATATCACAATCTGCAGAATACCAATGTGTTTATGTACCTCAGCAACAACAAGTGGACGTTGGCTGATTTTTTCTATCTCATCAGCTGACAATGATCCAATAGACGGGAAGACCTGGACTCCAGCAGTATTCTGATACCAGTTGGGAAACTTGTTATAAATCAGTCCAAGCCAAAGGAGGTTATCAGAACAATTCATAGACGGATTTGTGTCAAGAGGCACCGCAACAAGTAGTTTATCAAAGATTTTTGTGTCCATGCTGCCACTTTGATTTATTGGTAAACTGTTGCCAAAGTCTAGAAACACTTTTCCTTTGGTTTCATCCACGTAAAAAGGTGTATCCTGAAAATGACTTAGTAAGTAAGTACTTGACATAGCTTTCATCATGCGGCCATGAGTAAAGAACGGTGGGGACTTCCGACCTAATAAACCAATGGTGCCTGTGTAATATAATAATATAACAGAAAGAAAAACTGTATGAGTTTGAGAGAGTTACAGTTACATGGTTTATCATTGCTTAAAGGAACGACAAACCAGTATTTTAGTCTTTGATTGTGGGTCCCCATCAGCCTTATTGCATGCCTGCCAATTTTGTACCTGCATTACAGTATGTGCCCCCTGGTTAGCGACGTTTCCAAAAATAATGTTAATTTTCCTCACAAAATAAAATACTAAAAGAAACGAATGTAGCCGATGATTTATTGATTAGTCCCCTTTCATATGCCGAAGTTTCGTCTTTTTTTCCTTTGGTGAAGGCGCCGAATTTACACTTTAAGTTTGTTTACAGGTAATTAAATTCGTCTTTCTCAAAGTTTCTAATGTCGCGGCTCCCTAGTTACATGGTCATGTTTATCAACCCTGTACATACATACATAGATAAAACGCAACGGGAAGACGTAATTTTTGCAGAACAACTAAACAGAGATTCTACCTTATGAAGTTGTAAACGGATTTACTGCAGAATTAAAATTGAAATGAACATACGAAATTCATATATTTGTACTGCGGATATACATTTTAAGCAAATGAAAGATCACCGCAGTAATGTACTCAACTTAAGCAGTTGAGAAAAGCAAGACTGAAAAAAATTTTGGCTTGAACGGGAATCGAACCCATGACCTCTGCGATACCAGTGCAGGTACCTCTGCGATACTAGTGCATTTTTTTCAGTCTTGCTTTTCTCAACTGCTTAAGTTGAGTACATTACTGCGATGATCTTTCATTTGCTTAAAAAGAATTAAAATTATTACTTATATCAGCTTTTGAAAAGTATCAACAATTTTCGCTTCGTGGCCCTTGGTCCGCGACCTCTGACCTTGCATTTCGTAAAGCGGGAAAACGGCCTTTATTTTACCGAATTCTTCCTGATTCAGGTGAGATATTCAAGATCATAATTTTACCTCGCGGACCAGGGGCAACATACTGATGATGATGATGATGATGATATTGCTATGTGATGATGATGATGATGATGATGATGATGATGATGGTGATGATGATGATGATGATGATGATGATGATGATGATGATGATGATGATGATGGAGGTATTGTATTTGTAGAAGACGTGTTTGTAAACAGAACATGCCGTTGCAGTTGCAGTTGCGGCGGGGGCAGTGGTGGTAATGTACTGGTTATGGTGTTTATGGCAGTGACAGGAGTAACGAAAGTTGCAGTGGTGGTGGTGTTCGTAGCAATTCATTAACATCTTTATAACATCTTCTTTAGCAAAAAGGAGGGAACGAAAGAGGAAGGGGTTGTGGCAGTGGCATTGATAAATATAGTCACGTAAATATAAAGAAGAAATTGTAGTTATCTACCTGTTACACGTCCCATCGTAAACGTGCTTTCCTTTGAATCGGCCTGATACATGTCTACATTAAAACGTATTGATAGCCTTTCGCTGTCAATGTTGTCATTGTTCATTGCGCCTTGAAGCTGCTTAATAAAAGGTGAGACGTTTCCATTATCTATCCATGTAATGTTTGACAATACCGATTGATAAGCCGCACCAAAAGTAGGATCTCCTCCTTGCATTGTGATCATTTTCTTCCATATGTATTGGAACGGAACTGGGGTGTAATCTGCAGAAAATAAATCCCCAATTCGAATTCTCCAGCCCCAAATTTCAGAAAAGAGTTGAGCTTCCGAATCCAAGTCTACCAGCTTCGCGGAAGTCTTGTTTCCACCGTCTGAAAACCAGAACGAACAAGATGACTTAGCTTTTGCTCACCGCAAAATGTAACCGGGCTAGATACTAAATGGGAAAATGGTCTAAATGGTCTAAATGCTAAAATCTATAACGTGGTCTAGATCAATTTCAGTCAATCAAGTTCGTGAATTCGGTAGTCTCCAGGATTTGAAAGACATCCATACAGCCTCACATGTGTTAAAAGTTGTTACACTTATTGAAATTGGTAATGCCTTTTCAGGGGCGGATCTAGCGCGATGTTACAGGGGAGTGCTCACCCTCCCCTGAAGATGACCTGGGGCTTTCTAACATAACATTTGTTCACGTCACTTACGTCATTCCTTAGTGGTGCACCTTCTCCTAAGAAAAATCCTGGATTTACCCCTGCCTTTACTTTCTTTTTGTTCACTATTTCTTTTCTATCTCTGATCGATGAGTTTCACCAAACCTTGATCATTTTATTGTGAAAGATAAAGAGTTTTTCTGTTGACAAAATTAGTCTAAACTGTTCCGTGGGGCCTTGTTTCCGAACGCGAGGAGATATTATCACAACAAATTTCGGGTAAAACATTGAGCCAATTTTACCCTTTCCCTTTTTTTTTCTTTTTCTGAAATCGGAAACAAACTGCACCAGTTTCTTATCTCCCTAAAATATGAAGCAAATTGATTTTTCAATTTTTGACACTTAATTCCGGTTCTTAAGTCTTGTAAAAAATTTGATACGTTTTATATATTGTTTTGCCCATTTACGTATTTTAAACGCAAATATTTTTAGATGCTGTTTTAGGTGGTGTAATGTAGTAACCTAACTTGGTTAATCAATTCTTTGTTATCTGTAAACGCTTTACTTTGATTTCTTCAAGGTTACGAAGAGCCCTTGAAAAGTAAAAAAGCAAATAAATTGCAAGGCTGGCACGACGATAAGGGACACTTTTATTGGCCAATATTTCGACTAGTACAACTAGTCTTCTTCAGGGTCAGTGCTATACTGAAAAGTAGTTAATGGTTTACTAGCGCGCATGACAAATTAAATTTAATTGTATATGAGATAAAAATGCATGATAGATGTTTAAAAAAGGCGAAAGATATACAAGATATAAAACTCGACAAGGTAAAATGGATAGAGTATACTGTAGTAAGAAAGTATCTTTTTACAGAAGCTTTGTCAGTTTTTGCTTCGACGGCTTAAACCGTCAGGAGAAAGAGTTCTACCTCTCTCTATGAAGTAGGCTTCTCTGGCTTAGTGGCTGTGAGGCGGGCTATGAAAAGAAAGCCTACATACCCAGTATTGACGCTCCCATGATTGGTTCGGTACGCTTGTCTCCTTCATCATGCCCGACACAGTGGCCATCAGCATAGCAGACATGAGTTACCGAGCCATTAACGCTCCATTCGCCACTGCCTTTTGGGTTCCAGCCTCCGGGGCCTGGTAACTGGTCAGCCAGGACAAAATTGTCGGTATCGTAATTCATTGGATTGTTATTGACGGTGGACACATCGGCACGAAATGTACCACTAAAGTGTAGGTGTGGCCATAACATGTAGTCCATGTAAGGGTCATTTGGTAGGTTAGTATCTGAAAAAGACAAACTAACGTCATTAAGGCAAAAGGGATTTGACAAGGTTAGTAGGTTTGACCGCGTTTGTAAAGAGTTTATAACAAAGCAAAGAACAAACGTATGTAAGGCCTGTAGTAGCAGTAAAGGAAGAAGTAGTAGTAGCAGTAGCAGTAGCAGAAGGAGTAGCAGTAGCAGTAGTAGTAGCGGAAGCAATAGCAGTAGCAGAAGCAGTAACAGCAGCAGTAGCAGTAGCGGTAACAGTAGTAGTAGCGGAAGCAATAGCAGTAGCAGAAGCAGTAACAGCAGCAGTAGCAGTAGCGGTAGCAGTAGTAGTAGCGGAGGCAATAGCAGTAGCAGAAGCAGTAACAGCAGCAGTAGCAGTAGCGGTAGCAGTAGTAGTAGCAGAAGCAATAGCAGTAGCAGAAGCAGTAGCAGTAGCAGTGGTAGTGGCAGTAGCAGTAGCAGTAGCAGTGGCAGTAGCAGAAACAGTAGTAGTAGCAGTGGCAGAAGCAGTAGGAGTAGCAGTAGCAGAAGCAGTAGCAGTACCAGTAGCAGAAGCAGTAGCAGTAGCAGAAGCAGTAACAGAAGCAGAAGCAGTAGCAGAAGCAGAAGCAGTAGCAGAAGCAGTAACAGAAGCAGTAACAGAAGCAGAAACAGTAGCAGTAGCAGTAGCAGTAACAGAAGCAGAAGCAGTAGCAGTAGCAGAAGCAGTAGCAGTAGCAGAAGCAGTAGCCGAAGCAGTAGCAGGAGCAGAAGCAGTAGCAATAGCAGAAGCAGTAACAGAAGCAGAAGCAGTAGCAATAGCAGAAGCAGTAACAGAAGCAGAAGCAGTAGCAGTAGCAGTAGCAGAAGCAGTAGCAGTAGCAGAAGCAGTAACAGAAGCAGAAGCAGTAGCAGTAGCAGTAGCAGAAGCAGTAGCAGAAGCAGTAGCAGAAGCAGAAGCAGTAGCAGTAGCAGAAGCAGTAGCAGTAAAGGTAGCAGTAGCAGAAGAAGTAGCAATAGCAATAGCAGTACCAGAAGCAGTAGCAATAGCAGTAGCAGAAGCAGTAGCAATAGCAGTAGCAGAAGCAGTAGCAGAAGCAGTGGCAGTAGCAGAAGCAGTAGCAGTAGCAGTCACAGTAGCAGTAGAGTAGCAGTAGCAGCAGCAGTAGCAGAAGCAGTAGCAGAAGCAGTAGCAGTAGCAGTAGCTGTAGCAAGGTTCAACCCTACTTACTCGATGTGTGGATAGCAGTAGCAAGGTTCAACCCGACTTACTCGATGGGTAGAAAGGGTGGGAAGCCAAATGTGATTTCAGCTCGTGGCCTCAAGTTGAGTGACAGGGTGTGTTACAATGAAGTCTATTATATAGCATATTCATACAATCCCAAGGGAGTTAATTTCCAATGCAAACCAAGTTTGCAAGCACATAGTGTAATATTTGCGTGTTACCAAATTCAGGTCTGGTCAGATTCCACGTTCTTGGTGCTGATCAAAGGAAAAGCGGGTCCTAGGGGCGAGATTAGTCAAGTTTGTTACAGAGCCGAGCACACTCTTCAACACGGTTGAGCGAAATGATAGCGCTATATTTTAATAGTTTTGTCAATTTTGACATCTTTTTGGCACTTTGCATTTCTTTATGACTTTTTTATAACATCATTTTGTCAACGTCAAAGAATTTTACCTCAACACAGTGATGGAGAATACCAACGTAATTGACACGGGCAGCAACTGGTTTTTGCATAAAAACAAGGTAATTTACAGTTTAACTGTAAGGTCTTGTACCCAGTTACCCTCGTTTGGTCGATATTTGTTGATAGTTTAATTTTGGTGTGGACTAACCTAAACGATCCGTAAATGATCGCGTGAGTTGTGTAAAAGAAAATATTAGTATGCGTTTGCATAAGTAAATAAAACGCAGGGACATAACCTTAAGTATAAAATAGGCTGTAAAAATACGTGCTGGTCCAGAGCCAGTCTGTTCAGTTTGACCATTGTTTTCTTTTAACAAAGAACTGAATGTGCGTATAATAAAGAAACCTTGCCAACTTTGAAAAACATGTTATAAATAGCAGTACATCATGTATTCTGGTCACGAATATGATAACTAACTTAATGCTTACTTTACTAGACTTGCACAATGCGACAAAGACGAATTGCCCCAGGAGTTTTTCGATCCAGTGATCAAAACAATACTCTCGAACGGCTATAGTGAGGGCAATTTTAATTGCTAAATATGTTTTCACACAGTATGAAAGGTTTGTTTGTCTTCCAAAAAAGAGAACGGAAGTTTCAAGCTTGCTGCCAACTTGGTCAACTTGTGTCAAGTATACATCCGCCTAATCAGTAGACTCTTTGGTACGTCCATAGTGTTGCTATGCGTTGATTGAATAAAAATTCTAATCACTGTAACTGTAATAAGCATGTTCTGTACCTTGTCGTGGTTTTGCAGTTAAAGCAAATAGAAAAATGTTGCATTGCGGATGAGAACAGTGTGATCACAGCAATTCAATTTGCAGTCTTTACGGACACAAACGATAATTATTCCTGTTGTATTGATCTGTTTGCTCACATAACGATTAACTTGTTAAAGTCATCACAACGTGTCCAGCTCTAATTTTAATGTGCTTTCTTTCTTTGTGCTCGCTTCAAATATAGTAATAGAGTTTAGGACATATGTTTAAGTCTCTAGCACAATAGATCTTTTTTAGCAACACAGCCAAAGATGATACGCTCACCGCTAAAGAGGGTGGGGGTAGATCGCTCAACATTCCCCTCTCCCTTTAATACTGACTAAACCAACAGCAAGGCAAATATTGATCTACATTTTCTCAGTTGCAAAAAGTTTTGTTGCAATAATTTGTTATTTAATACATGCTCTATAATTTGAAATTGCAAGACTTTAAACAACAAAATTAAACCAGAGGTTTGATGTTTTGAAACTGCATCGTTCCATTAAAATGGAGTAATCAAAGGAACCATTCGATCGTAAAGACGAATCGCCAGAGGGGGGTTCTCCAATCCAGTGAACAAACCAGTAGGAAGCTTAACCTGGTGCTACGGCTAGTCAAAACAATTTAAAGAAGCAAATAGTAAGTTTTCAAGTGTTTTCACGCAGTATGAGAGGTATTTATTTTTTGAGCTTTCTGCCATTTAGATGCAAGTAGACTGATATAATACTATCCTACATATCCCAGATTTCGCACTAAGTTAAAATAAGACTCTTTTGTTGGGCCTCAGGCCAACACCTTGAACAAGCTGCGGCTTTGCTGCTGGAAAATGAATTTATATAGGGTGTTGCCGAGTGTTTGAATGAATAACAAATGTTTTTGCTGAATAACAAATCATATCACTGTCGGCTTGTATTTTGTCGTCTTTTGATCGGATTGCTCGCATGACGATTGACATGTCAAAGTGAACACAGCGTGTTCAGCTCTTCTTTGCAATTTCCTTTTTCCAACCTACCCAGAGCAGATATAACTTTCATTATTATGCATCAGTCAATTCCAGCTGCGCCCATGCCCCCCCCGGGCTAACCCCCGGACATTAGCATTTTTTTTCTCTCGGATGGCAAATTCCCGGGGGTGGGGACACTTTAGCTGCCAAATGCCCCGTGGTGTGGACGAAGGAAGAGGGCAAATGCCCTCCCCCCGGGATCGTACGTCCC
>Ga0126336_10000153_pt1 | contig 20723 bp, 15 predicted proteins | sample SidCmetagenome_FD_92530 | JGI IMG/M metagenome (GOLD analysis project Ga0126336, IMG submission 92530) | Coral microbial communities from El Islote,Puerto Morelos, Mexico - Siderastrea C C metagenome | ecosystem: Host-associated > Invertebrates > Cnidaria > Coral | place: El Islote,Puerto... | reverse complement strand
GGGGGGGGGGGGGGGGGGGGGGGGGGGGGGGGGGGGGGGGGGGGGGGGGGGGGTTTGGGGGGGGAAGGCGGCTAGCTGACGTGCTTGCTATATGGACTATCATCCTTTGCAACGAAGGTAATCATTTATTTCACGCCCACTCTTTAAAATGATGGCCAACTAACCTTTTTACGTGGAAAGAAATCTCCTGTTTGAACAATTCACAAGCCGTTGGTTGGGTTCAAACAGGAGCCTGGTTCAAACCAATTATTTGCTGACTCCCTTAATTTACACTATTGAGAAGTTAGTTTCACCCAACGAATTTTAACGTACAAGAGGTGCTATCTTAACATTATATCGTCTGAATTCGCAAAATCATTGCCCAAACACAAATACTAATCATCGAAATAACTCAAACAGCAAACAGCGCATAATCCCTAATACTAAACTTAATACTACAATTATAATTAACCTGAAGAAAGGAAAAGATTCTTTAATCTAATCCAAAATGCAAATTGCCACCACATTGAAATGGACGCAGAAAGAAGATTAACCCGGAGCGGTGTAGCATCTTCCCTGGTCTGAGGCCGCGACCACACGTAATCGTTTTCAACAGTTTCTAATTTGGAAACGCCAACTTCGTTTTTTTTTCCGGCTAGGTTTCCCGTCAGCACGCATACGAACAAATAAGTTTGAAACCGCTCCTAAAATGAAGATTTAAAAAAAAAAAAAAAAAGAATACGTTGTCCACAGTGGAGATTTGTAAAAAAAAGGAGATTTATCATTTACTTGTGGATGGCAAAAAACGGAGCTTCTTAAACACGGTTTGACCCTTCGTCCAAAACGATCGAATGAAGTTACAACACTGGACTCAAATCAATATCCAAGTAATGTTTGCGATCATTATCAATCGTTAACGTGTGAACGGTAAAAACGAACGAAAACGTTTACATGTGTACGTGTGGACGGAAAACCTTTCCAAAACCGGAGTATTCACAAATTTCTCAGTTTTCAAATAAAATGACCGAAGACTGGTACGTGTGGACGGGACCTCAGATAAGGGCCAACATTAGGAGTTGTCAGCCACTTATGTGTTGTACTTACTTCAATTTTTGGAGGCTGGTAACGCACTTCAATGGGAAACAAACGACCTGGAATCTGTGACGAAACAAAACATACATTGTCAGCGTTGAGCAATACAAGCGACTCAAATGCAAAACCTAAATTGCTTAAGGTACACATGAAAGCAGAAGTTAGACAATCAAGCATGTAATCCGAACCTGAATGACAGGGGCTCCAGTAAAGTAACCCGCGAACAAGCTGAAACCCAAAATAAAGAGCAATTTTAAACCCTTTCTTCTTAAATTCATCTAATCAGTTATTATCTACTCTTCATTTCAACTGCATGACGGCCGCATGAACCCAAAGCCGTGGTCTTTTAAGATCTATACGGTGGCTGTCTTTCTACTATTTTTTTTCTTATCCGCTTAAAAAAGCAAACCAAGGATAAAATTAAACTACAACACATGCCTACTAAGAAAAGTTGCTTCTGAGAAAGTTTAAATGTAAAACACGCGTATGGAGCGAACGACGTCCACCAGATCGGAAAAGTTCGCCGCAGGGAGGTTATGGCTTTCCCGTTCACGAATTCGTACTGACAAAAGCCCCACTCTCTCACTTATATAATTCGACATGCATACAATCATGTGTTACAATCAAAAACTGTACCTGATGTTTATAGTAGCAGACATTAGAACCAGCTTAAGATCCGCACGTGCCTGAACCAAACCACGTAACACGCCCAACAGAAAATCCCCGTGAATGTGCCTCTCGTGTACTTCATCCACTACGACGACACTGTACTGACTCAGGGTGGGGTCAGACGATAACTGACGCAGCAGAAGACCTGGAGGTAACAACCGCAAAGCGATAAAATTGTATCAAGATGCAGCAGGGACGTAACAAGATGTGGGATCAGGGATCAAAGGGACGGGATTCGGGATCAGAAAGGCGGCATCTGGGATCACAGCTGCCCCGGGATCAGGGTTCACAGACCATGGGATTGGGATCAGCAGTTTTTTAGGGATCAGGGACCAGACTGTACCATATTTGTAGGGATCAGGGAAGAAAATTGGTCACGCTTTTGGAATCAAGGATCAGAAAATTGCGTACGAAAATGGGATCAGCGACGAAAAAACACTCATCGTTACCACCCAGAGATAGGATAACTCATCATCTTAAAAATTTGGAACTTTCCGAGTGACCAAATACTCTTGTAAATACAAATACAACTAAAAACTATAGAATGCACTGGGGATGTACCTTCAGTAAGGAAGAGAATCTTTGTCGCACGCGTTTTGCTGGCTTCAAAACGAATCTATGATGGAAAAAAAAAATGACAAAAAAATCACGACGAAGATCAAACCAACAGCTTTCTCGCCCTTTCCAGACGAGCATAAATTAACTAGCAAACGCAGCCAAAATAAAAACAAAAAAAGAACTTGTTAGGAGTTCTTGTTTTCTTAGACTGCAAGTAGTATCTAATTTTGGCGATGGCGATTGTGGGGCGGGCAAATACACACACGTGCGCGAAATTTCGAGGAGATGCGACGCGAGGGGAGTGCCAAATTTCGCCCGCGCACGTGTATTTCGCCCGCCCCACAATCGCCATCGCCAAAATTAGAGACTACTGGCAGTCTATTGTTATCTTCTGTTTACCTGATATCCTACTTGAGATCCGTACTCATTCAATGTTTCATAACCAACTCTTTTAGACAGTGAGATGCAAGCAATCCGGCGTGGTTGAGTGCAGGCAATCCGAGTATAGCCAGCGTGCAAAAGGTACTGAGGAACCTTCATGTAAAGAGACCAAAAAATCCGTCTTCTTTTTGTTTACATGTACTTGTAACTGTCTGAATTCTCAAGAAGTGGTTAGCTCACAAAACGACAGTTTATTTTATTGGTTGAGGTGAAAATCAGACCTGGCCATTAAATCAAACAGTACATGTACACCAGCAATGAGTTCAAACTGAAAATAGGGCAAGTTGTGGGCAGAAAAATTCCATGTACTTAGAAGATAGAACCTGGGGCAGGATTCACAAAGCTGTCCTGAGCCAAAGATGAATCCTAAGTATAATTGTTTCTATACACAAGGCTTTGTTTTCCAACAATACTGTACATAGGACACATCTTATCTTAGATGGGCTTCATGAATCTAGCCCCTGGGTAAAATGCCCATCTCACTTGAATATTATTCAAATTTACACTACCTTGAAATTTAGGGGATTTGCCTGTTATTGAGCAGTTAAAAAAAGTGCATTAGCTAGTGCCCAAGCATGGTAGTGTAGAGAATAGCAGTTGCACAGCAGAACTAAGCCTAGGATTTCCAGTAAGTCAGAGATTTACAAGCCATCAATGTTGGAAATTGGTAGAGTAAGGTTTGGTAAGGGAGTTTGAGAAACAGCTGGAAGGTGTGTGTGTATCCCTGCTGAGACTAACTACTGTACCTGAGTTGATTTTCCACAGCCCGTGTCCCCTGCAATTATCACCACCTGATTGTTTCCTACTGCATCCACAATTTGCTCCCTGAAATGGCTGATGGGCAGATTTGCCTGGTCCTTCTTCAACTTGACTAATTTGGAAAACTGCATCATCAGCAAGAGAAAACGACACAAGACAATAAAATTGTTAATCAGGTACATGTACAATGTGGCAACACTTGTGCAACACCTAAACAACTGCTTGGTAACTTATGGTGAACCGCTAGGTTCCAGTCAACGATACTGATACAACTTGCATATAAAGAAAAGAGTTATTACCTACCTTTTGTTTCTGGCAGAAATCGATGTAAAACAAAAGGATGGATTTAAACTCAGAAAACTCTTTGTTTGACAGCTCTCCTGAATTTCGTCCCCCTTTACCAGAGAAGGAATACACTAAAACAAAATATTAAGATTTAACAATATACATGTACATGTAATAACATAATTGTCTAATTTAGTTTTAATCATATTTATTTACAAATTATCATTTCTAGATACATTTTGGTCATAATTTTACAACATCATTAAGTCTGGCCAAACAAGTTTAATACAGGTAATGTAGAATGACATTGAATTGAAATGCTAAGCTCAACAAACTGTATTCAGCAATGGACCTCAAAGCCTTTCATTTCAGTGAAAATTTCCAGTACATGGTGGAAGTCATGGGCCACAAAGATGCCGAGTTAAACTCAATACAATAATACATGACTGTATCACTGTGAAATTACTTCAGGAAATAATGTTCTCAGGAAATTTTCAAAGAATACAACACACCTAGCTAGATGTACGGAATGCCTTAGACATTACCCTGAAAGAAACACTCACCATAGCTACATTTGAGTGTGGCTTGTTCAGAGCCAAATTTTAATCCATAGTTCTAATTTAGTATGTATTTAGCACATATTTAGCATGTAAAACAATCTAACTCTATCTCCTTCCTTAATTTATTATTATCTATTGATAGTTACCTTAGTTTAGTTTAGGTCTTAGTAGTTTCAAGGACCCTTAGATGTAAATCCCTTTGTGATGTAGGCTTTCTTATTAAAGATTTTATTAGCACATAGCTAGTGAAAGAAAAATTGTCCAGTTAGACAAATCAAGACATGAATGGGTTAATGCATGTGAGTAACATCTTTACCATCAAAATTTGATTTCCACACATTTAAGGTTACTCCGGACCTTCGTGGCTGTCCTTCCGTGTTCTCCGGGAAAAAAATTCGTATGCGGACCATTTTAAAGGAAAGCACGGCAAACTATATATCGTTGGAAAGCTTAATAAATGTAGATTTCAGAAAAAAATATGAATTGCCAGTTTTTTTAATTTCACAAAAGAAAATTGCAAAACTGACTGTGAAAATGACCATGTGTCATTCCGGCAAACAAATGAATTAATAGGGTACCAAAACTGGGTAGATTTCTGTGAAATTTGGCCTAAACATTCCTTAGATGTTGTGAAACAAAAGTGTGTCGGGGATTTTTAAAATTTATAGACAGTATTTCTCACGTGGTGATTTTCAATGCAATACCCATGGCACATTCCTTGCTTCTTGAACTTGATAGATTAATTAAAAAATAACCAGTCAGAATATCGAAAAATGCTGACACACTTTTGATGATTGGTCCTTTTGGATTAACACTGTGCAGTTATTTTGCCAATGCACTTGGATTTGATACCCTATTAATTCAATTGAATGACACGCAGTTGATTGTGATTTTCTTTTGCGGAATTGAAGAAACCGACAATTTGTATTTTTGTTTTCCAAAATCTACATTTATCAAGCTTTCCAATGATATATAATGTGCTGTGTTTTCCTTTTAAGTGGTGCGCATACGAATTTTTTTCCCGAGGACACCCATGAAGGTCCGGAGTAACCTTAAGGTAATTAAGTTACCAACTAAAAGTAAAAAATTTTAAGAGCCAAACCAACTAGCTATACTAAAACCAGTGGTACTATAGATATCCACCTCTCTTTGATCCTGTGGTGCTGTATTGTGTCACATCAGTAACATCTTTTGATAGTAGGGCAACATTTATTTTGTACCTTCTATCATATGACAAAGGAAGGCCAAGTTTGGAAGATGTCCTTTCTTTAGTGCCTTTTTCTTTCAGGAGGAAATGAACATGAAGTTAAGTGCAGGAAAACAAACGAACAAACATTTACTTCACATTACTCGAAACTGCACCTGACAATGAGGCATAACAATCTGAAAAAACTACTATACAGTGTGTTCTCAGAACAATGCATAAATTACTGTAATAGGGACTTAATTCAAGCAACCACAATGGGAAATTAACAACAAAAATGTCACCTGAATAAATTTACATTCTTTATTCTACTCCTGATTAATCATTTTTCAAATTGTTCTGGTTGTATAAGGTGACTGATCTTGGAAGATGACTTCGTCCAAAAAATAAAAAAAATAAAAAAAATCCAAGTTTAAGCAGAGAAAGAAAATTGTTATCAGCTGACCATTGTACCCTGTATGTTCAAGTTCTCCACGAAACCTTTCCTGAAAATCAGTTTCATGAAGTCATATGCCCCGCTGGCTACTGGGAGACTCTCTGTCTCAGACCCCGGCTATCTCAAATCCCCCATGGCTATCCTACTTGAATCTTGCTTCCCAAATGGTCACTGTTCTCCAGTAATTTACTACTCACTACCTGTATGTGTCTTGCAACTCCAACTCAAACAATTTTGCTTCCTTTGTATGTTCGAGATGATAAGACTGAAAGCTAAATACCCTATATTACTTTTGATGGAGGACATACAAGCTTGTGGCATGGGGTAATAGCATGTGCAATGTACTGGCACGTGATCTAATGACTGCTGTAGATGATATTTTGCAATTTGGTGTAAAAATTTTCAAAGATCTTGATCCGACTTGGGATGTACATGTGCAGAGAGGCATCTTCAAGCAAGCAGGTGAGCCCCCTGTCCTAATAAAGGTGATTCTTTTCTGCATCTACACACAGTTGTCTGAACATTTTCCTACTTTGGCTTAATTGTAGAGCTGAATACAGGGCCTCTTATTTGCATGCCATTGTATACATGCAAGATGTATAATTACAATAGAGCCTATTGTGATTTGCCTACTTCTACAAAGATCCCCAACGCATGCAAATGAGGTGCAGCGAAGAGGCCGTATATTCTATAGCCTTTTACAGTGTAAATACTGATGGATGTAAGCTTAAGTTATTTTACCTCTAGGCTGCCTCTCCACGTGTCGTTGGTGGAACGCTTCATACCGTTCAAGAAACAACCAGAAGTCCTTGTATTCTTGACTTCCTCTAATGAATGTAAATTCAAAGGTTTTAAAAGAACAAATTAATGCTTCCACGAGTTAAAAAATAACAAGCTTTCCTTACAAACCGTTTGATCAAGTCACAGCTGCGGAAGAAAAGTTCATCCAAAGTTGCGCGATGATCTTCCCAAACTACAGTTCTCTGCCTTTCTTTCGTGGGTGATTTTTCTCTTTCAAAGTGATGACGTGACCTTTTTCTGCCTTTATCCATCTTTAATCCCAGAAATTAAGAGAAACGTCGGACTAAAACACCGCAAACGTTATTGCAACGAAACTTACTTCGTGCCCGCCATCTTTGTTTTTGTTTGCCGCTGTTATGTATTGCAGGCTCAGTTCAACAGACAAAATGGCGGGGCTCGGAGATCTTGTTGCTGCCTGTTTGATTGGTAATATTCGTTTTTCGTGCTCATTAATTTCATCATAACGTCAAGGTAATGAGAAAGAAAGCCGTCAACCTTCTTTTGCTTTATGCCTTGCAGAAAAAGACGTTGATTCGGACGTACTATGGACGTGGTCCTACCCTTCTGTAACAGAAACATTCCGTGTAGTTATTCTGAGGAAATGCTGTCTGAAAACCGATAAAGAAGAGATCGTACCGTTTTGTTTTGGTCAGTTTGATAAGCAATGGTTTTATATTTACACAACAGAAGTCAAGAATTCGGATGCATTGAACAAGGTTTGTTGTAGCCTTCATGCACGTACGTAGCAGGCGTAGAAGTACTGGCTTGTTTTCAGTGATGGGGTTGGGGGGGGGGAGGGAGGACCGGGAGGGAATCGACTTCCGGGCGAAACGCTTGTAATTCACCGGGGGGAGGACATTGGGCTCAGGGGAGAGGAGTAGGAGGAGGACCTTCTACTCAGGCTAGGTCGCTTGCATTTATCACTAATTTTCTAGTTTAATCCCTTAACTCCCCCGATCCACAATCTTTTCTGTGATCATGTTTTATTCTAGGGTGATAGTTTGACCTTACGTGCTGCAGAAGGAGCCGATAACCTGCATAGTGTGACTCCCATACTAAGCCTACGTCACAGCATTTTCACAGACCAGTTAATTTTTAGGCGTGCTTTAAGTTACCATTTCCCATGAAAATTTATGTTTCTCTCTCATTCTTCACCGAAATCTGCACTGGTACTACCATCAGCGGATTCCTCACATCTCTCCAACATTTTTGTTTCTTTAGTTGACTTCCACTGAGATAATGCAAGGCTAATAAGCAATTATGCAAAGCTTGTGTAGGGCGTGTAGCTAGCATGAGGCAAGACGAGGCACTTGCCTCACCTAGGTTTTCTGCCAAAATAAAAAAATAATAATACTGTTGGAAAAATATATAATCCCTAAAAAGCATTTGCTGTTAAGTGATAAAAGATTAATCAAAGTAAGGTGTGTGAAAAAGGCTTTGAAAAGACTCAAGTAGTTTGCATGCCAGCTATCAGCTTCATTCGGGATGTGAAATTGACAGGCTGGTGACCCCTATGCCATGCACATTGAGTATGTCTACAGGCAGCTGATCCAAAGATTCATGGCTTATAAAAGTCGAAACTAGTGCCCACGTTTTCTTGAGCTTCTTCATCACACCTTTTGGTATACATTGCCTAAAAAAGCTATTAACTGGAATATAATTTCACCTCGGTATTCTGTCTTGGAAGAAATACATTTCAACATGGACAGGGTCTGCATAAATCATCAATTCATAATTTAAAATAAAAGATTACAAAGCGGATGCTGGTCAAGACTTTCACTTTTGTGATGGCTACTAAAAGAGCCATTTGGCTGGATCAAAAGTTTTTTACCAAGTTGAGTTTCCGGTCATGAAAGGTCTTTCTCTAGAACATCCATGCTGGTTACTAGTGATATGACATTTTCTCTCAGGCCACAGTGGACTCTACCGTTTGCAGCTGCAACTGAATTAATATTGATAACCTTGAAGCAGCAGGCTAGGGTTTTGCATGAGTTACCAGCCATTGCTAGCAAGGGAGCAGGAGGGCAGGGGTGGGTGTGTATAAGGGCGACGTGAAATTCGGGATAGCCATCTACTTGGTGGCAGTATTACACGCCCTAATGGTGGGTATAAAAAATGATTCCCTCTTGCACCATATTGAATTTTGGTGCTCGTGACACTTGCCTCTTCTGTTCTGATAGTCTGGTAACGGCCCTGTTGTGATTGGTTAGCAAGGCTCGATCTTGCTGGACTCTGAACTTGCAGGCAATTTGTTTTCTCATTTTATAACTTCTAAGAATAAATAGGTCTGTGAAAATGGTGTGACATGAATATATGTTAGTTGCACGTTTCAGGTCATGGGCTGTTGGCTGCAGCTGGGGATGAAGTTGTCACAGGGTGAACTTATTTTACCCCGTTATCATCTTGTAACAGTGAGAGAAAAATAAGCTGGTACTGGGATGAAACTCATCCCTAGAAGGCACTCACCCTGGAACTCCAGAAAGTTGATCATAAATGCTTATAGTTCACTTTGGAATGACAGTGACCCTGGAAATGTGGACTTTATTGTGCTTTGAACTCACTCTGTCAATTCAGTTAAGGGTTCACTCTGTCAATTCAGTTAAGGATTCACTCTGTCAATTCAGTTAAGGATTCACTCTGTCTATTCAGTTAAGGATTCACTCTGTCTATTCAGTTGAGGATTTAGAACTTTGTGTAAGGTGGTCAGGCCCAGAATTAAAAAGAAAAAAATCGGTGGGGAGGGGTGAATGAGAGTTGCAAACTAAAATTGTTCCCAAATTGAGAGAAAGACAGAGAGAAGGCAAGAAGTCCCTTCAGGCTTCATTTTTCCAGTGGATTTCCTCCCTCCCAAAGGCCCCTTACCTAGAGTTTCCACTACAACTGCACACAAGATTTTGGGTAATGAATATTGTTGTTCCACATATGAAATTGTTGCATACTTCATCTTAACAGTTTTTTCCTGTCAAGATTTTGTGCCTGACCTCTTTCATACGGAGCCCCTTCATGCCACTCCATTCTTAATGCCTTCATCATCAATGCCTTCATGCCAGAATGGGGGGGGGGGGGGGCATATGGCTGACACACTGTCTGTCCAACCCACCCTAGTTTGTGCTGCCATTTTGGCCATATTCCAGCTTGTTCACCTTGCCTTGTTCCATTCTTTAATACCTTGCTTCCCCCTTGACAGAGGATTTTTAAAACAAATTCCTATGGGGCTTAACAGAGGCTTGACAGTTGTAATAGAAAATGAGCCTAGAAACTGATCTTAGCACACATTATTTTGCTTTCTGTTTCAAGGTCACCCATGTGGCATTAACACTGATAGCAAAGGTAAGGGGTCAAAATGATTAATTTGCTCTTTACCTACTGTACAAATGTAGGTAAAACAATCCCTATACTGTTTTCTTAGACTGCATTAATCGCTACAGTAGAATCTTCTCAATATGACCACAAACAGATGACAATGATGTGGCGGTATTGACAGGATCTTGATTAAGAGACTACCTTTTTAAGGACTTTTGCGCAGATTTTTTCCATAATTTTCCTACACTCAGATAATGAGACGCAATTGTAAGAAATGTGAAAAAATTGGGGTGTCACTGACTTCATTTCAGAGATAAAGTGTTTTGAAAAATATCCCAATTTGGGAAACTTGGCCCTTGTAACTGGAAGTGGCATCAATGGCAGTTAGCAGAAAAAATTCCAAAATATTTGCTGGAGGCCCACTTTCCCAGTCAAATTTTATTTGTGTGGGTCTATTTAGTAAACAATGTTAGCTGGGGTCATACTTTCAATTAAACCTTACTGTTGGGGTGGACCTTTGCAAATGCCATACAGTTAAAATTAATGGCTGGATGTGATGGTGCATGGGCAGAAAAATTAAAAGAAGTCAAACTTCCTCAACACAGATTTTCTTCAATTTTTGATAAAACGTAGATAATCAGTAAAGAAAGTGTTCTACCAAAAAAAAAAAAAACTGCGTCACCGTATCTGAAAGAGAGTTAAACCCTTGCATAGATATATCTCTTGCACAATATATCTCTACATTTCTTTAACAGCATGCACATGATGCACATAAATAATCAGCACAAATGTCCTTAAGCTTTTGTTCGAGCCACAAAATAAGTAACAGTTTTTTTAATGGATGTAGTTAACTTCCTTTGTAGGATTTTTGTCCAGAGAAGTACAAAGCTCTCTGTAAGATCATGAGCAACAAATTCATCAAATCTGGAGATGCCAGTACAATGTTGGAACCCTACTTGTCTGTGGTTACTAAAGGGTCTTGTTCAAATGACGAGGATGGTTTGTTTTTGGTCAAAGATTTTGATCCCCGTATGTCTTATGTGGCATCACCCATTTCAGGTAAATTAATTAGTTACACAAATGCTTCTATATCAGGTTTCGTTCCACTCCTTGAACTCCTTGAATTAGCCTTGAGTTTAATTTTAGTTTTCAAATTATACCCTTGAAAGGCCCTTGAACCTTGAACTTTGAATGTTGAACCTGCTTGAAAACTCCTTAAATTATTGCTTTGATGGGAAATAATATCAGCTTGATGATGAGTTAACGAAGTATCCTTAATTGCTGCATAATTACAGACTATGTTACTTCTACCCCAATCAGTAACTTTCCATTTCTGGTTCTTCCTTGAATCAACTCCATGCACATTTGTACCTTGTCCTGTGCCTCGTAAATGCATTTAATAAATTATTTTGGGAATGAGGAGCATTTTAGAGTGACTACCTATGGAAAAGTCATTTAAACCGACGTTTAAGTCGGTTTAAAAACTTGCTGTGAACACTCAAAGCCAATGTTTGTTATTCCAGCATTAGGACGGCTAGGAATAGAAAATACTAGATGAGCTGAAAAACAGTATGTGATATAGAGGCAACTTCAGATTCAATTTCATTATATTTTAGAGTATGAAACACATATTAAGTCAATAATGGAATTGCTCACGATTAACGAAAGTTACCCTCAAAATTAATAGGAGGAACGTCTTAGAATATCTTAACCGCAAACAATCTTTGTTAAAGACCTAGGGAATTCAGTGAATAATATAATGATGTGGAATGGTGCCATGTCCAGAAATGTCTCCACTGTGGTTACCCGATGATGATGATGATGGTGATGATGAAATGATTTGTAATTTTGGTGCATTTATTAGATGTGATTAACATATTTGGAGTGGAAACCATTCTGATTTACACTGCTCTCCTTCTGAAGAAGAAAGTAGTTGTGTACAGCCCAAAACTTGAAAGTCTTTTGGATATCTCCAGGTAGGAGGTGCCAATCAAAATTCTTTTACATATTGTGACATTAGTTAGCACTGTATAATCCGGTCTCTTTCCCGGAAACCAATTTTTCATTTCCGCAGGATTCGATTGTCCCGGCTCTAGACGTGACGACGTCAGAATGCATGACCTAATTTTGTGTCAAACAGGGCACGTTGTTTACTGACATGTTTTCCAATGGGTTACATTTATTTCAACACTAAAAGATTAACGTAACTACTTGGGTTTAAGCATAGTTTTCACCCAAACTTCGTAACAATAAACTTACTTTTTGCGCCCAAAAATCACGTTCGTGTCTGCCAAACGTTTAATGTCAAATTAAGTCCTTTTTTTCCCGAAGTGGCCGCTTTTAGTAATTTATGGTAGAGGTAATTGTGGGTGTGTATCAATAACACGATAGTCAGGGTGGTTGGTCGCTGTGACGTTCTGTTAGCTTTCTAGTGACATATCGACATTAAGAACTTGTTAAAGGAAAACTTTGAAAAAATGTCGTAAAGCAGATGCCGGAAAATCGAAAAAAAGTATTCGACATGCTTACAATTTCTCTCCATCACGTTAACACCACCGCTGGTAATATAATAATTTTTGGCACAATTACAACTTCTGCCTTTTGCAAGCAATACGAAGTAGTTATCTATCTTTTCAAGTTGGAAACCAATCAAAATGTAGTTGCCATTTTCGCACTAATGCGGGATGTCACTTATCCCAGGCTGCATTCCCACAAAAAGGTGTCGCAGATGCTCGTCGTACCGTTAAGGCCGCCGGTTCAAATTTGTAAAATTAAAAAAAAAAAAGAAATGGCTGGAAGCGTAACTGCTTGTAAGAAATGGTACCTCGTATGGGTGAAAATGAATTCAAGCCAAGCCCACAAAACGAAAAGAATCACTTTCCGCGTGTCGTGAAACGGGTGAAATGGATCTACTTCGTAGCCGTTGGCCTTGATTTCCCATGAAAATCGTCATACTTGAAATGGGTTTTTATAATGGGTCGTGAAATGTGATTTTGTAGCCAAACAACAAAATTTCATGAACGATGATGAGCTACTATTCCTGAAGGGACTGAACTGGGTTGGCGGGGAATAAAAAAATTAAAACAAAACACACACACACACACGCACAAAAAAAAAACCGTGAAGCCAAGAGAATTGCACTTGAGTCATAGGAGCAAACACCTGTGGAAAAACGGCGTACTTTTTCGTGTTGAATCTTTTATTCATCGAACATGTACAGGGAACGGTTTGCTCAGGGAAACGGTGTACTGCATAACGCAACGAAAACAAGAACTAACAACACAATAAACTGTTTAAAAAAAGAAGATTTATCTAGTGCATAACAAAACGCAAAATTCAGTTGAAACGACCAATCCGGCCCACTTCGCTTTGAAAACAAAAATAACTTGTTTGGAAAGCTTTCCTAATTTCATGCTACAAGTTTGCTTTGTCGTAACACTGACAGTTTATCTTCTAAACCCTACGAGTTACTCTGCGTAAAAGCTAAGTTTTAAACAAAAGTTTGTTTCTAGCGTACCATCACCCAGATTGGTTTGTTCAGATAACAGTAGCCCGCGATACACTTGGTACCCTGCGCCTTGCTGTCATCGATGTTGGTGTAGTTGTTTGAGCTGTCAGGACCATTCCACATGTCAATCCACTTGTCTGTGCCGCTGTGCGCTTCCGAGATTCCATGGTTCAAATCGCAGTAGAAATTGGATATTGTGGCAAAACCCCGGCCGGTGGGGCTTCTCTTGAGATCTTTGAGGTTGTACTTATAAAATCCGTAAACGTTTTCGTCATGCAAAGTTTTTCCGCTAATCGCCATCAAGGATTTGTCGAATTCTTGCTTGTTTTTCTGCGGTGCACCCGCCTTTCTGTTGTAAATAACCCGGATGGCATTCACGTCAGCAAAGCGGAACATGACCTCTTCCCAGTCCCCCATGCTTGGGTGAATATGACTCGCGGCATCTACGTGCTTAGTTTTAGCAGCCGATCTTGAGAAGACAGATTTGATGAAGAGGAAGCTGGGGGAGACCTTTGTGGCAACTAGGGTCCAACCTCCACGCTCAGTTTCCATGTCGCAAAAAGCTTGGAACGAGTCATCTGGGGAGCCACCGTTGGGATCGATCCAGTAAATCCCGCTACCACGGCTCTGATCTGATAATGAACGAGGGGAAGAAGACAGATTGGTTAGTATAATGAACCTCTTGTTTTACATAAGGTGTAGTCAAAGAATGAAGTTACGAATAAAATGTGCCTATATAATTCTTAGTATAACGCTCTTGAAAACTGTTTATGTTGCAGAAACCGGTTCTATCATGTCGTATTCCCTATAACGTTTCTGTGAAGTGATAAATACAAAACCTCCGATGAACCTCCTTTTAACTACTATCCATCTCAGACGTCTTCTGAGGAGGAATTTTTGCTTAGACTGCTTCGCGGGCCTTTGATCTCACTCCGCAGTTTGGAAAAAATGATCACGTAATCACAAATTTGTTGGCCGGAAGATGACACCAAGATCTGTAACGTTCAACATGCGATGAATGAATTTCAACTCGCATTCATCGCAAATGTCCTAAAATAAACCCCTTCCTGAATTAAAATGTCGCCCTATACTAGTTATAAACATCATCTTCAGAAAAAATTCAGGAAAATTGTTATCTGAGGACATGAGATGCGATGGTTAGTAAAAATTCATTCATCGAAAGTTAAGCGTTGCCGATCAAACTTTGCCCATCTTGCGGTCAACAAAGTTGTGATCACGCGATCACTTTTTTCAAACCGCGGAGTGAAATCAACGGTCTGTGAAGCCGGCTAAAAATAACCCTTCTCAAAGGACGTCTGAGATCGATGGTGAGTAGGCCTCTCTTGCTGTGCATGTCGGTTTTAGTTTTTACTACCATTTAGCAGCGTGAAGCGTTCTAATTATCAAATCCTGTAAGTGTTTGATTTACTCTCCTTCTTTACTTCTTCTCTGTCTTCTTCGTAATACATGTATGCAGAATTAAGCTCTTATTTGCAACTCACCCGAGTTCAATATATCCAAACAATGTCGTCCTGGTTTACCGGCCACATGACCTTTCCCAGCAATCAACAGTGGCAACCAAGCACTTCCATCGCAGAGTTGCAAAGCTTTCTGGGAAGTGCTGTAACGAACACTGCCAGCAATACGAAGCGTACAGACGTTAGCGGTATCACTAAACTTGATCACACCATGCGGGTTTTTTCCTGGTGAACCGCTCTCTCCCTTTTGTCCCTGAAAAACAAACAAAGAAAAACAATTAAGAAATGCTCAGTTCCGCGTCAAAAACTATTGGCACTTTTTTCATGCGGAATTGGCTTGTTATATGTATTTTTTTTTTACTTTAACTGTGATCTCTGACCTTTTTTCCATTAACTCTGCTCTTTATTAGTACTACTTCCCTTGTTTTAGGCTCGCATCTCAAATTTGTAATAGTTGCTATTCTAACTTGTGTCTTCGTCCATCCGAGCGATGATAACCATGCATGATATCACTGGTCTGGCAGCTGGGTATAATGCGTCCATGTGTGACTGATGAGGCCTTTCCCAGCATAAAAGGTTCTGTTCAGTGGTACCCGGGCAGACACGATGATGTGCTGGCAGCTCTGGATTTCAGGAGTTCCCTTTTCCTCTCAGCTTGACTGATCCTGTTCTGTTCAAAGAAGTTGGCTCCCAGCTCCCTACTTGATGAGGTGGCTCTCTCTAAGGCAAGACGTCGTGATGACACTAGGCTGATGCTGAAGTCCTTTAGAGTGTCTTAAAGAGTGTCCTTGTAAAGGCTGCGCTGTCCGCCAATAGACAAGCGCTTTGGGAGGCGCTCATCGGCTTTTCTGACGATGTGGGCGGAACAGTGAAGCTGGGCCTTTCACATAAGAGTGTGGACTCTTGGTAGCTATGCACGGTTTAGGACTTCAGTGTCCGGGGCCTTGTCTTGCCAGGTTATGTACAGCAGTCTACGCAGACAATTATTCAGGTGGGACCGATTTAGCTTCTTGGTGTGCTTGCTATAGACAGTGACACGTCTCACAGGCATACAGCAGAGTGGACGTCAGATTTGTCGGTGGAGGCTGAATGCCTTCCTCTCTTAGACATTTCTGCGGAGTCTGCCAAAAGCAATTCTGCCGTTGACTTCTTCGTCAACGAGGATGGTTCGCCACCTCATAGCCTGAAAAGACTGCCCCTGGCGCGGGCTAGTACACATGACGTTTTCTTTGTGTTAAAGATGAGGCCAACGGCGTGACATGCACAAGAGAACTTGCCCATACGGCGAGCCATACCTCAGAGCCTGCGTTGGGAGGGCAGTCTTCAGTGAGCAAGAGGTTGCGTAGAGTGTCCTCCTTCACTTTGCTTTTGGCCAACTTCGCTGAACGTTAACAATAAACGAGACTCCTCATATCCGTCAAACAATGGACTGGGGTCCGTTTCTCGAAACTGCCGATAACTTACCGGCCGCCTGAAAACTGTTTTATGTGCACAATATTCGTCAACAGAGACTCAATTTTTAGTGATTATGGAAAGCTTAATTTAAAAATATTTATAATCCTATGGGATACCTTAGCAAGTTTGCACTAAACATTACCACCAGTGGATAAAAAATTGGATTTCAAAAATACTTATCGGGCCCGGAAGCTTATCAGGACTCTCTAGAAATGGGCCCCTGGAACTAGTGATTTAGGTTTGTGCTGCACCGCGAGCCTGTAAAATTCTTTAACAGATCTGATAAGGGGATTTAATGTTTTTTTCTGATTTCAATTTTCTTTGCCGGCCTATTAGGTCTATTTGCCTTGGACAAAACAATTCAGGACTTAGGTTAAATGTTTATAACTAGCTTTTAAATGCTTTACCTAGATTCCAGAAAAAATAGTAACACAATTAAAAAGGAAATTTCACGCATGGAAAATTTTTTAAAATGTTAACATTAGGGCACTGAAAAAGGAGGGAAAGTATGCGCAGCCGATACGTTTTTGCGCCAAAAATTAGCCCTACTTGTGCTATGTTTACATTTTTTATTTTTCATAAACTGAATCATTTTAATAACAAAAAAACAATGCGAGGCTATAGTAGTGACCAAATTCTCGCTTTAAAAGGTAAATTTGATCAATTTTTGCTACAAACAGAAACATAATTTCAAAAGGAAACAGTAGAGAACGCACAGAAAAAATGTTCTCGTCAACCACTTAGAAGTTCTTGAACTTATCAAAGCATGCAGGTTTAGTGGTAAGTAGTGCACTTGCAGAGGTTTGATTTTAGTAATAGGTTAAGAATACTACAAAGAGGTGGGAAATACTTTGTAATAACAGGTAATGCTTTTTGAACAACGTGTTGCGCGGCATAAAGAAAAGTCACAGCAAAACCTATCTCAGGAGAGACATTACTGGAGCGACACGAAAACGAAGACTCGTACTAGGGCCGAATGTTTTGCTTGCTAAACGGATGTACATTCAGAAATAAGTTCAAGGACTTTCCATTGCCAGCTCTAGAAAGACGTTCATGACATGTTTCAAACAAATTCTGCAGTGAAGCAAACTGAAGGACTTTGTTGACGTTCACTAGAATATTGCAATTTTTTTTGGCATGAGAACTGATGTGGCCGCGCTTGTTTTTCCGCCCAGAAAACTTCCATGTGTGCAATTTTCTTTCTGTTATGCTGCCATTTTTAATGGAATTTAATTTAAGTATTTAAAAGTTAAAATTATTTAACCTATTCGTGAATTGTTTTTGTTGAGGGTACCAAATTTCGGGCTTGACACTTGTCTAGAAGTTAGAAAAGATATTTACTACGAACTAGGGTCTTAGAGGATATATTATAGGCAATTCCTAATTTAAACTCTGCTGGCATAAGTTTAGTGGTGTGTGGATATCAAGAAATTCACTCACCTTTGTGCCGTTTTGTCCATCGTATCCTTTTAATCCTTGCTCCCCTTTGTCTCCCTAAAATAAAGAAAACATTAGTATCTCAACAGTAGTATGAGACCAATTTATGACCATGGAGATAAAAAATGAGGAAAAGATTCTCGGCTCATTAGCTACTACATCACTAACCTTAGCACCATCTTTCCCATGGTTTCCGTTGATTCCTTGATCCCCCTTTTGCCCCTTTTAAAAACCAAGAGAATAACTCCGACTTAACTTCTACTTCCATTTCTTTTTTATTTATCTAAGTACTCAGTGCTGGGGTTCGGTCAGTAAATGGGATTATATAAACTATTTAAATACGAAAATAAGCAGAAAAAGCGTTATTCTTTCAATAGCCGTTATGAATGTTTGCTTCAAACAAGCTTATTTCACTTCCCAAACCTCGTCTTCGAAGTGCAAAACTGTGAAGGTATTAATCAGCGAATTTGCGTCGAATTGCCAAATGCTTTCAAAGAACTTCGTACAAACGAAGGATGGGGGATTAATTTTGAACTACACTGTATTAATTTTGGTGTAACATGCTTAAGGTCTAATTGGACTCGTTTAGCCGTGGAAGGCTATTTGTTTTCCGATGATATTTTGACAATGGATTCTTCAACATAATAACCGTAGACATTCACCGACCTTTTCACTATCGTTTTTCCTGTCGTTTCCTTTAATTCCTTGTTCTCTTTTTTCCCCGTAGAATAAAAGCGACAATTATTTTTACAACCTAAACTAGAGAATTCTTGGACTTTGGTTATAATTTGCTGAGTTCCTCCATTAGTGCAAGTACATATGTGCGAAGTGGTGAGAGAAGAGTTAGACAACTGTGGTAGTCACTGACAGCCGTTGTTGGGACTCGTTTAGTACCGGCACACTGGCCTTTGGTTTCCAATGAAGCAAAAGAATGTCTTGCTTTTCCAGCTTTTCTAATACACCAAACTTGGCTTTGTAACCTACCTTGACTCCATTCCCGTCTCGTCCATCCCGACCATCTTTACCTTTGAGTACAAGAAAAGAAAAACATGGTCGTTTTGTATAGCTCTGTGTGGTGACGTTTAAAAGAACACAGGCGACGGCTCCTGCCGAGACAGTCGTTTCGCTAAGAAGAAATTCATTGTTTGGTGTTAACAGCGCTATACTCTTCGAGGGACAAACTTCGGCTAGTCCTTGTTTTAATTTCTGAGTCTCAAATCAAAGCTATTCCTGAGAAAAGTGACCCGCTCAACAAAGCCAAAATTCGGCCAAATTCGTTTGCATTCCTTTTGCACAGTATTGCATGTTGAAATCGCTGAATATTGATGTTTTGCGATATTCGCCAAATGAGATTTGGAACTTCTCCTTCCAGAATTTGTTTTCTTCAGTCAAACTTGAGGTTAGATCAACCTACGGTTAGATGGAGAATAAAAGTTAGTTTTTGATGAAGTTAGTTCACCTAACAGGCATCATGCATGTTAATATCTACAACTCAACTTCTGTCACGAAAATCCCTCATTTTTTTTTTTAATTAAATAATTACTTTATTAACAAAACAAAAAAATCAGTAACAAAGCAAGCAAACAGTAAAGAGTTAATTAGTTACACAGTTAGTTACACAAAAATATATAAGTTACGCAATAGCCGTTGGGGAAAAAAAAACAGAGTAAACAGAAATTATAGAAAATTATAGAAAAAAAGGGGGGGAAAACAGAAAGACTCCAGAATCTAAACTTACTTAGAATTATGCAGCCAGTCGTAAAAGGGTCGTCTGCAGTGGAAAGAGGTGTCATGATCGAAAGAGGTGCCATTGATCCGATCCACAGGGCCTCAGTCTTTGTATTATTGAGTTTGAGGCCGGACACACTGTCAAACCTTTCAATCGTGTCAAGAGTGGCAGACAAAGCCTCCCTGATGCCATTAAGAATGAAGGTAGTGTCGTCAGCGTATTGGCTTATTTTGATTTCTTTATTGTTAACACAGATTCCTTTGACATTCTTATTAGACCTGATGGCTTTGGCTAAGATTTCTGCCGATAGTATAAAAAGATATGGAGAAAGAGGACAGCCTTGCCTAACACCTTTTTGAAGTTCAAAAAAATTGCTCGACCATCCGTTGTTCAAAACACAGCTTTCAAAATCCCTCATTACATAAAATTCAATGTTTCTTTCTTACCGTTTTGGCCGTCTCTTCCGTCCCTTCCTTAGGTGAAGAAAGACAAAAATATTCTTTCACTCAAGGCTCGAAAGCAACAGGACACCAATTGAAATGTTTTTAAGTGAAATTATATGGCCTTGAAATTAAAGACATTTGCGCACTTACCGTCACGACAATTACAGCACTCCCTCGAGCCGATTTTTGCGCACAGGTTTTGTTTCGGCTTATTAACAGAGACCTAAAAAGCACGTAAAATATTATTTACAGAATTTAACAAGTCGAAAATTTTTAACAGTAAGGCCCGCGGTGTACGCAAAGATATCAGTATAATTGTAAGGAAAATCGGTCGAAAGGTAGTGCATGTACTGAATAATTTGGAATCAAATCGTATCTCAACAATACTTACATTGTTTGTCGATTTGTTCTGGCTTGCGTAGGAACGCAAGATAATAACCATAAAAAACACAAAAAGGAAGCGAAACATTTCCACTCACGGTCCTTCGTCGGAATAGAAAAGCAGGGCAGATATCAATATTTTTCACACGGAAAATGATGTTTACTCTTTTAATAAACACGAAAAAACGGCGAGACGATAGAGTAG